>VTLG01009481.1_pt1 | contig 31143 bp, 38 predicted proteins | sample 4694571 | NCBI WGS metagenome assembly VTLG01 (sample SAMN12604809, study PRJNA352737) | marine metagenome | biome: ENVO:00000447; feature: ENVO:00000209|ENVO:00000569|ENVO:01000036; material: ENVO:00002151; isolation source: viral sequences binned using virsorter ...
CTGGAGAGTCTGCAAGAATGAAAGCAAAACGAAAATCCTTCAAAGCTCGTCATGCAAAGAATATTAAAAAAGGTAAGATGTCAGCAGCTTACTGGGCAGATAGGGTCAAGTGGTGAGTAGACAAAAGAAATCTAAATCAAGAGTCAATGAAGCAGGTAATTACACAAAGCCTACTATGCGAAAAAGACTATTCAATCAAATTAAAGCTGGCAGCAAGGGCGGTAAGCCGGGTCAATGGTCAGCAAGAAAAGCTCAAATGCTAGCGAAACGCTATAAAGAAAAAGGCGGTGGTTATAAATAGTGAAAAGAAAAAGAGACCCAAAGGTAGGCACAGGTAAAAAACCAAAGGGTTCTAGTAGAAGGCTTTATACTGATGAAAATCCTAAAGATACAGTTAGTATTAAGTATGCAACTCCTGCAGATGCAAGAAAGACTGTATCTAAAGTTAAAAAAATAAATAAACCTTTTGCTCGTAAAATACAAATACTTACAGTCTTAGAGCAAAGAGCAAAAGTACAAGGTAAAACAGAACAGGCTAAAATAGCCAAGCGTGGAAAAGAATCAATAAGAAAACAAAGAGGTAAAAATGCCAAATAAAAAACTAAGACCAGTTCCTGAAGGAAATAAAGGATTATCTAAACTTCCTACAGATGTAAGAAACAATATGGGATTTATGAAGTCAGGTGGTAAGACTCCATCTTCTAAAGGAGTAAAAGCTCCTGATGGATTTCATTGGATGAAAAAAGAAGGCGGTGGATATAATCTCATGAAACATGAAGGTAAGTTTAAAGCACACAAAGGTGCAACCTTAGTAGCTAAGTTTGATATACAAGATAAACATAAAGCATAATGCCTTTAAAAAAATCGCAAAGGTCTTTAAAAAATTGGACTAAGCAAAAGTGGAGAACTAAATCAGGCAAGCCATCAGCAAAAACTGGTGAACGCTATTTACCTGAAAAAGCTATAAAAGCTTTATCTTCTGCAGAATATGCAGCTACAACTAGAGCCAAAAGAAAAGGAACAAAGAAAGGCAAACAATTTGTAAAACAACCAAAGAACATTGCAAAGAAAACAGCGAGGTACAGATGACAATAGCTAGAACTAATATGCAACAGCAGATTGAAAAGTCTGGTAAAAAAAAACAAAAAATCATAACCCACGAAAAGCGAGGAGACATAACAGTAATAAGAATTAGATATGGCGACTAGCGGAACTAACACATTTAACTTAGACATAACTGAAATCATGCAGGAAGCATTTGACCTCTGTGGTTTAGATTTAAGGTCGGGTGGAGATTACAATACAGCTAAAAGAGCTTTAGATTTAATATTTCTTGAATGGCAAAACAAAGGATTAAATCTTTGGAAAGTAGAGCAAGGTAGTATTACTCTTACTGCTGGTGCTAATTTATATGATGCAGATGCTGCAGCACTTGAAATAGTCGATGTTGTTTTAAGAACTGATGCTGGAGACCAAGATAACCAGTTTGACCAAAGGCTTACAAGAATAAGTAGAACTGAATATAATCATCAAGCAAAAAAACTTTTACAGTCTAAGCCTACACAATACTATGTAGATAAAGGTTTAACTCTAAAGATTGGAGTATGGGCAACACCTGATTCTGCTCAAACATATACTTTGATATATGACTACATAAAAAAAATTGAAGATGCAGGAACTAATGCTAGTTTAACTACAGATGTACCAGCAAGATACTTACCATGTTTAACTTATGCTTTGGCATTTAACATTGCTTGTAAGAACGAACAATCTCAAGCTAGAGTTCCTATGATTAAAGCAAGATACGATGAATTGTGGAAAGAAGTTTCTGAAGCAGACAGAGAAAGAGCTTCAGTCAAATTTGTTCCAAATATGAACAGCTACTAAGTATGGCATATGCAGTAGGCAAAAAAGCTTTAGGTATCTGTGATAGGTGTGGGTTTACTAAAAAACTTTCTGAGCTTAAGTATGAAGTGCAAGACCAAAAAAGAACTGGTAGTAGAGTCTGTACATCTTGTTTAGACCCTGACCATCCGCAGTTTCGTTTAGGAGAGGTAAATACTTCAGATGCAATAGGTTTATTTAATCCTAGACCAGACACAAATAGAAAAGATTTTGCTTCTTACTATGGTTTTAATCCTCTTAATAGCACAGGTAATGTATTAAAAGGTGAGCTAGGAAAAGTAAAAGTTAATAGCTTAATTAACTCAGGCGGTGGAGGTACAGGCACAGTAGCAGTTAATGTTTCTTTAACTTCTAATGTTGCAACAGCTACATTAGGTTCTGCAAATGTAGTTAGTAATTCAACTGTAAATCCAGTCACAACTTTAGTAGCTACAGGTCAAGTAGGAACTTTAAATATTTTAGCGGGTCAAACATTTGCTGTGACTGTAGCTTCTTATGGAGGAGGCAATAGATTTTACATTGATGGAGTTGTTTATCCTACTTTAAATTTATCTGAAGGATTGACATATACATTTGACCAGTCTCATGCTTCCAACTCTAATCATCCATTAAGATTTTCAACACTTGCAAATGGAACTCATGCAGGAGGAAGTGAATATACAACTGGGGTGACAACTGTTGGAACTCCCGGAAATGCAGGAGCTTATACAAGAATAGTTGTCGCAACTAATGCACCAACACTTTATTACTATTGTTCTAATCACTCAGGTATGGGTGGTCAGGCTAATACCTTATAAGATATGACATATACTGAATTACAAACTCTCATTAAAAACTATTTAGAAAATGCAGAAACTACTTTTGTAGGAGACCTGCCACAGATTATAAAACAAGCAGAAGAGAGAATATTAAAATCTGTAAAGCTGCCTAATTTTAGAAAAAATGCTACAGGTGCTTTGACTGCAGGTAATCAATTTTTAAGTACGCCATCTGATTTTTTAGATAATTTTTCATTAGCTGTGACTGTAAATAACAATATGGATTTTCTTTACTTTAGAGATGTAAACTTTATTAGAGAAGCTTTTCCTAATACAACTTTGCAAGGAGTGCCAAAACACTATGGATTATACGATGATAATAGTTTTATAGTTGCACCAGTTCCTGACCAAAATTATTCGGTAGAACTACATTATTTTTATAGACCTGCTTCAATAACTGCAGGTGCAGGCAATGAAACAACTTGGTTATCAACAAATGCTTCTAATGCTTTGCTTTATGGATGTTTAGTAGAAGCTTACATTTACATGAAGGGCAGTCCAGAATTACAAGCTGAATATGAAAAAAGATATTTTCAAGCAATATCAAGATTGCAAAATCTTGGCGAAGCAGATAATACTATTGATACATATAGCAATGGTACATTTACAAGAGAGAGAAGTTAATGATTAGTGTAGATACAAAACCAGAAGTAGGTAGCGTTAATGTAGTGGCTACAGAAAACAAAGGACTAAGTCCTGAATATTGGACAGAAAGAATTCTTGAGCGATTAATTTCTATAAGTGATAGTGCAGACCCTATGGTTAAAGCACAAGCAGATGCTTTTAAAAATAGCATTGCTCAAGTTATTTTAATATACATAAGACAAGCTATAGCTTCAGACAGAAGCACAGTAGCAGGTCTTTTAGAAAAACAAGGTCATAAAGATATGGCTGATATTATAAGGAGGCTGTAATGGCAATATCTCAAGCGATGTGTACATCATTTAAAAAAGAACTTTTAGAAGGTGTACACAATTTTAAAAACTCAGGTGGTAGTACATTTAACTTAGCACTATATACAAGTAGTGCTTCTTTGGATGCAGCCACTACTGCATATACTACTAGCAATGAAGTATCAGGCACAGGCTATACTGCAAAAGGCGGAGCTTTAACAAGAGTAGACCCTACTACATCAGGTACTACAGCATTTACTGACTTTGCAGATTTAACTTTTAGTAGTTCAACTATTACTGCTAATGGTGCATTGATATTTAATGATAGTGCATCAGGCGACCCTGCAGTTGCAGTATTAGCTTTTGGTGGAGATAAAACTTCTACTAATGGAGACTTTACTATTCAATTTCCAACAGCAGACGCTTCAAACGCAATTATTAGAATAGCTTAATGGCATTTGTTCTTAACGATAGAGTTAAGGAAACAACAACCACAAATGGCACTAGCACAATAAATTTAGCAGGTGCTGAGACAGGTTTTGAATCCTTTGTAGCAGGTATAGGTAATTCTAATACAACCTACTACGCTATCGTTCATCAAACTGCAGATGAGTTTGAGGTAGGCATTGGTACAGTCACCGATGCTTCTCCTGATACTTTGAGCAGAACTACTATAATTAGCAGTTCTAACTCTGACTCTGCTGTAAATTTTTCTTCGGGTACTAAGAATGTATTTTGTACATTACCTGCAAGTAAAACTGTATTTGTACCTGATTCTGGAGATTTGACAGTAGAATCAGGTGTTCAAGATGGAGACATACTTTTTAAAGGTAATGATGGTGGCTCAACTATAACTGCTCTTACTCTTGATATGTCAGAGCAAGGAAATGCAACTTTTAATAAGAATGTAATATTCGGAGACAATGGCAAAGCTTTATTTGGTGCAGGTACAGATTTAGCAATATTTAGTGATGGCACAGATGGAAAGATAGAAGCTAGTGGGTCTCTTATTCTTGATGCTAATGGTACGACTATATCTTTAAGAGATGGCGGTACAGAAAATAGTCAAATTGGATTAGATAGTGCAGGTCTTGTTATGACAGTAGTAGGTTCGGACAAAGACTTTTTCATATCAGGGAATGATGGTGGTTCAGCAATCACAGGAGTTAGAGTAGATTTTTCTGATGCTGGTGCAATAATTTGTAATGGCAATATTACAGCTTTTGGAAACACCTCAGATATTAAATTAAAAGAAAATATTGAAGTTATTTCTGATGCCCTAGATAAAGTAAAACAGTTAAAAGGAATAACTTTTAATTACAAAAAAGATGGAAAAAGAAGTACAGGACTTATAGCACAAGATTTAGAAAAAGTTTTACCAGAAGCAATATATGAAACTATAGATGCAGATATAAATGGCGACCCAGAAGATAAACATTTAGCTATTCGTTATGGCAACACAGTAGGTTTATTAGTCGAAGCTATAAAAGAACAACAAGAACAAATAGAAACTTTGAATGACTATGTAAAATTACAGTCAGCTTCTATTATGGACATGGAAAGAAGATTGAACGAATTGGAGAATGATTAGTGGCGTTATCAAGTTCAGGTTCAATATCTTTTAGTCAGATACAAGCTGAGTATGGTGGTTCACACCCAATATCTCTTAGTGAATATTATTCAGGAAGTTTAGGTAGTGCTAACACTACATCATTAGCTACAACACCTAATGTAGGTAGAAATTATCATTACGAATCTGTAGATAATAAAATTACAGGAGAAACTCGAACTTACAGGAGACATAATGGATTTGTACACACAGGAGCAGTAATAAATGCAAGTCTTTATCCACAAGTTGGAGACCAGTCTTTGACTTTATCTTATGTAGATGGTGCAGATTTCACAGGAAATGCAGGTGCTGTACCCTCATCTGGTGCTATACAGGCTAATCATTTACGAGGTACAGCAAAAGGAACAACTTCTACTTTGACTTGCTATGGAATTGTAGTTCAAGGTTATAAAACAATTCAGATACAAAATGCATCAAGTACAGTTACAAATAACTATGCTTATGTTTGGTTTTATTTTGGAGGACATTTAGGCACTAATAATCAAACAAGTGGCTCTTGGGATGGATTTCCTTTTACAACTATTACTTGTGCAGCAGAAGGAAGTTCTAATCAATTTCCTGCAACGACTTTTACTTTTAGTGGAACACATACTGCAAATGGAGCAGCACAGTCAAAACACAGTAAAGTACATTTAAACAATAGCACTTTAGGTAATTACACACGATGCCGATTTGATACTAATGGTAATGGCGGAGATATTGATAATTTTAGCGGTACATGGTCTATAACTTTTAGTGGATTCTAAATGGACATCTACGAAACTGCAGATGGCAGAAGAACAAATATTCCATCTAAAGATGAATTGGTTTTACATCATAGAATGAAAGATGGAGAAGCTTTAGTTTCTGTTTATTGGAACGCTTCAAAATTTATAATGGCAGTTAATGGTCGCACAGATGATGAATTGAAAGAAATTTTTTTAGATATGATAAGAGAACATAATGAAGAAAATGTTTCAACTAGACAACCTGACCCAAGAGCTATAGTTAAAGCGGAGGAAATATAATGGCTGATGATATGAAAATACAGGGTGGTTGGTTTGATTTTAAAATCAAAGAGGGTACAAAAACTGTAAATTTGAATGATGAATTACAAATAACTGTGCTTGAAGGTAAAAAAGGAGACAGACTAGGCAAAGCTTCTTTAGAAGAATTAAATTACGAAACTATAGAATATCACCCTGTAAATAATAAATTTATAAGATGTACTGCAGTTTTTGGTTGGATAGAAGGAAACCTTAGAGTTTATACAGATGTATCAGATGAAAGTATTTCTGTTGCGGACAAAAGATTTTATCTTGAAGGCAATATAAATAAAACTCTTAATATAGAAGGTCTAAGCGATGTAGATGAAGAGTCACCGGGAGAAGTATTTATAGATGCAGTACCTATGCCAGAATTTAATGAAGATGGTTCTTACTTTTATAGCGATGAGCTTTTAGAAAATACTGATTTTTTCTTAGGAGATTTAAATTTTGACAAACAAAATATAACAAAGTGGAAGCCACATATTGTTCAATACGAATGGTACACAGCACCTAATTATTTAGAAGCTTTATCAGATGGCACAGTTTTAGTTTGTTTATTGCCTAGATTTGAAAAATCAAGATGGCTAGATGGTTGGCGACAAAGAATAGTAGATGTGCAACCTAATGAAGAAATAGCTACACAAAAAATAGGAAACCCATGTTATGTATTTTTAAGTGAAGCAAGCGAAATAAAAAGCGGAGACAAAGTCCATACATTTGCTCAATATGATTGTCCAAAGTTAGTAAATGATAATTATGTTATTAAGAACATAAGCTCAAAAAAATTAAGAATTTATATGATATATAAAGATGCTTGAAAAAATTAAATACGAATCTAGCTTAGTTAAAAAATGGTTTGCACAAACTGAATCAAATGAGGATATAAATAATCCCGGAGTGATAGATATAGTTCTAGAACTCATGCACCACTTTGATATTAAATCAAATAAAAGACTCTTGAAAAGGTTTGAAAAACTAGACTATGCAGAAATATTTTTTGAACAAGAAAGTCTTAGAGATGTAGTTTCTAAAGGTAAATTTTTGAGAGGAACTTTTGGTGCAGGTTTGAAAGAGTTTTGGGAATCACCAAACTATGATAAAGATTTATTCAAAGATGGTTTAAAAATAGCAAAAGAAAATAAAAAAGAATTTAATCTAACTGAAAAAGAAAAAAAATTTTGGTCTGGTATATTTATGGAACATGATTTAATACATTTCTTTTTTGATTTAAAAAGCACAACTATAGGAGAAATATCTGTTATAAGTTTTACTATTGCTAAAAGTTTTCGTAGAAGCTTTTTTACAATAATCTTTTTTTCTTTAGTTGGTGCATTATTAGATTTTTTAAAAAATCCTATTGGATTAATTCGTTTAAGATGGAATGTAAGAAAAGTACACTCATTAAAATTACATCACTATGATATTCTTAAAATAATATGGAAAGCATATAAGAGCGGTAAAAGGTGTCCTTGGTTTTTATCTATAAATTGGCATGATAGATTGCATGAGCCATTGCACATAGTCAAAGAAGAATTAGGACTAGATGTAAATGCTGATTTTAAATTCTATCGACAAATGGAAAAAGAATTAGAAAAGCTTAATTGGTGGAAAGAATATGCAAAAAGAACTTCATTTCAACAACAGGTATTAGTAGCTAGAATAGTAAAGAACAATGGCATACCTTTTAAAATACTTCCATAAATTATGCGTGGTTTAGCACCCTTTGCAGCAGCACCTTTAGCATCTTTAGGAATAGCATTTAATCCTGATGCTGTATTAAATGTAGTAGGTAATTCTGCAACTGCTAGTCTAGGAACAACAAGTGTTGTAGCTTCTGGAATAGCAAATGTGACTAATGTTTTAGCAACATCTGGTTTAGGTAATGTTGTGACTGTATCTAGTGCTAATGTATCTGTAACAGGAGTAGCATCAATAGGTGCAGTAGGTAATCTACAAAATACTGCAGGTGCAGTTGTAAGCGTATCAAATAATTTAGGAACAACAGCAGTAGGTAATGTAGTTGTTTTTGGTGGTGCAGTACAAGGAGTTTCTTCCGATGCTAAAGTAGCTCAATTAGGAAACGAAACAATAACTGCAGATTGTAATGTAACAGCAGCACAAGTAGGAAGCGTGTCTGCTACTGCAAACTTAGGAAATGAAGGAGTAAGAACAGAAAATAGAGTTCCTGTGACAACAGTTTCTTCTAGTACAGCTATAGGCAGTTCAACGATACTTGCTAATGCTGTTGTAGTTTCACAAGGTGTTCTTGCTACTATAACTGTAAAAGATGTAAGAGTTTGGAGTAATGTTGATGACAGCCAAACTTCAAACTTTACAATTATAAATGATTCACAAACTCCAAGTTGGAGTACAGTAAACGATACTCAAAATCCAAATTGGAATGAGGTCGCATAAATAAAGAGGTAAATTATGCCAAGTTATGATAATGATTTAGTATTAACCGAACTAGCTACAGGTGAAGGTAGTGGTACTTGGGGTGATACTACAAATTTAAATTTAGAATTAATAGGAGAAGCTTTCTCTTATGGCACAGGTGCAACTTTTGATTCTGATGCAAATAAAATTGTGACTGTAAACCAAGCCTCGCATTTATACAGAAGAATGTTTATTGATGTGACATCCTCTGCAACATTATCTGCAACAAGAACTCTAGAAATAAATCCAACTACCATCTCAAAAACTATGGTAATTAAAAACTCAACTTCTGGAAGTCAATCAATAATAATCAAACAAGGTAGTGGAGCTACTGTCACCATAGGAAATGGTCTAACTAAAATGGTTGTGCTTACAGGCACAGGTTCAGGAGCAGCAGTTATAGATGTTTTTGGCTCTATAGATTTAGGTGCTAACTCTAAAATAAATGGTGGTGATTTTGGAATTACAGCAGACCAAACAGCAACCTTTACTAATAAAACTTTGAATGGTCCTGATAACACAATCACAAATTTAGCAAATACAAACCTTGCAAGTAATGCTGCAATAGATGCTACAAAGATTGGCGATGGCTCAGTAAACAATACTGAGTTTGGATATATAAGTACATTGTCATCAAACGCACAAACACAATTAACTAATTTAAGTACAACTAAATTAAATCAAGCTTTACCTGTAGGCACAACTTTGAGTTCTACTGATAGCAAAGAAAGATTCCAGTTTATTAATAATGGCGACACTTATTATGGCTCTGGGTCAGGTCATTATTTTAGATATAATGGCACTACAAGACTATCTCTTGACTCTAGCGGAAATCTTACAGCAGTAGGCAATGTTGGTGCATATTCTGATATGGCACTCAAAGAAGATATATATGAGATAGAAAATGCTTTAGATAAAGTTAAAAAATTAAGAGGCGTACACTTTACTAAAAAAGCAGACAAGTCAAAAGAAATAGGAGTAGTAGCTAACGAAGTAGAAAAAGTTGTTCCTGAATTAGTAGATGAAGTAGAAGATGAAAAACTAGGAACAATAAAAACCATGAAGTACGCTAATACAGTTGGCTTACTTATAGAAGCAGTAAAAGATTTAAGCAAACAAATAGAGGAACTTAAAAAATGAGCGATATACCAACTAGCGGTAATATAACTTTAAATCAAATGCACACCGAAGCAGGTGGTACTAGTGGTACTGCTTGTACTTTGAATGACTCTGATATCAGAGGATTGATAGGTAAAAGTTCAGGTGTTTCAATGTTTTTCAATGAATGGTATGGTGCAGCTGCAGAATTTCAAGTTAATTTTACTCCTGGATTTTGGACTATTCAATTAGGTGGTGGAGCTAACCAAGTAAGAGGTAGTGGAGTTAGTGTTTTTAATAACACCCAATATGGAAGTTTTACATCTGCTACAAGTCAAGCTAGTTTTTTTGGTGGTAATGCTCTTTTACGAATTCATAACAGACATCAAAATTTAACAGGTAATGGGAGCTTTTATATAACAGTTCAGGGTGTTGTTTCAAATAATGATAATGATGCTTTTGCTACAGCAAATGTTAATGGAACAAGTTTGTCTAGAAGTTCTGCAGCTCATTCTTTTTCTGGAAGTGGAGGTAGTGCAGAAACCTCATGGGGTTGGACTTTTAATCAAGGAGGAGGAACAACTAGCAATATTTACCCTATCTACGGGCAGAGTTATCCCAATAGTACGGTAATCTTTACATAGTGAGGTAATCATGGAAACATTTTTAACAATAATTTTTTTAATTGTTATAGGAAAAGTAATACTAAAAATATTTTTTCCACAAATAAATCACAAAGTTAATAAACCTTTTAAAGATATTAAAGCAGGTATAAAAGGTTATTATGAATACTGTAAGCAATTTTGGTAATGAGCAAAAGAACTATAAACGAAATAGCAAATGAAGTAGATACACATGAAAGAGAGTGTGCTATTAGATATGCAAACATAGAAAAAAGACTTGATGAGGGCAACAAAAGATTTGTTCGCATAGAGCTTTTGATTGTTGGCTTATATGCAACAATGGCATCTATAGAAGTTTTAGCGAGGGTAATATGAGAATATTTTTGACAGAGTTTACTTATAAAGGACAAACTCATGATGGTCCAGATATTATTGCAGAAACTAGAGAAATAGCTGAAAAGACTGCCAAAAGAAAAGGAGTCACAGTTATAGGAGAGTTAGATTCACTCCTTGCAATAGAAGATGACAATATAGAAGTTTCTATGCACTAATGGATTACCACCTTCTTATAGGCATAGGTTTTAATCTTTTATTTTTATTAGGTCTTATTAGTTTAAAAATATGGGCAGATAGAAGAGTAGAGAGAAATATGAAAGCTTATTTAAAATATTTAAAAGAAAACAAGAAATACGATGTATGAATATAAATGTACAGTAGATAGGGTTGTTGATGGTGACACTATAGATGTGACACTAGACTTAGGATTTTCTGTGCTTCATAAAACAAGAGTTAGACTTTTTGGAATAGATACTCCTGAATCTAGAACTAGGGATAAAGATGAAAAAGCTAGAGGCAAAATGTCTGCAGCTTTTTTAAAAATGGCTGTAGAAGATGCAGACACAGTAGTTATTAGAACTAAGCTAAGAGACTCTAAAGGAAAGTTTGGTAGAGTATTAGGCACAGTTGTTTGTGATGGAGAAGATGTAAATGAAGCAATGGTAGATGCTCACTTAGCAGCAAAATACTTTGGACAAAATAAAGCAGCAATAGAAGCAGTACACCAAGCTAATAGAACCAAGCTAATTGAAATGGGTCTTTTTGAGCCAGTAGATGGATGACATTGTAAGACTTATAACCGAGTTAGGATTTCCTGTTGCTGCAGCATTAGGATTGGGTATATTTGTTTGGAAACTAATAAATAGAATTATAGATGGTATGGAATCTAAAATAGATGTAGTTGATGATAAAGTAAATGAACAACTAAAAGCTATGGAAGATAGACTACAAACTAAATTAGATGCACAACAAAGCATTTTAGTATCACTTATAGACCGAGTAAGAAGTGTAGACAATGAGATAATAAGACAAGATACTTTACTAAAGACTATGTTAGGCGTGCCACAATTAGTACAAAAAGATAAAATAGCAAAGGCAGATAGAGATGACCAAAGAAAAGATTAAAAGAAAAAGAGGTAGACCTTCTAATGCAGAAGTAGCTGCTAGAAAAAAAGCAGAACAAAAAGATTTAGCTTTAATTATTTGTATGTATGTTGGATTATTTATGGTCATAGCATTTTGTGTAAATCTTGCACTAGCTAGTGAAATGACTTTTAAGTTTAAATCTCCTAGCTTTTCGGGAGTCAATACATCTCAACATTATTTAACAATAGAAAATCAAGAACACACTAGATACAAAACTATTCAAGAAGAACTAGAGGCTCTAGTAGAGCAAGCAGAAAGAGATGAACAAAATACAACGACAGCTAGATTTATAAGAAACTTTGAAACAAGAGTTTATGCCAAGCTTTCTCAGCAACTTGTAGAAAAATTATTTGGAGAGACTCCACAAGATAATGGAACAATAGAGCTAGAGGGGAACACTATTGATTATGAAGTAGATACTACAAACATTACATTGACAGTCACAAATGAAGATAATAAACAAACAGTTATTACTTTTCCTCTCAATAGTTTTACTTTCTAGTTGTACTGTTTTTTATGATGATGCTTTGCCTAATCAAGAGATTTCTAAGTATCCTGAAAGAGTTGGAGTAATAAACAAAGCTATTACAGAAACATTACCTGCTGTAAAAAAACCTATCGTTGCTGTATATCCAACTTCATTTACAGACCAGACTGGTCAAAGAAGAAGCAATAATAGTTTTGCGACATTTAGTACAGCAGTCACACAAGCACCTTATGTTTTGCTTATAAAAACATTAAAAGAAGTTTCAGGTGGAGAGTTCTTTGAAGTTGTAGAAAGAGTAGGTTTAGATAATCTTACTAAAGAAAGACAGCTTATTAGAAGTACAAGAGAATCTTTTGATGACCCACAAAAACTAAAGCCTTTAATGTTTGCAGGTTTAATAATGGAAGGTGCAATTATTGGGTATGAAACTAATACTAGAAGTGGCGGTAGAGGTGCAAGATTATTAGGTATAGGTGCTTCAAAAGAATATAAACAAGATACTGTGACTTTATCATTAAGAACTGTATCTGTGCTAACAGGTAGAGTTTTGATAGAAGTTTCAATAACAAAAAGTATTCTTAGTGTTGGCACAAACCAAGATGGATTTAGATTTATAGAAAATAGAACAGAGCTAATTGAAATAGAAAATGGTGATGTAGAAAATGAAAGCGTCACGATAGCATTGCAGTCCGCTATAGAAGAAGCAATATTAGCTACAATAGAAAAAGGAATTCAGAAAAATTTTTGGAGTTATAAAGAATGATAAAATTATTACCAGTTATATTTTTGTTATCAATAAATATTTTTGTTGCAGACAATGAAATATCTATTGACCAAACTGGAGCTACAGCTAATTTAGATATAGAGCAATTAGGTTCTGGAAACTTAATTGGTGGTTCAACTGCAACTGCTGGCTCTATGACAGCCTTAGATTTAGATGGTGCAACAATGACTTTAGACATTAATCAACTAGGAAATTCTAATTTATTTAGAGGTGATATATATGCAGATAGCTATACAGGGTTTTTTGAATTTACTGGAGATTCGAATACATTTGCTATGCAGACAGACCCTGACAATACTTATGGTGCAGATAGTTCTAATCTAAATGTTAATGTATCAGGCTCTTCTAATGCTTTTACTTTAAATCAAGCTACTAATGCGATGGCATCAACACTAGATTTAGATTGGACTATAAATGGTTCGAACAACAGCATAACCTCTTCTATAGACCAAGACTTAGCTACAAACTATATGAACATAAGTGGTTCTGATAATACATTCACTTTTGATGGAGATGGCTACCAAGGTGCATATTTTCATTTGACACATACTGGAGGCTCAAGAACTATAAATGTCACACAACAAAGTACACTTGATAATGACTGGCTTAAGATTACTTCTACTGGTTCTAATGGTACTTTCTGTGTCAATCAGAACGACCAAGGCGTTAGCACAAGTTGTTGATATAGGAACTGTAGAACAAGTATCAGGCTATGCTCGAATAGAAAGAGACAAGAACTATGATGTAGTGGCTGACTTTGGTATTCAGTCTTATGACAAAGCACAAACTGAAGCTGGTCGGATGGGCATAAGGTTTGTAGACGATACGACTATAAGAATTACAGAACACTCTATGGTTGTTATAGATGAATTTGTTTTTGACCCAAACCCAGATAATTCAAAGTTAGCTTTAAATTTTGTAAAAGGTACAGCTAGATTTACTTCAAGTCTAACCAATGCAATATCAAAAAAAAATATAAAGTTAAAAACTAACTCTGCAGTAGTTGGTATACGAGGCACAGATTTTACTATTACAGTAGAACCTGATACTGGTAAGAGTTTGTTTATATTATTACCAGATAAAAATGGCAATCCCTCTGGAGAAATATCAGTCACAACTGCTATTGGTACAGTCATACTAAACAAACCATATCAAGCAACGACTACTAGAGTTTATGAAGCTATGCCAAGCAAACCAGTCATATTAGATTTATCTTTAGATTTTATAAACAATATGTTATTGATTGCACCGCCAGAAGAAGATAAAGAACAAGAAGAAGAGCAATCAGAAAGCAAGCAAGATAATAATTTATTAGATTTTGGTGAGTTAGATATTGATTACTTAGCTGATGACTCTTTAGATAAAGACGAATTAGAATTTACAGAATTAGATTATGATGCCTTGAATGTAAATTTTTTAGAAGATTTACTTGATATAATCACAGAGCTTGATGTTTTAGATAATGAAAAAGAACTAACTCAAACTATATCTGCTGTAAACATAGAAGGCACAAGTATAGGACAAGACCAAAAAACACAGATAACTACAGTAGTTTCAGGTCAAGAAATAAAACTTACAAGAGAAGTTGCACAATCTACTTCTATACAAATAGATAGCGGAGAAAGTTATTTAGTTGTGTTAGAGCAAGATGGAGTTATGAATCAAGTAAAAGTAAATGGTGGAGGGTCATCAGTAATAGTAATTAGACAAAGTCAATGAGTAAAATTTTATTAGGTGTAATAGCAGTTTTGATTTCTATATGTGGATTTTTGTATTGGCAAAACTCTTCATTACAGTCTTTGAATAAAGCATATGAATTGAGAGACCAAGAACAAAAAGAAGCTATAGAAAATATGAAACAAGATTTTGAAATGCAAACACGAGGATTAGTAGAACTACAATCAAGAAATCAAGAAATTCAATTAGAGATGAATAGGTATCTAGATATTTTTAAAAGACACAATCTTAGTAAGCTAGCAGCAGCTAAACCGGGGTTAATAGAAAAGAGGGTGAACAATGGAACTAAAGAAGTATTTGATGGCATTGAAGCAGATAGTCGTATTATTGATAGTCTCGATGATGGCTTACAGTTGCAGCCTGATTCCTAAACAAGTAGATGTAATAAGCAAACCTCTCGAAAGGACCATAGCTCAACCAGTTATGCCAAGAGAGATAAACTTAAGTGAACCATATTGGTTTGTAGTATCAGACCTTAATGTTGATGAGTTTTTAGAAAAAGTAGAAAAAGAAGAAGGTCGTATAGTATTCGTAGCTATGTCAATTCCAGACTATGAGTTGATGGCATACAATATGCAAGAACTAAAGAGGTATATAAATGAGCTTAAAGAAGTGGTGGTCTACTATAGAAAAGTCACTACCTACAAGAAATAAGAAAATGAAAATATCTAAAGAGGGTATTGCACTTATAAAAAAGTTTGAAGGCTTAGAACTCAAAGCTTATCAAGATAGTGTAGGTATATGGACTATAGGTTGGGGTCATACTAAAGATGTATTTGAAGGTATGGAAATATCTAAAGAAGAAGCAGAAGCATTTTTAGAAATAGAGCTTGAAGAGTTTGAAAGTTATGTTGAAGATTTAGTTGATGTTGAATTAGAACAATGTCAGTTTGATGCTTTAGTCTGTTGGACATATAACTTAGGACCAACAAATTTAGCTAGTTCTACAATGCTTAAAGTTTTAAACAAAGAGATGTACGAAGAAGTTCCATATCAAATGAAAAGATGGAACAAGGCAGGAGGAGAAGTATTACAAGGATTAGTAAGAAGAAGAGAAGCAGAAGCTTTGCTTTTTCAAGGAGAGCCTTGGCACGAAGTATAAATGGCATTAGTTAAATATCAATTTAGACCCGGCATTAATAAAGAGCTTACTTCATATGCAAATGAAGGTGGCTGGACAGACTCTGACAAAATTAGATTTAGATTTGGTAAACCAGAAAAAATAGGTGGTTGGTCTAAAAATTCAACTAATAGTTTTTTAGGAACTTGTAGAGCATTACATACTTACAAAACATCTACTCTTGCAAGCTACAATTCTTTAGGCACACATTTAAAATGGTATGTGCAAGAAGGTAATACTTTTTATGACATTACACCTGTTAGTAATACTACTGCTGCAGGTGATGTGACTTTTACAGCAACAAGTGGTTCTACAACTTTAACAGTAAATGACACAGCACATAATGCAAATCCCGGAGATTTTGTAATATTTTCAGGTGCAGCAACTGTAGGCGGTAATGTGACAGCTTCTGTATTAAATCAAGAATATCAAATACAAAGTACAACAACTAATACTTATACAATCACTTTAGCTGTAGCTTCAAATCATAGTGGAAGTGGCGGTGGCTCTAGTACTGTAGGTACATATTTATATGGCTCAGGATTAGATGTTTTTGTTTCAGGTTCAGGTTGGGGTGCAGGTGTATGGGGTTCTGGAACATGGGGTAGCACAAGTCCTGTTGCAGTTTTTAGTCAATTAAGATTATGGTCTATTGATAACTTTGGAGAAGATTTAGTTGCTGTACCTAGAGGTGGTCCACTATTTGTATGGCAAGTTGCTAATGGTGTAGCAACTAGAGCAGTATTAGCAAGTTCTGTAGCTGGTGCTAGTAATTGTCCTATATCAGCTTTTCAGATTATGACTTCTGATGTTGATAGACATTTGATAGCACTAGGATGTAATCCAATAGGTAGCAATACAGTAGACCCTTTGTTTGTAAGATGGTCAGACTCTGAAAATATGTTTGATTGGACACCATCTGCTACAAACTCTGCAGGTGGAGTTAAGTTGTCATCAGGAAGTCAGATTATTGGTGCAGTACAAACAAGACAAGAAACATTGGTCCTTACAGATTCTAGTGTGTTTTCTATGAGATTTGTAGGCAGTCCTTTTTATTTTTCATTTAATGAAATAGCAAGAGGTATAGGAATGATTGCACCTAATGCTGGAGTTGCTGTAGGTGGTCAAGTATTTTTTATGGATGATGGTGCTTTTTACAGAGCTACAGGTAATATTGAAAGAATTACTTGTACTGTATTAGACCACATATTTAGTGACATAAATAAATCACAAAGATTTAAAATTTTTGCAGGACACAATCAAGCTCACAATGAGGTGATATGGTTTTACCCTTCTGCTAGTAGTAATGAAATAGATAGATATGTCACTTACAACTATGCAGAAAAAGTTTGGAGTGTTGGCACTACCACAGATAATTTTACAAGAACATCTTGGAATCAAGCACCTTTGTTAGATTTTCCACTAGCAACTGGAAAGCTAGATGATACAAATAACAACTATATTTACAATCATGAAACTGGCAATACTGCTGATGGTAATGCTTTTAATGCTTATATAGAGTCTGCAGATATTGACTTAGACCCTGATGGAGAATCTTTTATGTTTGTAAATAAAGTAATTCCTGATATTGAATTTTTAAATTCTAGTAATTCTAATGATACGATTAATCTTACCTTGAAAGGTAGAAGGTATCCTGCAGAAAATCGTTCTACTTTATCTACTATTGCTTTGACTCCCTCAACACAATTTACAAGTACAAGAGGCAGAACAAGACAAGTATCTGTGCGTATAGAAAACAATGGTGGAGATTTTGGATGGAGATTAGGTGATTCTAGATTTGATATTAAAAGTGATGGGAGAAAATAATGGCTGCTAAATCTTCACCACCTTTACCATTACCAAACAATGAATATGAATTAGATAATGAGTTAGTGACAAGAAGAACTATTGAACAAATATTACAAGATATATTTAATGATTTAGCTGCAGTAGACAATATGAAAACTTCAGCTTTATCTAAGGCAATTAAAAGACATCAATTTTTATTAATGGGGTCAAAGGGTAATGTCTGATTCTTTAAAAATACTAGGACAAATAGCACCTAATGCAACAACCGAAACAGATTTATATGTAGTACCTGCATCTAACCAAACTACTATTAGCTCATTAGTAATAGCTAATAGAGATTCGGGTGCAGCTACATATAGAATTTCAGTATCTGCAACAGGTGCTGCTACATCAAATAAAGACTATTTAATTTATGACAAAGCATTAAGTGGTAATACAAGTGACACAATAGTCATTGGTATTACTCTTAATGAAACTGATAAAATAAGGGCATATGCGTCTACAGCTAATTTGAGCTTTAACGCATTTGGCTGTGAAACATCTGAGGACTAATATGAATAATATTCAAAGCCAAGTTAAAAACATAGCTTCTAGAGGAAGATATGGAGACACTACTCTTGTGCATATGAACCCAACTGAAGTTGCTGGGTTAGCACAGATGGGTGCAATGACTATTAATCCACAAACTGGATTAGCTGAAGCTTTTGGTTTTAAAGACTTGATACCTATTGCTGCAAGTATTGTAGGTGGTGTATTTGGCGGACCAGTAGGTGCTGGTCTTGGCTCAGGTTTAGCTACAGGTATATTAGAAGGCGACTTGAAAAAAGGAATTGCAGCAGGTCTTACATCTTATGGTTTTGGTTCTATATTACAAGGTGCTGGTGCTGCTGCTAAAGGTGCAGAAGCTGCATCAAAAGTTGCAGCAGAAGAAACAGCTAAAGCTGCTGCTCAAGCTGGTACAGAAGAATTAACAAGTCAAGCTTTGGGTAGTGCATTAGAAGAACTTGGTTCTGCTGGAACAGAAGCCTTAGTACAAGAAGTAGGTAAAGAAGCTTTATCAGAAACTGCAAAAGCTGGTATAGCTGAAGCTTCACAAGCAGCAGGAGAAGCAGTCACACAATCAGCATTGCAAGCTGCAAAAGATGGTTCTACCAGTTTACTAACATCTGCTAAAGATGCTTTTACTCCTGCATCAGGAGCAGAAGGTTTTGGTAAGTTTACTTCTGTGTTTGACAATTTAGCTGCAGGTGCTTCACAACCAGCAGCTTATTTACCTATTGGAATAGGTGGTAGTGCTTTAGGAATGATGGAAGCACAAGAACAATATGAAGAAGATTTAGCAGAAGGTCAAAGGCAAGATTTATTACAGAGAGAGTATGAAGCTATGATGAGACCTGAGCCTATATTGTTTTCAGCAGCAGGAGGTCTTACACAATTTGTTGAAGGTGGCGATACAAAACCACAAGTTATTTCAAGACAAAAGAGACCTTATGCAGTTAATACAGATTATTTACCCGGATTAAATCCTGAAATTTTATATTTTGACCCAGCTACTTTAAACCCTGCTGCACAAACAATAATGGGAGATGGCACTCCTGCTTTTGAAACAATTAATCCAATGGTATCTAATCAGGATATTTATAGTAATGTTAGTAAAGGTGGATTTGATATGCCTAGTCAGGGAGTTCCTACTCAAAATGTTATTGACCCTTATCAAAAATATACTGGCGTTGCACCTCCATCTTTGTTAAATATGCCAGCAATAACAGGTCCAGCTATGAATTTGCAACCGCCTGCACCAATACCACTTTCTTTAGATGAAGAGCCTGATATGGTTGAAGATTTATCTGCACTAGAAAAAGCAGCAGCTTTAAAAGGAGCTTTTTTATTTAATGAAGGAGGAGATACTTCTATTGACCCACTAATAACAGAAGCAAAAGCTTTTATTATGGGAGAAACAGAAGATGACAGCATTGTACAAAAGTTTGTAGAAAAATATGGAACAGATGCTTACTTAGCTTTAAGAGAAGAAGTCTTACAAACTTTAATACCTAATGCACAAACAGAAGGATTGATTGCAGGTAAAGGCAATGGTGGTATGGATGATGACCTTCGAGGGAATATTGGAGGCAAAGAAACTATAGCTGTATCACAAGATGAATTTATAGTGCCTGCAGATGTAGTATCAATGTTAGGCGATGGTAGTTCTGATGCTGGTGCAAAAGAACTGTATGACATGATGGATAGAGTTCGCACAGAAAAGTATGGCACTAAAGAACAAGCTAAACCTATAGACAATAGTAAGGTATTGCCAGCATGAATGATGTTGCATTGAAAAACGAAGCTACTGGAGAGTACAACTTTTCTATAGTCAATAATGATGAATTAGTTTTAGTTTGGGAGGGTGCTAAAAAATATTTAGAAAAATCTTGCAAGCGTTCTAATGGTCGCATTAGACCTGAAGATATTTTTTATGATTGTTTAAATGGCAGTCATAGACTTTGGATAGTATTTGATACTGGTTCATTTGATATAAAAGGAATAGTAGTGACACAAAAAGTAATTTATCCAACAGGTAAAGCTATGTTAAGTCTTGAACATATTACTGGAAACAATATGGAGGACTGGGTCGAAACTCTTATAGAGGAGTTAGAAGTAGTTGGCAAAAGAGATGGATGCGATGGCATAGAAGGTATAGGTCGTGCAGGATTTTGGAACTGGATTAAAGATAAAGATTGGAAAAAGCTAGCAGTTTTTTTTGAATACAACTTTGAGGTAAAAGATGAGAAGATATAAAGGAGGAGGAGGAACTCCACAGAAACAAGAAGTTTTTTCTACAAAGCTTCCAGCATTTGCACAACCTTATTTTGATAGGCTTTTGCAAAGAACTGAATCAGAAAGTTTGCAAGGATACACTCCATATGCAGGGATTAGATTAGCTGGTTTTGGACCTGATGAGGCTACATCGCAAGCCATGACTAGAGGCTTTGCTACCGCAGGAACTCCTGATGAACTTTCACAAGCTTCTGTTAATTTGCAAGATATTGCTGGAACTCGTTCTGCTATTGACCCTTATGAAAGATTATCTTTTGAAGATGGTATAGAACAGTTTATGAATCCATATCAACAAGGAGTTATTGATATGGCACAGAGAGAAGCTATCAGGACATCTAATATTTTAGGTAATCAGATAGCATCAAAAGCTGCACAATCTGGTGGTCTTGGTGGTTATCGTGAAGCTATTATGCAAGCAGAAAGAGAAAGAAATTTAGGACAAAGATTAGATGACATACAAACTAAAGGACAAGACAGAGCATTTAATCTAGCGATGCAACAGCTAGCTAGAGAAAGACAAGTAGGTTTACAAGAAGAACAACTTAGACAAGCTGGCGATAAAGTAGGAATAGCTGGTAGTCGTTCCTTAGCAGATATAGGTTCTTTAATTCAACAAGATGCACTAGGCAGAATAGGTGCATTAGGCAGAATAGGTGAACAAGAAAGAGCTATGCGACAAGCTGGTCTTGATATAGGTTATGATGATTTTGCAAGACAAAGAGATTTTGCTAGAGACCAATTAGGATTCTTTAGTAATGTTTTACAAGGTATACCTATAAAGCCTGACCAAACAGTATCAACATTTCAAAGACAACCCGGATTATTAAGTCAAGCTACAGGTGCTGGCTTAACAGGACTTGGCATTTATAGAGCTTTACAACCGGGTGCTGGAGGACGAGCATGAGCAATTTAGTAGAAATAGCAAAAGACTTAGAGTATGTTCCTGATGAACAACTAATACAATTAGCTAATGGAAGTGACCCTCGCTTTCCACCTTTTGTAGTTATATCAGAAATAAAAAGAAGAACTGATATGAGAAGCAGGTCATCTGAGCCAATGCCTAAAACTACAGTTGCACAAGAAATGGTTCAAGAATTTGCTATGCCTAGTAGGCAAGGCTTGGAAGGTATGTCTCAGGATGCTACAGGTATCCTCCCCCCAACTGTATATAATAGAGATATGCCTTCCTCTATGATGGCTGATGGTGGTTTAGTTGGTTATGCTGATAAAGGACAAACTGAAACTACTGGCTCTAAAATAAAAAGGTTTTTAACTGCACCTATAAGAGCTATTTCTGACTTAGGTAGACTTCAATACGAAGCATCTGAAGATGCAAAAAATAGACTTAAAGAAAAAAATTCTACAAATGCTGATAGAAGAAATGACTTAATAACAAAGTCTTTGCCAGTTATAAAAGGAGAAAAAACCTTACAAGAATTTAGAAAAGAAATGGAAGAACTTTTCAATAGTGATTTTATTAAAGATGACAAGAATTATAGAAATCAAATTAGAAATTATTATTTTCAATTTGAAAAAGAATTTTTACCTAGGTTTCAAAAAGAAATAGCAGAAACAGGTGAAATGCCAAAAGATGTAATAAGTCATTACAATAAATATGAAAATTTTAGGAATAGTAATAGATACTTAAATCCATTTGATACAGGATATGAAAGACCTGATTTAAGCTTGCCAGAACAAATGCAAAAAAAACAAGAAGGCGGTTTAGTTGGTTATGCTGGGGGAGACGAAATTAAATATCGTAATAAAATAGAAGAATTAGCTGGTGCTAAGTTAGGTCCAAGCAATCCAAAAAGTCTTAGTGAATCAATTTTAGAGCGTTATAAAAAAAGCCAACAAAGAGGAAGGTTTATAAATGACCCCAATAATCCTCTTAATAAAATTTTTAGATACATACCTGATGCACAACAAATATCTAATTATTTACAAGGCAGAAGAGGAGAAGATTTTACACCAGATGTAAGAAGAGCCACAGATAAATCTATGGATAAAAAACAAGAAGGTGGTTTAACTGGTTATCAAACTGGAAATCAAACTGCACTAACTAATACTTTTATTTATGGCGATAACTATGCAAATAACTTAGCCGATTATCTAGACATGATAAGAAAAACAAGAACTATGGACCAAAGAGAACAAGCTCTTCTAGGTTCAAATAATCTTTCATATCCAATGCTTTCAACTACTCCTAACTTTAATATGGATATCAGTGGCATTAGTGCATTAACACCTACTCAAATAGATTTAGATTCACAACTTGTCATGCAACAAGCAGATGAAACAAAATTATCAGAGTCTAAAACTTTAAATTATCTAGAAAAACAATTAGAAGAAGCTAAAGAAAATTTAAGAATACAAAAAGAAAGAGGAGATAGAGGTGTTCTTGGTGGTGGTACTTCTTATATTGACCAAGCACAAGCACGAGTTGATAGACTGCAAAATCAAATAAATCCCAGAAAAAATAAAAAGAACTTTGTAGTTGATACACAAAATCTTTTAAGAGAAAATCTTGGGCAAGAAACAGAAGCTTTAGCAACAGCAATAAAAGTGCAAGAAGATAAAGAAAAAGCAGATGCAGAAGAAGCAGCAAGACTTGCAGCAGAAGAAGCAGAAAAAAAGAAATTTGCTAATATGGATGTAGATATACCTGAAAGAACACAAAGACCTAGAACTGAAGCAGAAATGAAACAACAATTAAATGCAGATGTTCTTATGACTGTGGGTACTGCTATTGGTAGTTCTGCAACACCTTCAGAATTATTCCAAAAATTATCTGGATTACCTGCACAGCTTGCATCATCTAGAAAAGAGCAAAGAAAAGAAGTTAGAGATTTTGAAAGTGATAGAAGAGCAGATGCTTTAGCAAAACTTAATATACAAATTGCTTTGAAGAAAATAGACCAAGCTCAAGAGCAAGCTAGATTAAAAGGAAATGCTAATGATGTTGCTGCTATCAATGCACTAAGTGATGTTTTACAAAACACAACTCCAGATTCAGCAAGATACAAAGCTGCAGAGAGTGCTTTAGATAGTATTATTGCAAGATTAACTGGCGGTAATACTAATACACAAGGAATAGCTGCTTTGTCTGAATTACTAATACCTGCGGAGAGTTAATGTCTACTAGATATAATTTACCAGATGGTAGATTTGTAAATGTTCCTGATAATCCTGATAGGCAATATCTTATTAGATTACAGAATACTTTAGCTCAAGAGTATCCTGACCTTATAGACCCTTATACAGAACCAGTTGAAACTACTTTTGGTGGAGATTTAGCAGAAGTTGCTAAAGGTATTCCCAGAGGATTAGCAAATACTTTTTTATCTGCTGGTGAAGGTATAGCTAATTTGTTTGATAACGATAATGATAATGCAGTTAGTAATGCTTTAAGAAATGCACAACAAGTAATAAATGAAAGTGCTTTAGGTCCAGCAGAAGGATACGAAGAAAGATTTAGTACACAGTTTGGACAAGGTTTAGGTTCTTTTGCTTCATTTTTAATTCCGGGAACTGCTGCAGCAAAACTTACTGGGTTAGCAGGTAGAGCTAGAAATTTACAGAACTTAGTTAATCAAAGTGTATTACAAGGAAGAAATCCAAAGCTTACAGAAAAACTTACAAAAAGTTTAGATGACATTACTAAAAGATTAAATAAAGTACAAACTGGTTCTGCTTTGAGTGTAGCTATGCCTGTGGGTATATCTGAACAAGGTCGCAGAATAGAACAAGCAGAAGCATTAGGCGAAGATGTTGGTGCAGGTCAAGAAATTTTATCTGAATTATTAGGTGCAGGTATTGGTGCTACAGAAATATTTGCACCTACTTTCTTATTAAGAAAGATAACTAAAGCTGGTGCAACACAACTTAATGTTTTAGATAGAATTAAATCTGCTATGGCTACAGGTACTGTAGAAGGATTGCAAGAAGGGTTAGCTGAAATATTACAAGATGCAGTAGCTGCTGGTGTATATAGTGATGAACTACCTGTTGGAGAATCTGTATTTGATAGCATAGTGACTGGTGGTGCTGTTGGTGCTTTTGCTGATTTAGTATTACGAGGGTTTGCTGGACCTGCTCGTATAGGTCAAAGTTTTGATTTAGACCAAGAAGTTTTAGCTAGAAAAAAAGCAGATGAATTAAGAGCAAAACAAAAAGCAGAACAACAAGCTATTTATGATAACAATGTTCCTTTTGTAGAAGATGAAGTTCTTATTGGAGCAAGTCAAAGAAAAGATGGTAGCCTTGGACCTTTAATAAAAAGTGAACCAATACCAGAGTCAAATGCTACAACATCACAAAGAGAACAACTTCCTTTTTTAGAAAATGTAGAGGTTGTAAATAATGAAGATGGTTCTTCTTCTGTTGTTGGCATGGTTTCAGGAACAGAATATAGCAATCACTTTATACCTATAGAAAGCTTTGATAGGGATGGTAATTTAATTCAAACAAATCCTGATGTATTAGGTGCAATGGAAGAAGCATCTCAAAACGCTTTAGTAGTAGCTGATGAATTGCGAACAAAATTTATACAGGATACTGGTAGTCAAATATCAGATATAGTTGGAATGAAAGATAATCCAACGCTTCAAAGACTAACTCAGAATTTATATGACCCTTTAGCAAATCAAGTTGATGCTAGGAAAGTTGCTGTTATGGATTCTACTAATAGCAAAATGAGACAAGAACAGTTAGCTAGAATAGAAGAAATAGAAAACTTAGAAAAAGTTCTTAATGCTCAAATGATAAGAGACCTTACTGGAGAAGGTACGCTTGATGAAAATAAAATAAGAGAATTAGAAAAATTAGTTGCTCTAAATAGACCTGCTTATCCATTAGATGCTATTCCACCTAAATATCCTAATGGCAGAAAGAAAACCAAAGCACAACTGAAAAAAGAACTAACTGCAGAGTTTGGTTCTGAAAGAGCAAAAGACCTTATGGAACGCTATGACAATGGCGATATTGTTTCACCTATCCAAGAGGCTATGAAAGAAACTCAAGGTAGCTTGCTAGAAGATTTATATAAAATAGCAGATGCAAAAGGTATAGAAAGAAAAGGCTATTACACAATACCTGAAGTCAAAAAGCTTTTAAAACCAAAAGACTTTAATCAAGCTTTATCTGATAGAGCAAATGTAATTTATAGATTAGATGAGCAGTTAGGAAACATAAAAGCTATTGGCAGAAACAAAGATAAAATAGATGTAAGTCCTGAAGCTTTCGAAGAAATATTAGCAGCTAAAAATATTGATGGAAATATTACTAGTCCAGAGTTTGATTTTATTAACTCTCAATTATCAGGAGAAGCTAAGTTTTCTAGAATGAACAGGGGTCAGAAAGAACTCTTGATGACTAGAATACAAGGTCTGCCTAGATTTAATACTTTAACTAAGATACCTGATTTAAAACCTAGACAATATACAGCACAACAACTCAATGCTTTTTATCAAGGATATGTTAATGGCAAAATTACTGACAAAGAAATACAAGCTTTCTTTAAATCACAAAACTTAACAAACACAAAAACACAAAGAGATAAATTTAAAAACGATTTACTTAATAGTGGTCGTGCAACTAAAGTAGGAAACCGAGTACAAGGTAATCCTTTATTTCTACAACAACAAGAACAGCGACAGTTCGATGAGGCAAATCAACCGGAAGAAGTTGAAGTTCTAGCCTTAGACCCCCCTATAACAAATAAAACTTATGATTCTCTTTATGAGGATTTAAGAAATCGTTTAAATGAATTAGGTTTGTACGACATAGGTTTAAGATTTACAGACCAAATGCGACAAGTAAGAAATGCTGTAAGAGATGACAACGGAAACATAGTAGCTTTGAAAACACTTAAGGATGCTAAAGGCAATCCTATTACTCCTTTAGCAGAAGTAGATAAAGCTATGCAAGAGTTAGTTTTTTATATGGGAACGATTGACCCTAATAGAACTTACGATAGAAAAAACTTTGAAGAACAAATACAAGGAACTTTTCCTCATGAGGTATATCATAGCTTGCGTGTTTTAGATTTAATTACGCAGAAAGAACATGAGTCTTTAGTCAAAGAAGCTAAAGCAAAATTACCTGACAATGTATTAGAAGAACTTTACAAGGATTATGTAGAAGCTGGCGTATTAGCTGAAGATTCTGCAATGCTTCAAGAAGAAATGGTTGCTGAGTTATTAAGACTACATACAACTAATCCTGAAGTTTTAAACAAACCAACAAGAACTATTTTCCAAAAGATTTTAGATTTCTTTAGAGAATTTGTTGGAGCAACTTTTAATAGTGACTTTAGAAATCCAGTTAAAATTTTAGAGGATATTAATAGCGGAGTGATTGGTGCTAGAGAAAGAAATGTCATTCGTTCAAAACGAGACACAGATGCTTTTACCGATAGATTGTTGAGTTCAGAATTAAGACAAGAAGATGCTCAAAAAGTTGTAAGTGAAGATGATGCTAGTAATAGTGATGCAATAAGGAAAACAAATAATTTAGATACTTATTTAGCTGACCCTTCATTTAGATTAAAACCTACACTAGACATAGATACTTTGTTAGGAACATCTGATGCTCAAGTTGCTATGACTAAACTAGCAAGAGACAAAGGCGTTATAAATATTAAAGCAGAAGATTTACAGAATCTTTATAACGAAGTTAAGACAACTAGTACACAAACTCCGCCACCTTTTAAAGATATGAGGCAGTTAGCTAATGAAGTAAAGGAAGCTATACGCTTAGGTATAGATGCTGACTGGTATCAAAGATGGTCTTTACAATTACCTGCACTTATAGGAGATGCCAACATTACAGAGTTTAGTGGAGTTTTTGGAGTCACTTCTGAACAAGGTACACCTGAACAAAACTTTAAGGATACTTTGCGTACCATGATTGAGGCTAGGAAAATAGACCCAGTTGCTAATCCTAAACAATTTAAAAATGCTTTGTTAGAGAATGGTGTTGGTAAAAAAGAACCAAAACGAATAGATAAACTAGTCAAGTTTTATCAAGATGGAATATTTGAAAGAGTAAAGACTGGTCAAAAAACTGCAACATATGCTCAAACAATTAAAGAGTTAGCACAAGGAAGGTTTTCGCCTTTCACAGTTATAGATAGACACATGATAAGAAACTTAGGATTAGTAAGACCTAATCTTAGAAACGAACCTACATCTGCCAGCGATTTAGATTATCAAATTGGTGAAGCACAGATGCAACTGTTAGCAGACAAAACATTTAGAGTTGAAGGTAAAGATTATATTTTCCCATCAGCACATCAAATACAAGCTTTGTTATGGGGTTATCAAAGATATAAAACTAATGTACCTAACGAAGGTAGCTTTCAACAATCTGCTTTAAAGTCAAAGACAGAAGTAAATGAAATGAAAGCTATGATGCAAAATGGACAATGGCAAATGGACACGCCATTGAAAGACTACTTTATTTACTCACCAACTTTTACAAACCAGACAGGAACAAATACAACTGGTAATATTTCTGTGCTGCAGGAAGCAGCGTTGAACGCTGCACCATTCATTACATTTGAACATATGGTTGGAAGAGCTAGAGGTTATGCACCTGTAGGAAAAATAATATCTCAAGACGCAAGAAACCAGTTATACAAAGATATGATGCAAGCTACTACTGTAGGGCAATCAAATAGATTCTTAAGAACTTTAGGAATACCACATAGATTAGGAGTATCTGCTGGAACTTATGAAGGAGAGTTAAATTTAAATACACAAATAGCTTTATCTAATCAACCACCTGTAATTGTAGAAGCTGTATCTAAAGTAATGGGAGATGCTTTCTTACAAGACTCTGTAATAGTCACTCAACCAAAAGCAAGAGGTTATCAAAAAACTGGTGTTTATTTAGAGCGTAGAGATGGCAAACCTTTTAAAGCTCAAGAATTAAGAGATATATTTAATAGAGTACAAGAGCAAGACAATACAAAAAACTTTACTTATATGACACATCAAAATGCCAATGGTGTGACTTTTATTGATGATGCTAGTTTTTACAAACCAAACTACAATCGAAATGATTTAGATACATTTGCAGAATTTTTTAGAGAGGTTTTCCCAACACAAGAAACAGAGTATAATCTTAATTTATATGGACAAGAAGGAAGATACTACGAACATAAATCAGGCGACTATCGAGGAGCTATCCAAACGCTTGCAGATGCCAGTTTTGCCGGAGACGCATCCTTTGTACAGCGAGCCGCCATCAGCAGTCTTTATCTCCCCATCTACAGAGTCTACGAAAAATTCGCAGAAGAACAAGGGATAACGCCACCACCTACCAAACCTTTTGAAGAAGGTAATAGTTCTGTAATAACAGATACTAAAGGAATAATAGAAGCACAAGCTAAAGCTGATGCAGAGGTAGCTAACTCCAGTCCTACTGCTATTCCTAGAATTAATAACAATGCTAGCGGTTTTGCTATTAAAGTTGCTTTTGATTTTGAAGAAGGTGGCAACGACAACTACCTTGATATACCAGCATTTAAAATAGCAGATGCACCAGTACCTAAAAAATATGAAAAGCTTGTAGAAAAAGTTAATGGTCCAGCAAGAACTACTAAGTCTTATGGAGATGTTGCACTTGACTTACTTAATGATGATACTCCTGTAAGAAGATGGCTTACTACATTAAGAGCAAATATAGTAGATAAAAATGCCGTTCAAGAACTATCTGTTAGGATGGGCATTACAAAGAACGAAGCACTAAGAACATTAGAAGCAGATGCTGCAACAGGTGCAATACAAGCATTGCGTTGGGTAGATAAGTCTAAAGGTATCTTTGCTTCTATGTTAAAGCATGGTTTTGTCACATTAAATAAAGGACTAACATCTGTACAAAAAGATTCAAAATTAAATCTTATAAATGTCTTTGCACCTTTATATCAAAAATCTGAGAATGATAATGTTAATTATGAAGAGCTAGGCAAGCTTTATTTTATTGCTAGACGAGGAGAAAAGCTTAATGAAAAAGGTAAGCCAATTCCACTTACAGAAGCAGAGATAGAACAAGGATTACAGATAGCAATAGATTATCCTTTTATAGAAGAAGTCTTTGATAACTTTCAAGAATATAACAACAAGACAATAGACTTTGCTGTTGATTCGGGAATATTATCTAATGAACCTAACATAAAAGAAATTACAGATGCTTTGAAAAAAGCTGGTATTGAATCTACTAAGGGTAAAACTCCAGAAGAAATATTAGAGCTTGCTAGAAATTACAATGAAAGAGTCAAGCCTGAGAACAGAATAGAACTTAGGTCTACTGCACAAATTTGGAAGGATGACTCTGTATATTATCCTTTCTATAGAAAGATGGCAGATGATTCTATCCAAGGTCCTAATATAGCTGGCGGTATGATGACTGGTAATCCTTTGAATATAAAACTCAAAGGTTCTGAAGAAGCTGTTGATGTGCCATTCTTAGAAGCAATTTATAGAAATCAACTATCAATAGTGACTGCTGGTTCAAAGAATGATGCCTTACAAAAACTATTAAGAAACTTTGTTTTATCTGGAAGAGCGATAGAAATAGATGCAAAAGATGCTAGTGGTATGGATGTGCTATCAGCATATGTAAATGGTAGAAGAAGATTTTTTAGAGTTGATGATGCTTTTTATTTAAAAGGTTTAGAAAACTTAGGCATGGTAGATGATGCTGGTATTGTTAAAGCATTAGCATTTCCAGCTACTGTATTAAGAGAGACTGTCACAAGAGACCCCGGTTTTGTATTAGTTAATATGTTGAGAGATACTTTATCTGCAACTGTGACAAGTGGTGCTGGTATAACACCTGTCGTTGATACTTTTAAAAACTTTAAAGTATTTGGTAAAGAAGATTTATCTGACCTAGAAACATTTGGAGTATTAGGTGGATATGATTATTCAGCAGATGGTGTGAGTGTAGTCAATTACACAAAGAGAATTCTTAGAGAAGAAGGTATAACAAACAATGGCTCTCTTAATCCTATAGATGCAACAGTAAGATTGTGGGATTACTTAGGCAGAAAAACTTATGAGTCAGATGGTGCTACTAGAAAGGCTGTCTATCTAAAAGTATTAGAAGAAACTGGTAGTCAAGCCGAAGCCGCTTACCAAGCCGCAGAAATAATTAACTTTTCTAGAAGAGGAAGCAATCCTTACTTTAGGTTAGTGACTACAGCTATTCCATTCTTAAACGCAAGAATACAAGGACTAGATGTATTGTACAGAAGTATGACTGGTAAATATTCTGCAGCAAAGCCGGGAGTGACTTTCACCTCTCCTATGACAAAACTCTCTGACAACACGCCTGATGCACAATTACAAAGAGATGTTATAGCTGGCTTTATAACTAGAGGCGGAATGTTAATGGTGATAACAGCTATGTACTATGCTCTTGTATCAGACGAACCTGAGTATCGTGCTAGAC
>VTLG01012974.1_pt1 | contig 31134 bp, 50 predicted proteins | sample 4694571 | NCBI WGS metagenome assembly VTLG01 (sample SAMN12604809, study PRJNA352737) | marine metagenome | biome: ENVO:00000447; feature: ENVO:00000209|ENVO:00000569|ENVO:01000036; material: ENVO:00002151; isolation source: viral sequences binned using virsorter ...
TGCAGGAACATTTAGTAAAACCTCTTATGAATTATTTAAGTAAAAATAAAGAAGAATTTAATCCAAATAAGGATTATCATTTAAACAAATTTTTAATAGAAAAACAAGAAGAAATGAAAAGCAAAGAGCCATACTTTCCACCGCAACCATAATGTCAAAGGAATCATTAAAAGAAAAAATTAAAATACATGAAGGATTTAGGTCTATGATATATCTAGATTCACTTGGAAAAAAAACAATAGGATTTGGACACCTAATTGTTCACGAAGATGATTTTGTAGAAGGAAAGGAATATTCTAAGGAAGAGTTAACAGAATTATTTAACAAAGATTTTGAAAAAGGTTGGGATTCAATGATAAATTTTTGTGAAATTAATAATCTTCGCAGTATTTCAGATACGGCAAAAGAAATTCTTTGTGAAATGATATTTCAAATGGGATATTCTGGTGTTGGAAAATTTAAGAATATGATAAAAGCATTACAGAATCGTGATTACAAATTAGCTAGTATAGAGATGTTAGATTCAAGATGGGCAAAGCAAACTCCAAATAGAGCCAATGAATTAAGTAGTCATATGGCTCAAGCTTAATTACATTTCAAAACTTAAATTAAAGGATATTGTTCTTCGTAAACCTTTACCTCTAAATGGATATACTTCATGTAATAACCATGCAGGAAACATAAATATTTGACCTATATGTGGCTTAACAGGATACTTTGGGTCAATGAACATTTGTGGTGTACCATAAATAAATTCAATCCAACCTGCATGTTCCCGTTCCTCATCCTTTTCAACAGATGGTGGCATTTTTAACCAACCTGCCGCAGATATCATTCCGTAATGCATATGTGGTGGATTAAAATCCCCTGCAATAGAATTAACAAGCCAACTGTTATGAAGCATGACTTTTTTTATTCCCTGTTTAGCTTTTTCTTTATCCAAGTCATCCCCATCAGCATTTAATTTTGTTCGTACATACATATTTGTGCAATGACCTATCCAATTAAATAATGTAGGCAATGTTTCATGAGGTTTTTGATGCCATATATGGTCTTCAATTTTATGTTCCTGTTTAACATTTCCTACAAGATTATCTGACCAATCTAACTGCTTAGATTTTTTATCATTTGCTGATATTTTGTCACCATAATCATTTAACATTTTTATATATGGTTCTGGTATTTCAAATTCCATTAAAAATGGACTGAATGGTGCATGAACTTTGCCTTTTAATTTATAGTCTTTATAGTCGTTCATATATTCCTCAATAAGTATTTTAATTCTTCATCTAATTTATGACTGTTAGATAAACAATGACGAATGATAGCAGAAAGAGTGTATTTATATTCATAATCCTTTAATGCATCAATAAGTTTTTCTGGTTTGACCCAATCATAATCAAATAATATATTTCCATCACTATTTAATTTAACTTCAAGTTTATATAGGAGAGCCTCGTGCTCTCCTTTTTTATTTTCTGGTTTTATCTGCTTCATCTTTTTTACCAGAATCAGCAGGGGCAGGCTGTAATTGTCCTAGAAGTTGAATAATTTTAATTACTTCTACATAAGGTCGTGACCCTAAATAGTTAAGCACAGCTTGCAATTGTTCTTGTGTTATAATATATTTCATATATTCCCCCGGCTCTCATCGTAGTTTGAAAAAAATTTCTTGAGCGTTGTTAACCTGTCTTCATTTGTTGCTATAATATCAAGTAATTTATTCATTTCATTTAAGTGTTGTGGATGTTCTCCTATTCCAACAGAATTGTTAAAATAGATTTCTATTGTTGCTTCGGCTTCATCAATATTAGCTTGTGCCTTATGCTCAAGTGCCGTGTATAATAAATCTGGTATATGGTCAGACATTTTTATTCTCCCTATTTAATTTAGTAATATATTCTAATGTTTCTCTTCCTCTTCTCTCTCCTTCAGATTCTTCTTTTGGTTCCTTAAATTTTATTTCACCTGCTATTGCACCATATGCAGCCATATCAGTATAGGTATCTTCACTAACAACTCCTACTTTTGTTCGTGCTATTTTTAATAATGTCATCATAATAGCCACATCATGGGCAGTAAATTCAATATCCTTATATGATGACCATAATTTAGCTATATTAGTATGATTCTCTACTTTATCCCCATAATCTTTTTCCCTGTCTCCTCCAACTAAATTATGTGCTTTCATTAATAAATCTTTTGTATGCTTCATATTAATTTAAATCTTTATTTTTTTTAAAAAGAAAACTCATTAAATCAACGACATTATTATGTTCTGGAAATCGTGATATTTCTCCATTATCTTTTGGCTGTGTAGTTTTTATTTGGTCAACTCCCATATCAAATGTTTCTTGTGGATTTTCCATTGAAAATTTTATCATTCCCTGTGCAATAACATGGCATAAATATAATCCATCATTTTTTAAATCGGTGGGTTCATTTATTATACCACATGCATAACCATTTTCTGTTGGAGATATAATTATTTTAATTCCCTTACTAAAGTCTACTTTATCTACCATGTTTCCTCACTAGATTAAAAAAATGCTGTGCATCAACTATTGCCAATGGTTGCAAATTATTCATTTTAATTATACCCAAAGGAACTTGTGTAGTTTTGCAGTTGCTATGAGCTTGTTCTATAATTTTATATATTCCATTAAATGTTTCTTTATTTTTACATTCAATAGAATAAGGTATTATTGTTTGGGCAAGCGGGGAAAATTTAACATCAGCCCCGCTTTCTCCCATAATTGCACAATAAATATCATCATCAGTAAACGTAGGAAAAAGGGACAATAATAAGTCCCTAACCCAATTTTGTAATCGTCTACCTTTGGCTTTTCTACTTCGTGTTTTCATATTCCTTGTGTGGATTAGTTATTTTGGTATACCAAAACCAGCGAGGGTCTCGTGCCTGTGATTGTTGCTGAGGTAAGTACTGTATATCCTTTCCCCAACATTTTTTCTTAAATGCACAATAACTGCAGGTTATACCAAGTATTCTATTTCCTGTTTTTGTTTTTCTAAATGTTTCTTCAATATCGGAAAAACACCTTTCAAACTTTTTCTTTTTCTTCAGTGAATTAATAGTTACCCTTGCTTCTTGAACAAATTTATCACGATACTCATCTATATTTAAAGGAGTTTCCGTAATACACCATTCTCCTGTAGATTTATTAATAACTATCCATCCACCAAAATTTTTATTTTCACTTACTCCATACATGAATCCTTGTGATGCATACCCAAAGGCATCATCTTCAATAACAGCAGTAAAGCCATGTGAAAATTTCTTGTCAAAGGCGAATGGAGAAGCACTCTTAATATCCCAGATTTTATTATTAATCTCAACATCATATGTTCCTTCAATTTCGCCACTGTATTTAACAGATTTTTGTTCACTTTGAACGTCAACTCCAGATGCTTTTAGAATGAGCATGGCTGATGCCTCAATTAAGTCACCAAACAATACTTTCATTTTAAAATTGTAAGGTAGTGACTCTGCCGGTGCTCCAGATGCTTCCATTTGTAGCTGACAGAGTGGCCTACCCACATTACTCATTCTCAACTTAAAGTCGCCCCCTCGTTCGTCCGTGAATTGTTTTCGGATTGCAGATTTGCAAGCTTCTCCAAATTCTTCAATCAAGTCTTCGGAAACTTTTACTTTCTTTTGACTTGCCTGCTCTAAAAAAGACTGTACTTTTTGTAGAATAGGATGTGACATTATGATGATAATTCTTCTACAGGGTCAACTGTAACTTCATTAATCACCTTGGCATCAGCCACATCATCGGATGTAGCTTTACCTTTTTTAGCTTGTTTGTATAATTCAAATACTTCCGTATTTTCCGTTTCAATAACTTCTTGGAAATTACGTAATGTATCTTCATCTGATTTAGTTAATTTAATACCTGCATCAGCATTAACACCAATTTTAGCTATATAAAAAACATTAGCACCTGCTTTACGTTTTTCTGTTTCTAAATTTAAAATACAGTTAAACATAAGCTTTTTACGCTGACTAATGGATTTTAATGCATTACCAACAGGATTAAACTGTGTACCTGTTACCCTCCATAAAACAGGATAATCCTTTACTTCAAAATCAGAGCCATTAGATGTTTTACCAATAAAGGTAACTAATCCATATACAAGGCGATAACATTTTTTACTGCGTTGGTCTGCTAGTTCATCCGCAGTTAAATTACCTCTATCCTTAAATGGAACTTTACCACATCGAATACCACCTACAGTATCTATTGGTTCATCTTTCCAATTTTTAAATATAATGGAACGAGAAAGATATTTTTCTTCTTCAGCACTATATTCCATATATTGCATGGAACTAATAAATGGGCGAAATTTTATAGGTAACCCATAAATATTTTCACCTGCCTCAGCATGATATACAGAAAAATGACCAATGGGTAATCTGTTACCTTCATCATCTTCCGGATTTCTATTTATCATAAGTCGAGGAAGAGTAGGAGTAGTACTCCCATCATCTTGACCTATAGCTTTCATGATGTCCTCATTGGACATTTTTTTTACGTCTACTAAATTATTCATTGATTTACCTCCTGTAAATAAAATAATTATATATACTCTTTATCACAATTTACGGTTGTTGTCAAGCTTTTTATATAAAAAAAGTTGTTATAATTGCACCAATAATTAAAAGAGTTAAAAACCATTCCCAATAATTACCCAACATGCGTATTTCCCTCCGTTTTCTTGTATTTTAAACCATATGTTGAAGCAAACCACATGTAGTAACTTTGTAATTCCTCATCTTTACTTATATATAATATGGTAGGATGCTTGTTATTATCCTTTTTATATTCCCGTATTAAATCTTCTATTTTTTGAAATACGAGAGCTTCTTCATTATTTACCCAATCATCATTTTCCATAAATAAATCTCCAACTGTTAATACCTCAGAATGAGCCATATTTATCTCCTTGTGTTAGTGAAATATATGCATGTTCAATGTCATTTTTATGTACATTAAATTTTTCTCCACGAACTTCAACCTTACTGTCTTTGTTCATGTCTATATTTTCCGTCAAGGTTTTATCTGGGTCAATTAACTCTTCAACACCCATCATAAACCATTTCATGGCACCCATTTATACCTCCTTTAAGTTTAACCAATCATACCCCATCTTTAACTCTGTGTCAAGGGGTATATTAAATTCAATATTATATCGTTCCTTTAATGAAATAATTACCTCATGGCAACCATCATAAAGGCATTTTTTAACACTTTCCATTTCTTCTTTTGATGCATCAACAACAATAGAATCATGAACTGTATTAATTAATTTACTTTTAAGTTTTAATTCTTTCATTTTCTTAAAAATATTTATACAAGCTATGGGAACAATATCAGCAGTAGCAAAACCTTGCACTGGATAATTTTTAATTTGTGTTCCATAACTTGAACCACCCCATGCCTGTCTTTGTGCATGAGGAAATGCATATTCTCTTCCTGTTGGAAGTTTAACTACCTTATACTTAATGGCATTTGTTTGTAATTCTTCATGCCAATCCGTAATACCTTTATATTTTTCCTTAAAGGCATTATAATAGCGTTTTTCATCATCTGTTCCTGTTGTTCCACCATATAATGGCTTAAATGTATGCCCCTTTGCGTCTTGTCTGGAACATCCAATAACATCAGCCGTATATTGATGAACATCAACACCATTATCTATATCTTTCATACCTTGCTTATCTTGGGCTAAAAACACAGCCGTCCTAAATTCTAATTGGGCAAAATCTATTTCTATAATACTACCATTTTCAAAACGGGATTTAACTACCTTACGAATAGGAAATGTGCCACCTCGTGGTTGATTCTGAAAATTAGGGTCTCTACTTGATAGTCTTCCCGTTGATGTAACGCATTGCATAAATTTAGGATGTAAAAATCCATTGTCATCGGTATGATTGTCAATACCCGTGACAAATGTTTTTAAATACATATCAACAGCACTATAACGAGTAATTGCATTAATAAATTCTGTTAATTCTTCGCTTGCATTATCCAATAATTTCATTAAAGTTATTTTATCTGTTTTAAATCCCCCCTCTGCAATATCCATAACACCCCTAGGTTTTTGCCTGAATCCTGCCAATTCTTGAGTATTAGAATAAATAACTCCTTGTCCTACGCAAGTTTCACACTTAGATAAATTTTTATATGGCTCTCCATTTACTTTTATTTTTTGTATATGGCCTTTCCCATGACAGGAATTGCATTGAGAGGCAGTTGTTTTAAAAATACTTTCTGTTTGTACTTTTATAGTTGATTCAAATTCTCTTTTGGAAAATCGTGGTCTTCTCTTATTTCGCTTTGTAAAAGGGTCAATACCTATATTAAACACCATTGCCCATCGTTTTTTATCCTTTACCTTTTTTCCGTAAATAAGCCATGATAATTGTTCTGGGCTTGCAGGATTAATGGGCGTGTCTCCCATAACATGCCAAATAGTTTTATCAATGTAAGTACGTAATTCATCATGTTCCTTGAGAAACTCCTCCTCAACATTTTTTAATGTATTTTTATCCACGTAAATACCATTGCGTTCCATTTCGATTAAAGATAATAAGAATTCATTCATCATTTTTAATGTAGGAACCAAGCCCTTATTGATGGGCAGACGCAGGTCTTTCATCTGGTCATCAAACAAAGCATGGGTAGAGATAATATCCTGTCGACCATATTTTTCAACAACATTCCATGGAATTTGCTCAAATCCAATGTCTTGTTTTAGATATGTGTCAATAATGTCCAATTTTTGTGTAATGCGTCTGCGTAAACAGGATTCTTTCAATGATAAACGTCTTTTTAATCCTCGTAGTAAAATATATTCCGCTACCATTGTATCATAAACACGACCCTCGTACTTAAAACCACATTCGTAAAGCCATGCCAAATCAAATTTTAAATTATGTCCTATGAGAAGTGTAGTCTTGTCCAATATATCCTGAATAGCTTTATAGTTTTTGGCAAGATGAAAATCCGTATATGTTTTGTGATACATGCAAAAATATTCATCATTAATGCCAACGCTAACCAATTGGTTATCCTTTTGAAAGGGTGATGGGTCTAATTTACCCGTTTTGTCCTTAACAAAGGTAGTTTCTACATCTACTACAGTTATCATACGTCATACCTCGACAGTAGGGGGTTTATATATGATGTAATTTCTGCGTGAACGCCATTAATTTTGTTTTTACTGATATTTAACTGCCGCATTGTTTCATTGGGGTCATTGTTTTCCCTTTTGCCAATGCCAATAATCAAATCCGCCTCGGCTGCCTTACCCGTTTTACTGTTTTCCATCATGTCAAAGGATAAATTCAATTTACCATGACCGTCAGCACTTGCCTGTGATAGAGCTATAACACATATATCGTGCCTTTTTGCCAATTCCCTAGCACCTGTGTAAATGGCACGAAGTTTTTCATCAGTTCGTGCAAATGTACCCGACACGTTAACCTTATCCAATTGGTCAATGATTAAAATATCCACTTCATGTGTTTCTATATATTTGTTAATGTCATCCAAATTCCAATCAACTGTGTCAAGTAACGAAATGTTACCGTTTATTTCAGACCATAATTCACTGGCTTTATCGGGATTATCCTTAATTTCTTCCCTATCCATACCTGTATGGGCGTTAATTAGTCGCATTTGTGTACGAACTGCGGGTTCTTCGTTGATGAGAGCCGTTATTTTAGCACCTTGACTGGCAAAACCACCTTCATTTGCAACCAGACTAACCCAAAAGGCAGTCTTGCCTGTCTCTGGTCTAGCAAAAAATATTGCTAGATTGCCCTCACCTATGCCGGACACCTGTTCATGCAATGAATGCAGGTTAAAATTCCATTTTGTCGTTACATCTATGAGGTCTAATAATTCACCTACATTGGATGTTACTGCATCTTCATTGCTTTCCTCAATTACTTGGGGATTATCCAATAAACCCTTTATTTGAATAAAGTCTTCACTTTTACCGTTGTAAATATCTGTTGCCATAACGGCAATGCGATGAGCAAGATTACGTCTATGTAGTGATTCAATAATATCACCGATGACATTCTCATTTGGCTCATTCTCCTCACGCAATTCACTTATCAACTCATTAAAATTATGCTTTGAGGCACGTGTTAAAGCGGGATTATATTTTTCCGTATGCAGTACTGACAATTCATCCAAGGACAAATCTGTATCGTACTCATCATGTGCCTTCTGTATTGTTTCAAAAAAATTACCCACGCCATTTGCAAACAGTGACTTGGATAATTTATTTTTATGTTCCTTATAAAAATCTTTTTTTAAACAAAGGGTTAGTAATTGTTTTTCTATCATAGGTATGTATTATCACGATTTTAATTCTGTGTCAAGCGTAACTGCTTAATTATTTCTTTCATTCTCTTTGTTTTATTTTTTGTTTTCCATTGATTAATATAATATTTTGCATTTTTTTTATTTAATATACATGGTGCCTTATCTAATGGCCATGTTCGTAGGTAAGCCAAGTAACCACGAAAACTCTGAGCATATAAGGGAACTTCATTTCTTTTTACCTTCAGCTTTTTATATTCTCCCGTGACTGTGTAAACACAGTGAAAATATTTTTGTTTCTCCATAACGAACCAAAGGTACGTACCGCAATCAATCAGTTTCCACATTTTTTTCCCAATCATCTGATTCATCAGTTTCTATAGATGTTGTTTCATGCTCAAATAACTTTGCTATTGGCATAACAATGCACAATGCTCTTCCACCATCACCAACAAACTTTGAATATCTGTCTTTATATTTTTCTACAATTTTTCTCAATCTGGACACTTTAAATAAAATTGCACAATGTACTCGCTGATTTTTTTTATCAAAGGCATGACACCAGTAGTTTGACTTACAGCTTTCTTCATTAACACCACTTGGATGAATACTTCCATCTTTCCAGTGACTTTCATATTCTATGCATATGTTTAAGGTTTTATCCCACCAATCTCTTTCATGCTTTACTTCTATTTTTGAATTAACCAAAACATTTTGAATTTGGTCTTGGCCTTTTTCTCCGTATTTTAAATCTAAATCCCAACCTTTGTTAGCTTTTAAACTGTCTGTTGTCATAAAATTCCTTTAATTTTTTTTCCTTATTTTTATCCTTCCACTCATTGGGAGGAGATTTTTCGTGCAAACTTAATTGTTCATAGTATTTTTTAATGGTATTATTTTTAATATTATCACACAGTATATTTATTCTAGGGTAATATACCCAATCTAATTTTCCCAATAACTTAAATCTATTTTTATTTTTAGCTATTAAAATTATATCATTGACAATTATTCCTTGATAAGCTTTTTTTATATTTTTTATTTTATGTTTTTTTAATGAATTAATTTTTCTGTATTCGTTTAAATAACCAAAGCTCATTTTTCTTTCCTCTTTGATATATCTTTCCAAGAATTCATTTTATTTTCGGCTTCAGCTATTCCGGTAAATTCTCCTTCCTCTCCTATCAATCCTCTTTTATTTTTTTCAATTAAGTCCGCATCATCCTTTGCCTTTACATGATAAATTTTTGTTCTGACTGTCTGTATTCTCACTTCATAGGTTCTCATTGTACCCACCATTTTGGTTTGCTCCTTCCCTTTTCCCATTTGGCAAATCTAACTTTATCCCCTGCATAATACTGACGATAGGCAGTTACATAATTTTTATGTTTATATTCATCTGGCATACATTGAGGTGGCTCTATTAAATCTCCTTCTGGTATGTGTGCATTAAGTTCAAAATCAATAATATTTTTTAAAACTTTATATGATTTATGTATTTTATTAAATCTTAATTTATATTCATCATAAATTGCTAAAGCATTATCTAAAGTCCAATCAAAATTATCTTTAGTTTCGCACACCCATTTTGTCATAGGATGATTTGGATAAGCTGATTTGTAGATAGGTTCAGCAAGTGGTGTTGTTTCAGTATCTTCCTCATATTTTCTGACAGCAGTAGATAACATTTGACAACTTTCCAACAGCATTTTAGGTACGTGCTTATCACATAAATACCTAGCAGATTTTTCTGGTGTTTTATCTAGAAAGAATATGTTCATTTTAATATCTCCTTAATCTCATCTGATTTAAAGTATTTTAAGTCATCTTTTAATATCTTAACTTCAGTAGGTATATAGTAACCTATCTTGTTTGCTATGTCAAATGATTTGGTCGTTGCATCCCTGTCTAAGGCAACAATTGCCTTTTTATATTTTTTAATATGGGGAATATATTCATCCAAAAAATTAGTGCCCATCAATGCAAACCCCGTGTAATCCCTTGATACGGCACAGGCACTTGCACAATCCTCAACAACGACAGCAGTACTGGATTTACCACATACAAACGGACTACGTTCATCACTCTGGTATTTATACCACTTTGGATAAGTTTCCTTACTCATGGCTCGACCAATCGCCCCGATAATCTTGTTATTGTCATTAATCAAAAAAACAATTCTGTCTTGCTTAACGTCATAGCGTATTTTTGCCTGACCTTTGACATAGGCATCATAGCAATTATTGCGTAACAGATAATTCTCTGCACGACCTATAGGCAACGTAAAATGTTTGGGAATAATAAAATCTTTTTTTTGTTTCTTCAGGGAAAGAAATGCCTTGACATCATCCATTGTTTTCTCCTGCTGAAATGCACCTTTGGCTTCACAGGAAGCATGAAAGCAGTACCATGATAATTTACCATTGGTATTGTTGATGATGAATGAGTTGGGGTGATAACAGAATGGGCAATCTTGCCGTATATCCGTCTCGGTGGGAATTTGTAACGCTTGTATAATTTTTAACTGTTCTTTATAATGCATGGGATAGTGTGTCTATCATAAGTTTTGAAGATTGTCAAGGTAAAACTTACGTGAGGATTATATATGGCTTTTACATTTCTTTTAGTCTGCCTTTTCAACTCGCTAATATCACGAGCCACCAACCTAATGAAGTAATCAATAGACGAACAAACACCTTGTATACTTTCGTACACCAACATTAATTGACTATAATCCTCACCTAAATTTACGTGAACCACATGGTACAGTTTCACTAGTTTTATCCTGCAACACTCCGATATCCTAGGTTCGAAGTGACACATAGTTCACCTAAATTTGTCACACACCCCACCCTACGTATGTGACGCTGTTGCCATCTCTCCAATAGAACAATCCCCTGCTACCAAAGAATATTCCACAGTGCACTAGTCAACCCCAAATCATTGGGTAGTTTTTAAAACAATTAGCATTGTTCTAATAACGGCTATGCTTTGTAGCTAACAAATTACGTTTACTAAATTAGAAAAATCTAATTCAGTTGCTTATTACGCCGTGGCACTACCCATACCATCTCCCCTTACCTAGTACTTTGATAACGGGAAACTCTTAAACTTTCGTAAGAGGCGAGGCAGGATTCTCTTTTATCCTCGATTATTCTATTCGTCAATAGACCCTTCCTCTTACGAAAGGTTAGTGGGGTAGTTTGGGAACTCTTGATTACTTTGTGTAATAGCTCAATTTACAAACATCAAACACAATCACCTTGGCACTACCCCATGCCGTATTTTGTTACGCCCAAGTCTGGTTCTTCGGGCTTTGCGACCCTTCGCAGTATCTTGGTTTCTGTATATAATTTTTCAACAGACCAGTCATAACAATACTTTAAACAGAAGAGTAATCTCATTTGTTACTGTGGGAACTGGGATTTTATAACATTTATTATTTAGTCGCAGACGGTTTTATTCTAGCAACCCTCTTTACCCAACTCTCTGTTTAGTTTAAAGCTGAAGATAGTTCTCGTGAGCCACGGCATTTTATCACATGAATTATTTAGGGTCAGACCGTTTTATTCGAGACCCAGTTTCTTCATCACGCCTAACTATCTTCTATAATAAACTGGCATAAACCAATTTATTAATTCTTATTATATCCTTTCATATTATACTTATATCATGTCTTTAGTGACAAGTCAAGCTCATCAAGAAGACCTTTAACTTTCTCTAACGCTGATTTACTTCTTGATGAAAGAGTACTATTTTCTTTCTTCATCAATGTTCTAACAACATGAAGTATATCCATATCTAAAATAGGTATATCTTTTCCTGCATTTTCAGAATAATGTGTAATGCCCTCTAATGCCTCTTCTGTTAAATCATATGGGTATGCTCTATCTCCATCTTTTCGCATTGCGTAATTAATTCTTAATACATATCTTAATTGCATATTTTTCTCCTTAATGTTTGTGATAGGATATATTTTTTCTTCGTTTATCCCAACATGCCCTGCAACTTTGACACTTATTGTCTTGAAATCGTGATGGGCAATCATGACCAATCGGTTTCTCATGATGATGTACCGTTGAAGTCCACCGAAATGACTTCAAAGGTTTTCCGTCAATCATAGGTGCAGAAATTCTGACAACCATATTTTTAGGAAACTCTTTATATATTTTTAAATAATCTTTTACTATTTTAGATTCACGTGTGGGCAACCAATGCTTTATCTTTGGTGTCTGTTGGCATACCATCACTATCTTTTCTAACATTTTTATATCATATAAATCACCACTATCAAACCATCTGAAATGTGTAGTGCAATATCTATTAATCATATAGGACATGGCTTCCACATATCGTGGGTGATTGAACGCATGAAATCTTTTTAGCAATCCTTGCTGTACACTACTGTAAATATAGTTACCCTTGAAGGCATAACAACCATTGCAAACAGAGCCTTTTATCTGACGCAATTTTCCTCCTACATTACACATAGACGCAGGTGTGTTATAGCTAGGACAAGGCATTTTTGTTGTCCTACCTAGACTAACTATTATTTTTTTTGCTTCTTGTAATGGTGTCATTACCACCACCCATATCTTTTATATAAAATTTTATTTACTCTCGCTAAATTTTTTTTATCTTCTTTTGTCCCTTTTAATTTGCCATTCCAATATGGAAAGCCACATTTCTTTTGTAATTTATTTAAAATATTTAATAATTTTTTTTCCATTTTCTATCTCCACGCTATTGACAAATTTGCGAATCTATGATATATGGGAGCATCGCTCCCCGAGGGGTACATCTATATCTTTCTTCCTAATGGTTTATCTGTGTCTCTTAGTTCTTTAGAAATTTGAGACATGAGATATTCATCTATTTTAAGTAATTTTATTAATTTTGCTCTTTGTTTTTTTAATGCAATAACTTGTTTATGTGCATTTACATATTTTCTTTTAAATTTATTTTTAAATTTCATTTGCAAATTATATTTTTCTTCCAAAGAAATTATTTTTTTATGCATGGAAAGAATACCACCTCTTATTTTTTTCTCACTCATACAATTTCCTTTCTATTAATAGAATTAATTTTTTTATCTTACTCCTATAATATACATCTTCTGCGTACAAGTCAAGTTTATCCACCAATTTATTGACATCAATTTCATCCGTAACCCATTGATTTATAAGCTCTTCTTGAAATTCTTTATAGTGATAACCCGTTAATAATAAATCCATATAATCATTTACAGACTCACACCATGTATAATATTTTTTTACTTTTTTATTAGCTCGCAATGATAAAATATAATCTTCTCCATTAACGGCACGGACACCAAATAAATTATTTCCTTGTATGGCAAATCTACTTTTACCCCAATTAGATTCTTGAACAGCTTGTGCTAGAACAAGAATAATAGGAATTCTATTTTGTTCTTCTACCATACTGTTGTACTCTAATGCACATTCCTTTACTTTATTGACAAATTTATTTTCCAAAGTTATTTCTGGTGTACATAGTAATAATAATGTTGCACATATATGTTTCATAAATAATATCCTTTCAAAGTTCTACTTGTATTCTTACAATGAATACAAAATCTTAAAAATTTTAATTCGTATTCTGAATATACATCAAAGTTTTTTTTACACAAATAACATTTACGTATTGCAAATTTTATTCTTCCTTTATTGGTTACATGGGGATTTCTTTTACATTTTTTCATATAAATTATGTCCTATGGCAAATACAAAAACAGCAATAACAATTAATATCAATAAAATTAATCCTAATAATATATTTGTAATCATAACTACCTCAATGAATTTGAATATTCAGTTACTAGCTCTTTTATATCATCTCTATTAACAAATTTGCTATAATTTTCAACAGGTGATACAACTTTATTATAAACATTATCAATAATACTATCTAATGTGTCTCCATCATAATGCTCTGCAATCTTTGGATATATTTCTTCTAAACAATTTTCTCTTTGTTGTTCAGCATATTTATCATATTCTATATCACTCATTTTATAATCCTCTCTACTAAAACAGTTTTATTAAAATTATTTTCCCTTGGTCGTGATTCCATATGATAGACACGAACTTCTGCTTTTGTTTCAATCCAAACTTTAGCACCACATGATAAAGGTTTGTCTGGTTGGTAGACAACAGTAGAAGCACCATTAATTTGTACAGTATCACCTTTTATATTTTCTTTATATGTCTTGACTGACATAACAGGTAATTTTGTATTATGTTTTGAATTACTTTTTATATGGTGCATATTTATATGTATTTTTTTTATCATATAATATTATCCTTTGTTATAGTTACTTATACACTTTTATTGCCCGTATGTCAATTACCCTATTATTATTATTTTTCCCAGTTTTCTGCCTGTTACAGAGCCAATAAATGTCCTAGGTAAGAGAAAGGTAGTATAATAATTTATATCTTAATTAAGTTTACTACGTTCTCGTTTGTGTATGTAGTGTATGATGATACATTTGACTTGACACTTAAAAAATGGTATAAATGTATCATGGCAGGGGAAATTAATTTCTTGTCATAATGAATGAAATAAATTGTATTCATTTGTGTGGGTGTTAATCTATGAAACAGTTAACACCTACACACTTTCATTTAAACACAAAACCAAAGGAGGTTGCGAATGATGAAAGCTAGTGAAAATCCTTATCTAAAAAAATATATTAATGAGGTGTGCTATCCTATTGCATACACAGAAGTAAAATTAGGAAAAATAATTGGTGAGGATGAACATCCAAACCAGTTTGACGGAATGGAACTCAATCCATTGCATACAAGAACACTTGTTCGACTGGATAGAACTATGGAAACACACAAACCAGAGGAAATTGTTCTTGATACGCATTCCAAAGGTCGTGCTGATAGACATTACGAGAATCGTCATACAGGAGAGTTTGACAGGGTTGGGTATAAGGTATTGAATAATAATGAATTTATACCTAAAATTGTTGAAGCATTGGACAATGCTAATTTAGATTGTACTGATGTAGATATAATTGAAAATATACGCTCACCTAATCGAAGTGCTACATGGGGAACTCTTGTGTTAAAGAATCACCCCATTGATATTGAACTACCTAATGGCAATTCAGCCAAACAATACCCAACAATAGACTGGACAAATTCTTATGATAAGACATTTAGTGCTAGACTTTGGGCAGGATTGTATGGTGGTATTTGCCTAAACCGACAGGTATTTGCAGGTTATGCTATCATGCAATACACACATAAGCACATCAAAAGAAAAGATGGCTCATCTGGTGTGGATATGGATGTTATTCAATCCAAGATTGATGGATTGAAGGGAACATTTGAAACCATTACAAAACAATGCAAGGAATGGGCAAATACTCCACTAACAGAAATACAGGCAAAAGGAATTCTTGCTAAAACATTGGCTTGGAATACACAAACACGCCAAGCTAATGAGAAGAAGTTAGAGGAACTAATGAATTGGTTTACCTTGTATGAAGCCAAGTCAAGTGGTATGAACTTGTGGTCATTGTATAATACTGCAACACATCATGCAACGCACGGCTTGACTAACGATACAGGCAAGACATTTAGTGGCAATCAGTTGCAAAAGCTACAACAAACTGTATTGTTTATGATTCAATCACCAACTTGGAAACATTATAGTAACAATCGTTTTCTCAATCCAAGTTTAATATAATATAACATAACCACAACAAGCCCCCCTTAATGGGGGGTTTTTTATTGACTCACACATATAAAAATGGTATATTATCATTATGGGCAGGGAATATTATTTCTTGGTCAAATGGCTGTTTATGTTTGTGCCTGTGTAAACACCTAGACTGTTTTTAAATTAGAACGAGAAAGTCGCTAATAATAGGATAACATAAGCATAAATAGTATGGGTGGAAATCCCATTGGGTATACCTAAAAAGCTATAGGGGATGAACTCGGGTGATAAGAGGAGTCCCCTATGGTAAGAAATAATGTCAAGTAATGATAGATAGCTGTGAAAGGGGTTGAGGTCGGTTATCAGACACCTACAACGAGGAAACTCGCCTGAATTATTTGACATATTAATTTGATAAAGGATAAAAATGGCACACCTTGAACCAACTGTTAAAATGTTAGAAAAAAAATATAATTTTAAAAGATTATATAAATCTGACACTTGGGCAGGTGATTTTGAAGAATCGTTATTGAGGGATTTAGTTCATATTAAAAAAGTTAGTACTGCCCAATTAGAGGATACTTTTCATAATGGTATTATTCAAAATTATTTAAAACAAACTAATCACAAACTTAGCAAAGAAAAAAATAATACTAAGAATTGACTCACACACATAAATATGGTATATTAACATAATGGCAAAGAAGTACGTAATTTTTTACCAGAAGTCCTAGTGAACATAGATGTTCCTCTAAGAAAGGTAGAATCAGCGTTTCGTGAGCTAGGCAACGGGCGTTGATTCGGGAAGGTAGCTATGGAAAAAGAAAGAGAAACACCGACTACTTATTATGTTGTTGAAATTGATAAATGGGGTACTCATTGGATAGTTCCTAACACAACTCTTAATGATATTAATAAGGTAAGAAAAATTCGTGATATTAAAGTAGAAGAAGCATTGCTGATGAGTACTGAGAAGAAGTATAAAATTGGCTCAATTCAACCATTTTTATAGGAGGTAATATGAAATATTTATGGTTTGTTGCATTAGGTATTGCTGTATACTTTATATTTTCAATTATAGCAGGATTGGTAAGTTTATAATGAAAATATGCAAAACTTGTGATGGTAATAATTTCATTAAAATCACACATGAGGGTGTAACTTCTTATATAAATTGTCCAAATTGTACGGTTGATGGTAAAAAAGAATTTCCAGATTTTGCTGATAGGGTGATAAAAGGAAAATCTTTGCCGTCAATGAATGCTATTAAATTATTATCCTATCAACCAATAGAAAATCCGATATTTTTTGGGCATTACAAGGAGGCAACATGAATCCATAATAATAGACTATTAATAATAAAAAAGGGCAGCTTAAAAACTGCCCTTTATTTTTTGTCATTTAAGTAATTTCGACTGTGCCACTAGAGGTAGATTGTACAATCACACGCTTTGCGTATTACTAAAGCCATTTCAATCTCTTCTAGGCTCAGTTTTCATCCCCTAGTAGCAACAGTATTAGCCCACTTCGGTAAGCTAATTTCTTATATATCTTTCACACTACCAAATTATCACCGCAACAATTAAAAGTAAAACCATTAATTGAAGTGCCATGTAAATGATAGCAGGAACTATGTTTCTTCTCATAGCACTCACCTCCTTGCTTAATTGTAGTGTACCATGATGATATTCGTATGTCAAATTAATGGACACACCGCACATAATAATGTATAGTTATAATTAAGAAGGGAGAACACATTTATGGCAGAAAATAATGACGTTAAAAAGGAAATCTCTGGTATAGAAAACTATTTCCACAGACAGAGAGTCCTTAACCAAGTGGCTTTGGAAACAAACTTCACCTATGCCATACCCAATAAGTATAAGTTTTTGGGTGTTAAGAAGTATGTAAAGAATGTTTCCAACCGCATTAACGCTAAAAAAATATGGGAGAGCACATTGAATCCCGTTATTATTTAGTCAACCAAAGCCAAAAGCAAAGGGCATTAAAGTCGCTCGTTTAGGAATGTCAAAGGCTGATAAATGAGAATATTCACAAGCCTAATAGAGTAAGGGTTGATGACAGTCCCCCGACATTAATTTGTTCGGGGGATTTTTCTTTGTATCGGTCTCAACGGCAGATTCATGAACGTAGTAACTTTTTCAATTCACCTCCTGGCTTGATTATTTCATTTCCCATTTCGGAATGATGAACAAATTAATGACTTGGTACTTCCAAAATGTTAATATGCATGATGATTAAAAATATGGTTTTTTTAATTGTAATAAATTTTTTAAAAATAGGATGAATATGTCTATAGATAAAAAAACCCTATCAATTAATTTATATAAAAATTTAGTTGATGGTAAAGATGGAATATTAAAAGCTGTTGGTGCTACGTTGCAAGTAGCTTTTAATATATGGCAATCTAAAGAATTAAAGGTTGTTAAAGAATTAGACGTTAATGGATTTTCTAATTCCTCAGAATTAAATGAGGAAGCTACAAATTATATTAATGGTTTTGCTGTTGATTTAATTAATAGCGGTTATCAATCAGTAGAAAAAAAATTAGCGAATGATTTAATGTTTAATAACATTGATGAAATGAAGAAAAACCAACCAGAGATGTTGAGAGTATTACGTGACGCTTTACCCGTTGCCATGTTTTTGATTGATAGTGATTGCATTATTAAATCACAAACAGGAAAATATTTTTCTGGTGTTGGTGTTAAAAGTAAATTGAATATTACTAAAAATAAATTCAATCAAAAAATGCAGGATAATTTTAAAATGATTGATGATGTTTTTAGTGCTTCATTTTCTGATTTACAAAAATTTTCTAATTGGTGGTATTTCAAAACAAGTGAAACACCAACAGAAAAACATAGTACACATTCCGCTAGTGATAAATACCAAGAAACATTAAGTAAAAAGATTAATGATAAAACGGGTAAAATCACAGCAACGGGTGAGCAGTGGAAGAGTGCTATTCAATCAATAACAAAAACAATTACAAAGTCATTAACACAATTAGACATTGAAAATTGTTTTGAAGAAATTGATACCGTAATAAATCACATTCAAGGTTTATCCGCTTACGGTCATAATAATATGGCGGTTGGATATAGAAGTGATAATGAGGATAGAATTGAAGTTAAGTTAATTGGTGTTGTACCATTTAACCACAAACAAAATGCTATTGTTACCCGTAAGATTATTAATGAGGGTAAAGTTACTATTGATACTAGTAATTTAAAAACAATACCGCATTACACAAAACAAACAGTTAATAAAAAATAAATATTAAACGCTGTTACCAAAGAACCCCAGTTTAAACACTGGGGTTTTTTTTTGTGTTTGATGCTTCTTGTAACTGTTAACGTGATTAACTTTGTTAACTTAAAGTATTAAAATCTATTGTATCTCTGGCACATTAAAGATGTGTTAAGTTATTTCAATTTACCTTTATCCGGTAAAATTATATTTCAATTAATCTGGGGTGCTTCTTGTTCTGGTTCCAGAATTCCAAACCTTTAAAAATATTATTTAATTCCAGCAGCTTTAGATAAAATATAATAAACGGGGGGCAGGGTGCAGGGGGGGTAGGGGGGTATTCATATACAACCATATATGAAAATCTATAAAAACCATTGTAAACCTGTTTGGGCCTACCTCAAGGAATTTGAAAGCCATTATTAAAGTACCTTAAGGTATACCTTAAGGGGTAGGTATTAGGCCCACCGGGTATCCCCTAGTACTATTATACACCTTATTTCAGATTTGTCAAGTAAAAAATGCATAAAATTAAAATTATTTTAATTTATCCCAGAAATAGGCCAAAAATGCATAAAAAATAAAAATAATTGCTAAAAATGAAAAAAAAGACTTGACAAATCTGAAATAAGGTGTATAATAGTAAGTATATGTTTTTTTTAAGGCAAGGTAACACACTCATACTTACATGGACACAGGGTTATACGCCTAATAAAAACATACTATGATATATCCTTAAGGTATATATTAAAACAATCTCATTGGTGGGAGGGAAACTCACCACTCTGCCTTGCAGAAAACACGAGTTTCATTCACATTAACACTACACCAATGGGATAAATAGTTTTCCCAGTGGTATCTAATTTTTTAACACAGGGAGAACGATATGGAAACAAATACCATGATTACAGAATTAACAAAAACAGTATCAAATTTACAGAGAGATGTAGATTTGTTGAAGGAAGATAAAAATTACCTGTATACAAAATTAGAGAAAGCTTATGATGACAGAATTGTTCTTCGGGCTGAAAATGAAAAATTAAAGAAGGTCACCATTCAACCGGAAGAGGAAGAATGTGTGGCTTGTAGTGCATAAATAAGGAAAAATTATGGCATATACCTACGCAAAACCTACTAAAAAGATTAAAACAAAAAAATCTCCAGAAAAAAAAGATAAATATAATCCTAAAACTAAAGCTAAGACGGCACGTACGGCACGTGGCAAATATACTATGCCTAAACGTGGGTTTATGAGATAAATGCCTAGTTCTCCTAGTTATATTAGGAATTATAAACAAGAAAATAGCAATGATTCCCGTAAAAGAAAGAAAAATCGTGCTTTAAATAATAAAGCAAGGCGTAAAATGGTAAAAGCAGGATTTGCGAAAGTAGGAGATGGTAAGGATGTTTCCCATCGTGATAATAATCCAAGAAACAATACCCGCTCTAACCTTGCGATGAGACCAAAACGGGCAAATAGGTCATACGCACGCACACGAACTGCAGGAAGAAAATAAATGAATAATTGTAAAAACTGTGAACATGGATGCCATTGTAGTAATGGAGGTTCTTGCACGTCTTGTGAATGCAAAAATTGCGACTGTCAAAAGGAATAAATAAATAATGGTTAGAAGAAATAAAAAATCTATAATTAAAAGAATACTTTTTTTTGGGCCTAATGAATCTGAAGATAATTTATTAGATTTGGGAATAGATGAACTTGAAGGTATTTTAGAGGATGTAAGTGGTGGGTTAGAAGGACAACCAGATTATAGTAAAGATAAATATTCTAAATTACGACCATCAAATGATAAAAAATTTCAAGGTCATACACCTAATAAAAGAAAAACTTCTAGATATGTATAATGCCAACTTATGAATTTGAAAATAAAAGAACTGGGAAGAGATTTACGGAAAATCTACCTATCGATAAAAGAAACTTTCCGTGTCGGGATATTAATATTAGAAGAATTGTTACTGCTCCTAACTTATCTACTATATCGGATATGGGTGGAAAGGAAGACAAAGCACGGGAACAAATAATGCAAGCTGCAGAAAAAGGATATAAGGAACGTGAAGAGAAAAAAATTGAAACTCCAATCTGGGCAAAAGAAAGACGAGAGAAGTCAAAGCAAAAAAGACGTTGGTTTTGATTATTCATGGCAAGACATTATTTACAGACATCTACGCAACCTGCATTAATATACCCATATGAAAAAATAACGTCATGGTATTATGGCCCACGACTGAAATGGATGAAACTAGTAAATGACAATTCTACCGGAAAAAAGAAAAGAAAAGGAACTAACAGAACAGCAAGAAAAATTTCTTGAAGCTTTGTTTGGAGTGGCACAAGGAAGTCCGCAGAAAGCGGGTGACATTGTCGGATACCATCCCAATACATGGCCTAAAGTAGTCAAGGCACTTAAGAATGAAATTATAGAACAGGCAGAAAATATTCTGGCAGCCCATTCGCCAAAGGCGGTAATGAGCATGACAGAGGCGTTGAATGCCGATGGCACTATCCCCCAAGCCAATATTCGTATGGAAGCGGCAAAGCAAATACTCGACAGAGTAGGCATTGCAAAGAAAGAGAAAATAGATATTGAGGCAAAGATTCAGCATGGAATCTTTATATTGCCGGCAAAGGAGATACATAATGTCATTGATGCAGAAGACACGCAAAGGTAATACAGTTCCATTTGGATATAAATTAGCAGAAGACAATCATAGTTTGGAGCCAATACAGGAACAACTGGATGCCTTGGAAAAGGCAAAGGAGTATTTAGAAAACTCTTCTTATCGTGAAGTGGCTCAGTGGGTTAAGGCAAAAACAGGAAGATATATTTCACATGTAGGTTTAATAAAGGCCATTAACAGGAGAACCTGATGAATGAGATACCTCCTCCAAAGCCAAAGAAACCTCAAGGAATAAAAAGAAAAAAAGATTTACAGGAAGATTTAAAAAAGGCAAAAGTAGCAACTCGTGTTTCGATACGAAAACAGGATGCAAAAATTGCTAAAGCCCAGTCACGTTTGGTAATGGCCAAACTGTCGGCTGAAAGAAAAAAGAAAAGTTTAAAAGAAATTAGTCAAGCTCTGGATGGTACTGAAACAACAATAGTTGATGAAGGTACTCTTCAAAATACTCCAGAGAGTGTAAAAAATCTTATTGATACGCAGGAGGTCATCTTTAAACCAAATGATGGCCCCCAAACATCATTTCTTGCGTCTACCGAAAGAGAAGTATTCTATGGTGGAGCTAGAGGTGGTGGAAAATCGTATGCGATGCTTGTTGACCCTTTGCGATATTGTCACAAGCCAATGCATCGGGGACTTCTTTTAAGACGTTCTATGCCGGAATTAAGGGATATGATTACTCATTCCCAAAGATTATATCCTAAAGCTTTTAGAGGAGCTAGATGGCGGGAACAGGAGAAGGAATGGAGATTTCCATCCGGTGCTAGAATTGAATTTGGTTATGCGGAAAATATGACAGATGCTCTGCGTTATCAAGGACAATCGTATACGTGGATAGGCATAGACGAATTGCCACAATATCCAACTCCCGATATATATAACTTCTTGCGTTCCTCCCTAAGAAGTGTAGACCCAGATATACCTGTATATTTAAGAGCAACAGGCAATCCGGGAAATATAGGTTCCATGTGGGTTCGAGAAATGTTTGTTGACCCTGCAAAACCTAATACGGCCTTTAATGTATCTATTGATACGCCAACGGGCATAAAGAAAATATCAAGACGTTTTATTCCGGCAAAACTGCAGGATAATCCCTACTTGATGCAAACGGAAGATTATTATATTATGTTGGCTTCCCTACCGGAAGTTCAGCGTAAGCAATTTCTAGAAGGTGACTGGGAAGCTTTTGAAGACTCATCCTTTCCGGAATTTAACAGGTCAGTTCATGTGGTGGAACATTTTGATATACCTAGGGGTTGGTCTCGTTTTCGTTCTTGCGATTGGGGGTATTCTTCTCCTGCTTGTTGTTTATGGTTTGCTATTGACTGGGATAATAATCTTTGGGTATATAGAGAATTATATACAAAAAAAATAACAGCCGATGAATTTGCAAGAAAAATTCTGGAAGCTGAACATGGTGAATATATACGCTACGGTGTACTTGATTCATCAACATGGGCAAGACGGGGTGATGTTGGGCCAAGTATTGCTGAAACAATGATACAACAAGGATGTAAATGGAGACCATCAGATAGGTCACCTAAAAGTCGTATTAATGGAAAACTTGAAATTCATAAACGATTGAAAGTCCATGACAAGACAAAGGAACCAACATTAAAATTTTTTTCTAATTGCAAAAATCTAATTAGAACATTTCCCCTGCTACCATTGGATAATAATAATCCAGAGGATGTTGACACAAATGCAGAAGACCATGCCTATGATGCCCTTCGATATGGGTGTATGAGTAGACCGATGCATCCAAGTGTCATGCGAGAAATATTTCAAAAAGATAAAAAAGAAATGTTTAAACCAGTAGATAGGGTATTTGGATATTAATATGATTGGAAAAAAAATTGCTATGCCAGAATCAATAAAAATTGGCTATCGTGATTATAGATTAGAAAAATGGAAACAAACTGTTGCCAATGCAAATGATGCACATGGGCAATTTTTTGCAAAAGAAGGTGTAATAGGTTACACTGAAGAGGAAAAAGGAGTTTCTCATGCTAATACAATATTACATGAAATTTTACATGCAGTAATATATCAATGGAATATTGAATTAGGCGATAAAGAGGAAGAGCATTTGGTAAGTGCGTTATCAAATGGATTAACAACTGTTTTAGTAGATAATCCAAAATTAATGGATTATTTTAAGGAAAAAATAAAGGAGGGCTAAATGCCACAACCAGTAATGACAAAATACAAACAGGGTGACCTTGGTATGCCCTATCCAAAGAAAAAAGATAAAAGTATGAAAAATTTAGATTTAAGTATTCATGCTAACAGGGAAACACGCCCTGATACTTTTCCAACCAAGAAAAATGACCATGTTCAAAAATCATTTTGGAGCATGGCAAATGAAAAAGATTATTAAATAGGAGGAAAGAATGCCACAACCAATTATGAAAAAGTACAAGCATGGTGAAATGGGTGATGCTTATCCAAAATCCGCAAATGAAAAACTTGATGGAAGTATTATGAAAAAATACAAACATGGAGAATTTTCTGATGCAGGAGGAAAAGCACCGAAAGAAAAACTAGAAGCTTGGTCAAAAGAAAAAATTAAGCACGGCTCATTTAATAGTTAGAGTTTAATATATGGCTGAGATTGGAATTGATGCAGATGAAAAGGATTTTAACAATCTTGCCGCAACAGTAAAACAACGATTTGAAAAATCAGAAAATGCCCGTCAATTTGATGAGCAAAGATGGTTAAAAGCATATCGTAACTATAGAGGAATCTATGGAAATGATATGGCTTTTACAGAAAAAGAAAAATCAAAAGTTTTTGTTAAGATTACAAAAACAAAAGTACTGGCTTCTTTTGGTCAAATTATTGAAGTACTTTTTGGTACAGGTCAGTTCCCGCTAGGAGTTGACCCAACCCCAGTACCAGAAGGTATTGCGGAATATGCACACTTAAAACCAAATGGTGGAGGACAACAACCACAGCAACCTCAAAATCCATATGGATTTCCGGGTGATGGAAGAAGTATACCTGCAGGAGCAACAGCAGAAATATTAGGTGGATTATCAGAAGAATTTGGAAATGCAGGATTTGAAGAAGGCCCTGCTCCTGATTTAAAAACAATGCCACAAATAGAACCTGCAGCAATGGCGGCAGCCGAATTAGAAAAATATATTCATGACCAGTTAGATTCTACAAATGCAGTTACAATTTTACGTCATGTATTTTTTGAAATGGCCTTATTGGGAACAGGTGTTTTAAAAGGCCCATTTAATTATGAACAACTTATTAATAGATGGATGGAAAATCCAGAAACAGGTGAAAGAGATTATGTTCCATCTTCAAAACTTGTTCCTAAATTAGAGGCTGTATCATGTTGGGATTTTTATCCTGACCCTAATGCTGTAAATATGGAAGATGCTGAATATGTAATACAACGTCATATTCTTAATCGTTCTCAAATGCGTGACTTAATGAATAGACCTTTATTTAGAGAAGAAGCTATTCGTAGATGTTTTGAAATGGGTTATAGTTATACTCCCCGTGCATTTGAATCATCTTTACAGGATAGAGAAAATCAAAATGAATTTGATAAAGATAGATTTGAAGTTTATGAATATTGGGGAATTATGGATAAAGCTTTTGTTGAAGAAGCAGGTCTTCCAGTAGAAATAGATGATGATTTAACGGAAGTACAAGTTAACGCATGGATATCGGCAAGTGGGCAAGTATTACGATTAACATTAAATCCATTTACTCCTGAACGATTACCTTTTTCTGTTTGTCCTTATGAATTAAATCCATATCAGTTTTTTGGTGTAGGTATTCCAGAAAATATGGATGACTCTCAACAAATTATGAATGGTCATGCAAGAATGGCTATTGATAATTTGGCATTAGCAGGAAATTTAGTATTTGATATTGATGAAACAATGCTAGTACCCGGACAGGATATGTCTGTTTATCCGGGAAAAATATTCAGGCGACAAAGTGGTATGCCGGGACAATCTATTCATGGTGTTAAGTTTCCAAGTACGGCAACTGAAAACATGATGATGTTTGACAGATTTAGGCAATTGGCAGATGAATCAACAGGAATGCCCTCATATTCACATGGTCAAACTGGTATTCAGTCAACGACAAGGACAGCCGCAGGTATGTCTATGTTAATGGGTGCATCAGCATTAAATATTAAAACTGTTATTAAAAATATAGACGATTATTTATTACGCCCCCTAGGAGAATCATTATTTTCATGGAATATGCAATTTAATGATGATTCACCAAAAGTAGTTGGTGATATTGAAATACGAGCGAGAGGAACATCAGCCTTAATGCAGAAAGAAGTTAGGTCTCAACGTCTAATGACCTTTATGCAAACTGCTGCTAATCCATCACTTGCACCATTTGTTAAATGGCATACAATATTACGAGAAATTGCAAAAACACTGGATATTGACCCGGACAAGGTTATTAATGACCCTGAAAAAGCGGCAATATTTGCACAAATAATGGGAATGGTAAATGGAATACAAAAAAATACAAGCGATGGTGGGCAACCCCCTATGGGTCAATCTGGAGGAGTACCTCCGGGAGCAAATCCACAAGACCCAACTGGGTCTGGAGGTGGCAACATCGGAACTGGAAGTGTACCGCAAGCAGGGGAGTCTGGCTTCTCTCAAGCAAATACTTAATTTACGTGAACAAGTAAAAAATATTAAAATGGAAAAATAATGGTAGAAGCATGGGTAACACCGGGTAGAATTAAAAACCCTTATTCACAATTAACATGGAATCCCAGTACAATGACTTGGGCTATAGATGAAGTTAATACTGACCCATATAACTATGGTACTTTAGATATTACTAGCCAAGCATCTAAAAATATTACTCAAGGAATACCTGTAACTTATAATCAATATTCTGGATGTCCTCTTGGACAAGTAATGGGGCCAGATGGAAGATGTAGACCAGTTAAAGGATGGAAAGGAACTGCACAAATAGACCTACCAGACCTTACTATACCAGACCCAATAGACCCAACACCTGAACCAACACCTGAACCATTTAAACAAAATGTATATCAAGGTAGTGGACAAGATATAACAACAGACCAAACAAAGGTATGGACAGGAAATGTTACTGGAAATACTTATGCAAATCTTCCGGGTGGTTTTAATAATTGGTCAAATGAAACTTTTTATGATTATGGACTGGATAAAGGATATTTTACGGAAGATGGATTAGTAGGTGCACAGAAAACAGGATTTGCAGAAGGGTCAATGTGGGCTGCTGCAGCACAATACATGAATGATAAAAAATTTAAATGGTGGTTAGATGCTGCACAAAAAAGAGGAATTTTTGAACTTAGCTATGATACGGAAGGTGTTCTTGAAAGTGCTACATTATTAAAACAAAGAGGCTCTGTTGAAAACGCATGGGGTGGTGGCATGTTGGAAGACATTGCTAAAAAAACAAAAGATACCTCAGAGAAAATTTGGCAAAGTTTAGTAGCAGAACCAGTATCATTAATGAGACAGTATGATGAAAGAACTGTAAATGTTCCAATTAGTAGCTCAGAAGATGAAGCAAAACTTCAAATAGATGTTACTAATGAACTTCTTGAAGATGAATATCGAAGACAAGAAGAATGGAATGCAACAGGTTATTATACAAATCGAAGTGGTGAAAAATTTGGGCCGGGGCCGAAGATAGGACTTGAAAGGGCTAAAGGTTCACAACTTATAGATGACTTAGAAAAAGAAAAAGCGGCATATTTAAAACAATTAGAGACAGGTAATTTTTCTTCAATAGAACAAGAGCAAATGTTTGACCCTCTTCTTGGTGAATGGGTAAAAAAATCACCGGGCTTAATGGCTGAAAAAGAAAGAAGCGAACGTGCCCAAAAATTATTAGAAAAACAACAAAAAGCTGAATTATCTAAAATTAAACCTAAACTTAAACCAGAAGGAATGTTTAATATTGGAACTGTTACAGGAAATAAAGCTAATAATATGGTTACTGCCAGTCACGGGCAATATATAGGTTCTTCAGTATATAAAAATCCGGGTGGTGGTTATTATCAACAAAATGGTAAATTTGTTAATTCAGATGGTCAGGTATCATCAAAAGGCTCCATGTCTGATTCTATTTATGCTATGGCTAATGGAACTGCAGTAGATTCCGTTTTGGACAGAACTTTAAAAAATAAAGGTTCTGTTAATGTTATGAAAAAAGAAGCTTTAAAAATGAAACAAGCAGGTAAATTAACACAAGCTGAATATGATAAAGTTACAAATTATAGTAGTAAATCAGATTATCAAAAAGATAGTAATAATAAAACAATACATGAAAATGGTGAAGTAACTAAAATAACAAAAGAAAAAAAAGGAACTACTAAACCGGGAACATCTGGTGGTTACAAACCTGCGGGTCAAGGTAGTGCGGGTAATACAGGTTCTAAAAGTAAAAAGAAAGATAAAATAATTTGTACAGAAATGTATAGACAAACTAATCTTCATGATTGGAAAGAAGCAATGAAACTTTGGTATTTATTCCAAAAGAAACATTTAACACCAACACATCAAGTAGGTTATCATTTCTTGTTCAAACCATTTGTAAAAGGAATGAAAAAATCAAAAATATTAACAGCAATTGGTTCTCATTTTGCAAAACAACGAACAAAGGATATTAAACATATAATGTTTGGTACAAAATTTTCATTACTGGGAAGAATATATAGAATTATATTTGAACCAATCTGTTATACAACAGGATTACTATTAACATATAAGGAGAAACGAGCATGGCAATAGGAGCAGGCGGAGGAATTATGGCAGGGCCTATGGGTAACCCAATGGGTAATCAACCTGTTGCGGCACCTCCAGTAACAAATCAAGAGCCAATCATGTCTGATACAGGTGAAGATATGGCGGTAACACAAGCAAAAGATACAATGGCTGATACAGGAAGACTAGCACAAGCAGTTGCACAAGTATCACCAGATGCAAAACAAAGTTTAACAAATATTACAAAAGGCCAAAGAGAAGCAATGACACAAGTTTTGGCTAATTTAGGAATTAGTTCAGATGAGGCAAATACAGTATTTGATAATAATCAAATTGGTATTGAATCTGGATTAATTATTCCAACAGAAGATGCTATTAATGACCCAGAAGGAGTTAAGTTAAAAATTGACCAATTCGCTATGGCGATGAAAAGTAAATCTGATGAAGGAATGATGGCTACCAATGTACCAAGTGGTACAGAGGAGGCAATAATGGACAGGCGACCTGCACCGGCAATGGTGTAGCCCCTAACGACTCAAGGGCCACCTGTTCTTCCAACAGCACCCACAAGGAGAATAAAAAATGGAAGAAGAAAAATTGGATAAAAATGAAGAAGTTACGGAAACTTCTGTTGAAGATGAAGTAACGGAATTATTAGAACCGACTCCCTATCAAAACAAATATAAAAAGGAGTTAGATAAGGAGGATTCAGAAACAGCTACCGTTCCTACGGACACTGCTTTAGACGAGGCAGCCACTCCCGATGAAGAACGCCCTGTAAACGCTGAAGAGAAGGTGTTTAAGAAAAGATATGACGACCTTAAACGCCACTACGATTCTACTATAACAAAGCACAAAGGTGAAGTTTCAACTCTTAAGAAACAGCTTGAGGATACGGATATAGTTCCGCCAAAATCGGCACAGGAACTGGAAACGTGGAAACTTAAATATCCGGATGTCTATGATATTATAAAAAGCGTAGCCATTACGGAATCTAAGGAACAAGCTAAATCTGTAGAAACTAAGTTGGAAACTTTAGAACAGGCACAGTCTCAACTGTCAAAGGAAAAGGCTGAACTTGAACTTTTAAAATTACATCCTGATTTTAAGGATATTCGTTCAACGGATGATTTCCATGAATGGGCAAAAAACCAAGACCAAACTATACAGTCATGGCTTTATGATAATACAAGCAATTATACATTATGTGCAAGAGCTATTGATTTATATAAAATGGACAAAGGTTTTTCATCCAGTAAAAAATCAAATAAAGATGTAAAAAAAGAAGCAGCTAAAGTTGTAACAACAACAAAGAAAGATACAGGTAAAAATATAGGAGAGAAAAAGATTTGGAGTGTTTCTGAGATAGCGAAATTAAGACCTCAACAATATTCAAAATTGGAAAAGGAAATTGATTTAGCAAGAGCAGAGGGTAGAATTCGTACTTAATCTTAACAGTCTATAGGAGGACTAATACTATGGCAGTAGCAAAAGGTTCCGGATATACTAACTTACCATCGGGTAATTGGTTACCGGTAATATACAGTCAAAAAGTCCAAAAGTTCTTTAGAACTGCATCAGTCGTAGAAGATATTACTAATACTGACTATGCAGGTGAGATTGAAAATTTCGGAGATACTGTCAACATTATTAAAGAGCCAAGCATAAGTGTAAACTCTTACGTTAGAGGTGGACATATCGCTATTCAAAATTTAGCGGATGACCAACTTCAACTCGTAGTAGACCAAGCAAATGCTTTCGCTTTCAAGGTTGACGATATTGAAGAAAGACAATCTCATGTGAACTGGGAGTCTTTGGCTACATCTTCTGGAGCATACGCTCTAAAAGATTCTTATGACGCAAACGTCATTGCAGCTATGGTTTCTGGTGCAGGTACAACTGTAGGTTCAGATGGTTCAGGAACAGATACCGGATTCGGTACATCTGAAACTGACCCTTTGAATATTATGGCTAACTGTGCTAAGAGACTACATGGTGCTGACGTTCCAACTGAAAATAGATGGTTCCTAGGTTCACCTGAATGGTATGAGCAGCTTGCTCAAGCTTCAGCGAAACTTATGGATGCATCTGTTACTGGCGATGCTAAATCTGAATTAAGAAATGGCAGAGTCACAGATGGGCAAATTCAAGGCTTCAAATGTTATATGACGAATAACTTTGCAGCTTCAACAACATCTAACTATTATAAAGTTTTATGGGGACATATGAGTTCTACAGCAACTGCTAACGCAATTGCAAAAACAGAAGTCATTAGAGACCCAGATTCTTTTGCAGACGTAGTTAGAGGATTACACGTGTTTGGAAGAAAAGTGTTGCG
>VTLG01016429.1_pt1 | contig 31133 bp, 45 predicted proteins | sample 4694571 | NCBI WGS metagenome assembly VTLG01 (sample SAMN12604809, study PRJNA352737) | marine metagenome | biome: ENVO:00000447; feature: ENVO:00000209|ENVO:00000569|ENVO:01000036; material: ENVO:00002151; isolation source: viral sequences binned using virsorter ...
GATAGTTGGTCTGTCCAGTTTTGGTCCTCATGCGAACGGGTATGCTCTCATTAACGCTTTGTCAGAGCAGGAATACTTTCCGTTTCCTTACAATGACTTTTCTACTCGAGTATACACTCAAGAAGTGTTTAAGTTCTGTGAAAACAATGAAGTACTCGGCATGGCTCACATTACGGGAGGAGGCTTAGAAAAGAATATCAATCGCATTCTTCCCCCTGGACTTCGTGCGAATATAGACTGGTACAACCCTCGACTTTCTCCCGAATGGGCAGAAACAATCGCACAGCAAGGAAACGTACCTGTGGAAGAAATGCGATCTGTTTTCAACATGGGCATCGGATATGTATTCGTAGTACCTAGTTGGGTGAATGGTCACTTCGACTCTCTTATAGGCACGGTAGTAAATAGTTCTTGACACTTCATTCAAAAAGCGATATAATATGTCTAAGTAAATCGGAGAACAATATGACAGAGAATCAATTTGAGCTGCTCATCATACACGGCGGCATGATGCAAGAGGGTATGTCCTCTGACGAAGCTATCACAGCTATTCGAATCATGCAGCACACTCCAGAAGACATCGAGTGGCTAGAGAATAGGATTCAATTTCAAAAGAAGAAAGGCATAAGATTTATAGAAGACAAAAGAATTATAGAGTGGATCGAACAGCAACAAGATCCGAGTCACAATCAGTGGTAGAGGAGAAGCAAGTGAAAACATTAGTCGATGCAATAAACTTCGTGTTTAGTTGTTTGTTTACAGCATTGTTTATTTGGGTATTTGTAATAGTGGTATTCTCATTATGATTGTAAAAGGTAGTTTACGGTACGGTCCCTCTGGCAGAAAACGCAAAGAGTTCAAACCTGCAAAGCCAAAAAAGAACAGAGAGTTCAAGCCTCTGGATAGAGCAGTGGTTGCTACTCCTCAGTATATGCTCTGGCAAAAGAATCATCGAGAAAAGTATCCTTCTCTCGGTTTCAAGCCAGGCTCTCTGTATGTAAAAAGAAAGCCACAAGAAAACTTTCGTGAGGAAGTCAGTAAACAGTATACTGTTTCTATTCCCTACAACAAGGGAGCCTATCAGGTTATTCCCGAAGACGAAGTGAAAGGAATAGGTAAATAGTATGGATGTTATATTGACAGAAAAACAATATCAAAGACTGAAGAGAATCATTTTTGGTATTTATGCAGTGCTTTTTGTTAGTTTTCTTTTGATGATTGTTTAGGAGATTAAGATGGATTTTACATGGCATTTTACAAATGAATGGTATGAACATGGAGTGTTTCAGGTACTTCCCTGTATTACCATTTTGTATGAAAGCGACCCTTGGTGGGACAAGGGCCGGTATCAAAGAGTTCTAAGACAGTACTCAATACAGTTCGCTTTTCTTACTCACTCTGTGACTTTAGATGTAGAACTGTTGGGGTCTTGAATGTGCCGCATCTTCCAGCTATAGATAATCTTTTCTAAGTTGGGAGGCCAGTAGCACGGACCTTTCATTACCTTTCCGTCTTCTCTATAGATAGGTTTACCATCCTCTCCAAGTTTAGACATATTGCTCCAGTGTACTTCTCGAAAGCAGTCGTCTAGGTCAATACCGAAGGCGTGTCCTGCTCCATAAGTCACATAGAGAATATCTGTAAGTGCGTCCGCAACTTCTACTAAGTCCTTTTCTGAGAGTGCCTGCTGAAGTTCTTTCAGCTCCTCTTGGATAAGGCTTAGTCTTAACTCTTGTAGTTCTTTCGTTCCCAGGGAGGGTTTTGCTTTATGAACTACCTCCTGGCCAAATGTTTTCATGAATGATCCAACTAACTTAAAGTTAGTAAACATATATGTATTCACATAGTTTCCTTTTGTAGTTTTCTTTCAGCAGCTTGTTTAGCTTCTCTGGCTTCTCTGGCTTCCAGTCGGCATTCCCGAACATACTTCTTAATTATTGCTTTAAGCTCTTCTCTAGTCTTAATGGGATCGTTTATTACCACATCCTCGATATATTTATTAATACTCATGTAGTTTCCTTTTGTCGTTTTTTCTCGCGTATAGTAGCAGCTTGTTTAGCTTCATTTCTTTTTTGACAGGGCTTAGTGAAACGTCGACGATCTTTCACTTCGAGTAACCTGTCTTTCATTTTTCGTTTTAGATTTCTTAAAGCTTTCTCTACATTCCCATTTTTTACAGCTACTTTCAAAAGTCGTCCCCGCCAAAGTAACCATAATCTTCATCAGTCCCCCATCCCGCAGATGCAAGAGCCTCCGCATCATCTAAAAGATTATCTAAGTCATCATACGGTTCACTCCAATCGTTTTCGTTAATCTCAACGTAGTCGTCGTTATCAAAATTAAGTTCTTGAGGGTCATCCATGTGTTCAAACATTTCCTCAAGATCCTCTGGGTCTGGCATAGAATATGTGGTCATTTATGTTTATCGTCCTTCTATATGACTTAGCCCACCAGGGCTGCACTGTAGTTGTGTGATACCAAAGAGCCCCCTCTGTAAGGTCTGGTAAGTCACTCGTGTAAATATAGATAGCCGTGTTAAAGATTTCTCTATATTTTTTCATGTTTTTTGGTTTGTCAGATAACCCATCGCAGTACCAACTAAACTGACAGGTTTTTCTATTTCTCTTTTGTTTTACTACCTTACATATCGTATTCGGAAATCTAGAATCTCTTACTCTGTTCAACGTAACTTGAGCAACCGCTACTTGTCCTACCCAGGGTTGGTTTCTGCTTTCAAAGTATATATTCTTAGCTAAACAGGTGATCTCTCCTTCTGCATAACTATTAGAAGGGATACATAGAAGTAGTATAGCTATCATGCATTTTTGAATATGCATCCCCTATCTCTCAAGTACTTAGCCTGTTTAATGCAGGCGTTAACTGTTCGATCTGGAAAATATTGTTGTAGCTCCTGCGCCGGAACACTACCATAGACCTCTAAAAGAAGTGCGCGTTCCCTACGAGTCCATGGACGTCTTGATTCGTTCATGAGAGTCTCTCCATTTTCTATCAATAATTATAGACCAAACCACCTCTCATGTCAAGAGTTATTTTTTTCATACCTAAAAATAAATCTTGACAACGCATCTCTCATCATTTATAATATATAGATTATTGGCGTGGTGTATGTTCACCACAAAAAGGAGACCTCTATGATTATAGACCTAGTAGGCATGTATCTTATCTTTGCTTTTTGCATGGCGGGGTGCTCGTATTGTACCTATAAGTGCGGAGAAAAAGAAGGAATTATAGGAACACTCAACTACCTCGAAGCAGAGGGAATTATTGATTTCGAGGACGACTAAATGGCTATGGGAATATTAAAAAGCCTTGTTGGACCTGTAACGGGGTTGGTATCTGAGTTCATCGAAGACAAAGACAAGGCAAATCAACTAGCCCACGATATTGCAACTCTTGCACAGAAGCAGCATCACGAACAAGTGATGGGACAGCTTGAAGTAAATAAAACAGAAGCTGCCCATAAGTCTTTGTTCGTAGCGGGTTGGCGACCTGCGGTCGGCTGGGTCTGTGCGCTAGGTATGGCCTCTAACTTTCTAATAGTTCCTTTTTGTAACTTTGGCTTGCAGCTTGCAGGCATCACAGAAACTCTACCGATGGTAGACCTGGAGACAATGATGCCCGTTCTTATGGGTATGTTGGGCTTGGGTGCCATGAGATCCTATGAAAAAACAAAAGGAGTATCAAGAGAAAAGTAGATGGATAAATGGAAACAAGAAGTATACGATCAATTATGTATAGACGAAGGAGTAAAGTATGTCATCTATAACGACCACCTCGGATATCCCACCTTTGGAGTCGGTCACCTTATCACGAAAAGTGACGAGGAATTCGGAAGGCCAATTGGAGCAACAGTTAGTGAAGAGAGAGTCCGGTCGTGTTTTCAACGAGATCTCGATACTTCCATCGCCGAGTGTAACACTCTATACGGAGAAAGGGAATTTGCAGGATTTCCCGGCGAAGTCCAGCAAATCTTGGTTAATATGATGTTTAACCTGGGACGCCCTCGTCTTTCTAAGTTTAAGAAGATGCATGCGGCTCTCTCAAAAAAAGACTGGAAAGAAGCTGCCAAGGAAGGCAGAGATTCTTTATGGTACCGTCAAGTGACCAATCGAGCAGAAAGATTGATGTCTCGACTCGAAAATATTTCTTGACAACTTAACCTCAACCCTTCATAATATGTCTCATGAATATATTTATACTTGATGAAGACCTCGATAAGTGTGCAGAGTACCACATAGACAAACACATTGTAAAAATGCCTTTAGAGGCAGCACAAATGCTTTGCACAACTCATTGGGTAGATACCTACCTGGGCTATGTCCCTCGTAAGTTGTGTAAGGAAGAGCTTGCACATCTTAGAAAATGCAAACATCCGGAGAATGTTAGTTATGCGGTCGCAATGGCGAACCATCCTTGTACTATTTGGACTCGTAGCAGCTTGGATAATTACGAGTGGCTTTTTTGCTACGCTTTGGCTCTTAATGATGAGTACGGATACCGCTATGGAAAAAGCCATAAGTCAGTGCATGCAGTCGTCCTTAGACTACCAAGTATCTCACACATCCCCCGAAAAGGCTTATCCGAATTTGTACAAGCAATGCCAGAAAGCTGTAAACGGGAAGACCCCATAGAAGCCTACAGAGTTTTTTATCACAAAGATAAAGCTCCTTTCGCTAGTTGGAAGTACAGAGAAAAGCCGGATTGGTGGAATGAATCAGAAGCAAATTACGACAGGAGAATTACCGCGTGAGTAGCGTAAAATTGATACACGCATCTAGTGAAGAACTGCTGGATACTATAGCATACATTGCGAGAGTTTCTAATCCCGCAGGACAAAACAGTACCAAAACAAACAAACGCCTTATAAAGTACATGATTCGAGAGGGGCACTGGTCTCCTTTTGAAATGGTAACCGTGTGTCTTGAAATTGAGACTACTCGGGATATTGCCAGGCAAGTTATACGGCACAGGTCTTTTTCGTTTCAAGAATTTAGTCAACGTTACTCTGACGTAAACGTGTTAGGTGATGTTACTTACCGAGAAGCAAGAGGACAAGACCCAAAGAACCGTCAAAACTCAGTAAGAATGGACGATCCTCATATTCACGAAGAGTGGCGATATAAGCAAGAAGTTGCTTGGTTAGCTGCAAATGATGCCTATACTTGGGCTCTTAGTAATGGAATCGCAAAAGAGCAAGCAAGAGCAGTTCTTCCAGAAGGTATGACTAACTCTCGTTTGTACATGAATGGTACCATACGTAGCTGGATTCATTACGTAGACTTACGAAGTGGAAACGGAACACAAGAAGAGCACAGACAAGTAGCAGTTCAATGTGCAGAAGCAATCGCTACTGTATTCCCAATGATCATGGACTTTGTACAAGAGGCAGAAACAGATGTTCACGTATAAAATCGAAAATGAACAGGATCGAAAATACCTTGAAGCAGCCGCAGCGAGCTTTGACACGGTAACAAAACCTTCACACTATGCAGACTCTAAGATAGAGTGTATTGATGCTATGGTTGCTACTTTTGGAGAAGAAGCCGTAAAAGACTACGCGAGAGTGAATGCTTTCAAATATATCTGGCGTGCTCATGCAAAAGGTAGAGAGAAAGAAGATATTCGTAAAGCAATATGGTATCTGAAGTATAGTATCGGAGAAGACCCTCGTGCCTAATCGCAGGATCAAGAAACGATCACACGAAAAACTAACAGATGCTAACATTCGACATGTGATGGATCTTCTTGAGTCTAAGAATCCAATCACAAAGAAAGAAGCGTGCTCGATACTTAATATCAGCTATAACACTACTCGTCTGAATAATATATTTCAGCAGTATCAAGAAAAGATAGAGTTTACACAAGCAAGAAAAGCTGCAAATCGTGGAAGACCTGCCGCAAAAGCAGAGATTTCTGAAGCAGTCCTCTATTACTTAGAGGGCGATAGCATTGCAGAAATTGCAAAATCTTTGTATCGCTCTCCCTCTTTTATACGAGCTATTATTGAAAGACTAGGAGTGCCTACTCGAAGAAAGAAAGATGAGAGAAATCATCCTTTGTTTCTACCCGAGCAGTGTGTTGCGGAAAACTTTGAACTAGGAGAACGAGTTTGGTCCGCTGCGTACGATAGCCCTGCAAAAGTAGTAAAGAAGCTAGATGGCAGTATATACTTGGAAAAGTATGGAGTTCCTTGCTACTGGATATATGTGTTCGAGAAAATAGATTCTTCAGAGAGTTGGTTTCCTGGCGTAGAAGTGGGCGGTTTCAATGCCGCCAGTCCTTCATACGATCTAGGAAAGCTGTCTCATTTAGAAGAAGCGGGCGTGGATCTTAACAGGATAAGTTAATTATGTGGTCTCATTTTTGTAACATTACAAAAAGAATAAGAGTTCTTCCTGATGACGAAAGATGTGAGTATTGTACAGTCGATAAGAATGACATTACGAATATTCCTGGTAAGTTCTGGATATATCCAGCGCGTCGATACGTTACGTGGCCCGAGTGTCAAGAGTATTATTACTACTTAGACAAAAATAAATCTTGACATCAATGTCAAAATCTCCTATAATATATTTTCAAAACTTAGGGAAACATATTTCCCGAAAACATAACCCACCACAAAGGATATAAAAATGGCCTGGGACCAAGAGAAGAAAGACGCAGTAATCGAAGCATACCTGGAGCAGAGTCCTACTCCTGAAACCTCAATAGAAATTGTCAAAGAGCTTGCAGAAGAATATGAAGAATCTCCCAACGGAGTTCGCATGATTCTTAGCAAAGCTGAAGTATATGTCAAAAAATCTCCAGCAGCCCCTTCTTCCGGTAACAGTACTGGTGGCGGCAGTCGTATATCTAAAGCTGCTGCACAAGAGGCTCTCGTTTCTGCTCTCACCGATATGGGTGCAGAGGTAGACGAAGAAATCATTAGTAAGATGACAGGTAAAGCCGCACAGTACTTCACTACGGTGTTGACTAACGCAGCATAACGTTATTCTCTAGCTGTCTAAAGCTAGACGGGGTTTGGCCCACCTTGTTACCCAACGGGCCTTCATATCACCTAGAAGGGCAGTAAAAAATTTTGCTAATCTACTAGGATGAGAAATGAGAAAGCAAGAGTTAGCAAATTTGGTCACCGAGTACGGTGATGCAATTATCACTTACAAAAGTGAAAACTCAAAGAAGCTAAAGTATAATGTCTGTACACTAGACTTTAGCACCCCGTACATTCAGAAGAAAGTTAATAGGGCAAAAGAATCTGAAGGGACTCTTTTGCTTTTTTGCTGGGATACGGATTCGTATAGACTACTAAAACCGTCTAACGTAAAAAGTGTTGTTCCTCTGTCCTCCGTTCTAAAGAACGAGGTATAGCATGGAACTTCATACCGCACCCCCTGCTTTTGAAAGAGTAATACACGTAGATGAAGAAAAGAATATTCAGATACGACTCTCTGTAAATACGTTCAGAGGTATCGAATATCTTCACCTTCGCAAGTACTACTTAGACTTTGATGAAGAGTGGAAGCCTTCAAAAGAAGGCGTAGCTATGGAGTTAGATTTCGATAACTCCAGGGAACTCTTCGCGGGTTTAGTAGAGATACTTTCACTGGCAGAAGCCAAAGATGTACTAGAAACTTACTTTAAGGATTATTTGTACGAAATCTACAACTAAATCTTGACTTTCTCTCCTCCCGGCTATATAATATAGGTTCATTCAGTGAGAGAAGTTATGGAACTTTTAGATTATCTTAGCGACATGTACTACAAAGGTTGTCCTGTCGTATCAGATGCTGAGTTCGATGTTTTATGTTCTGCATACAGTTATGGTAGTGTTGGACATAAAGTTACGGATGGAGTGCCTCATTTCATTCGCATGTACTCTCTCCAGAAAGTTTTTACAGACGAAGAAGTTTCAGAGTTTTCTGAAGGTAAAGTCGTCGTAAAAACTCCTAAGCTGGATGGCGCAGCTGTGTCTCTTCTTTACGGAGGAGGAAAGCTGCTACTAGCGTTGACACGGGGGGATGGAAATCTAGGTAGGGACATCACGGATAAACTTTCGTGTCTCGTTCCTACACGGATTTCTTTAGCCGACGCGCTAGTACAAATCACAGGTGAAGTGGTTGCTCCGAAGACGCTTCCTAATTCTAGGAACTTTGCTGCGGGGTCGCTAAATCTGAAGGACGTGAAAGAGTTTCTTGCTCGACCGCTTACTTTTGTAGCCTATGATTTACAAACAGAGGATGGACCTAAAACGGAAACCTATACGGAGACTTTGAATCTTCTTGAGGATCTTAGATTTCTTAGTGCTGCGGGTGATGAGCTTGAGCACAGGTTTCCCACTGATGGAGACGTTTTTCGTGTAGATTCCAATAATACTTATTATAACATGGGATTTACAGCGCACCACCCGAGGGGGAGTGTAGCCAGAAAAGAGTTGAAAGAGGGGGTCCTTTCTCGCCTTTTGGATGTTGTGTGGCAAGTAGGAAAGTCCGGGGTTGTAAGCCCAGTGGGTATTCTGGAGCCCGTTGAAATCAACGGAGCCACGGTCTCTCGTGCAACACTGCACAACATTCAATACATTCGTGCATTAAATCTGGAAATAGGGTGTCAAGTAGAAGTTATTCGGAGTGGTGAGATTATACCTCGGATTGTCAGGCGTGTTGACTAGTCTGACATCAGAAAAAATAACTCTTGACAAAAACCTCAAAATTTCATATAATATGTCTTCAATTTCAATGAAAGGTTTCAACATGATACAAATCGTTCCGCCGACTGAGTGCCCTAGTTGTGGTGCTTTGCTTGAGTGGTCAAACGATTTGCTTTATTGTAGGAACCTAGAATGCTCCTCTCAATCTTCGAAGAAGATAGAGCATTTCGCTAAGACTTTGAAGATCAAAGGTCTCGGTCCAGCCAGTATACAAAAGCTGGGACTGTCGGATGTTTCAGAGATTTATTCTCTGACAAAACTGATGATAGAAGAGGCTCTTGAATCTGAGAAGATTGCAGAGAAGCTATTCTTTGAAATTAGAAACTCGGTGCATGCGAGTCTAAACTTACTGTTACCGGCCCTAGGTATTCCTTTGGTAGGCAAAACGGCTACTGCTAAACTTTCATCAGTATGTAAGAACATTCATGATGTAAACTATGAAAGTTGCAAGGCAGCCGGTCTTGGTCCCAAGGTTACTGAATCGCTGATTAACTGGATAGAAAATGAGTATCCTTTCTGTGAGTTACCACATACTTTTGTATTCGACCAACCAACAATGCAGACCTCCATCCAGGGAGTCATATGTATTTCTGGTAGACTAAAGAGTTTTAAGACGAAAGCAGAAGCAACAGACGCTCTGAAAGAGCAAGGCTATATTGTGAAGTCGTCTATGACAATGGATGTTACGCATCTAATCAACGAAAGTGGTATTGAATCAGCAAAGACTCAGAAAGCAAGAGACTCTGGCATTATTATTGTCACAAACATACAAGACCTTATTGGAGAAACACATGGCATTGCCTAAGTGGACAGACGAGCGAACTGATGAGCTCGTTAATTTTGTAGGTGATGAGTCACCTATCTCTCAAGCAACTGTAGCTGAAGCTGCTGAAACGCTTGAAACCTCTACTCGTTCTATCTCTAGCAAATTGCGAAAGATGGGTTTCGATGTAGAGCTTGTATCCGCCTCTACTGGCCGTAGCTTTAGCGACGACCAGGCTGCAACTCTTGCCGCATTTGTGCAAGATAACAGTGGCGAATACACTTACGCTCAGATCGCTGAGCATTTTGAAGGCGGGACTTTTAACAAGAAGCAAGTTCAAGGAAAAATCCTGTCTATGGAACTCACGGACCACGTGAAACCTGCTCCCAAAGTGGAAACGGTTCGCACGTATTCAGAAGCGGAAGAAGCCCAATTCATCGAATTGGTAAATGATGGAGCCTTTGTAGAATCCATCGCAGAAGCTCTTGGACGTGAAATTCCTAGTGTTCGTGGTAAAGCTCTTAGCTTGCTGCGGGCAGGTGTGATCGACGCGATTCCGCGTCAAGAACACACCAAAGGCGCTGCGAAAGAAGATCCTCTTGAAGGGATCAACGGCATTGAAGAAATGACCGTAGAAGAAATTGCTGATGCAATCGGCAAGACTGTTCGTGGTGTAAAAACGATGCTTACTCGTCGTGGTATCTCTGCCAATGACTATGACGGTGCTGCTCGTAAAGAGAAAGCCGCAGGCTAATCTTACACTGAGGTATGGCCTTTTGGTGACAGAAGGCCTCAATCGGATGCTTGGACAAGGCAACTCCTTGTACCCTGCCTCATTTATTTTCGGGGGAAAGTTTGAACCTAGCGAGCGCACTTATAAAACAAGTGCTTGTTCTACAGGACTTTGAGACCTGGAGTAACGTTCGTCGGGATTATTTACCTTCGCAGTATCATACTATTTTTTCACAAATAGAGAAACATGCGAGTAAGTATCACAAACTTCCCACGTTCGAGGACTTAGAACTTAATCTACGTGACTCTGCAACTATTGAAAAGCTATATGCTATTCAAGCAGTAGAGGTAGAAGCAGATGCATATATGCTTCTGGAGTATCTCAAGAATGAGTATACTCAAAAAGAGATTCTAGATTCCTTGGAAAACTATGTTGAAAACTCTGTGTCTTTTGAAGATGCAGAGGAAAGTGTGTCTCACTTGCACCAGATTGTCATTGACATTGAGGACAAGGTAGACCTGCAGAAACCTGAAGAGAGTATGCAGCGTATTCCTTTGTTTGATTCCGATGAGGATCTTGAGAAGTTTATCCCGCTTGGCTTGAATGCTGAGTATGATAGTATGTTCACTTTTTCACCAACAGACTTAGTTCTGATTGGAGGTAGAAGAGGTGCAGGTAAGTCCATTACGTGTGCAAACATTGCTCACAACATCTGGAAGTCTGGCCGCTCAGCACTCTATTTTACTATAGAAATGCCGAGTCGTCAGATTCTCCAGAGACTTTGTTCTATTGCCACAGGACTTGACTTCGGCAAAGTCAAATCTAAAAACCTTTCTGTAGTTGAGTGGTATGCAGTTGCAGAATGGTGGGCAAGTCGCTTTGTAGAAGGCGAGCCAAAACTCGAAGACTATAGAAGTCACAGAGACTTTGATAGGTTCCATCATGATCTGACAACTACCTGCGAGCTTCTCCCGACTCGTCAGCTAGATGTAATCTATGATCCGAGCCTTTCTTTGTCTCGTATTCGAGCCGAGCTTGATAAGAAAGTTGAAAACCTAAATACAGGTGTAGTTCTTGTGGACTATATCAACCAAGTCAAGCGTGGAGGTTTGAATACTCGGGCTGGTCAGTATGACTGGACAGAACAAATAGAAGTGAGTAAGGCACTCAAAGGTATGGCACAGGAGTATAACTGTACAGTTGTCTCTCCATACCAAATCGATGCGACCGGTGAAGCGCGTTTCGCTAAAGGTATTCTGGATTCGGCAGATGCAGCGTACACTTTAGATGCTTACACTGAAGAGGATTCTTGTATCACCTTCAAGTGTGAGAAAATGCGTAACGCCGGTATGCGTCACTTTACCTCCGAGTACAACAGGTCTAGTCTTCGTATTGGACCGAATAGTGCTCTTCCTCCGGGAGATAAAAAATCCGAAGACTCTGAAGAGGGTCCCAACCAAAGCGATATATTTGAATTATGAAACAGCTAGACCTGTTCGATAAAAAACCAAAAGAAGACATCGAAGAAGAAGAAGACATCGAAGAAGAAAATAAACCCAAAACTTTTTGGGAAATAATAACCTGTGATTTATACGCAGTGCTTTTAATTGTTGTGGGGTTCGCTACGCTACTTTGGGGTGCCCTTTCGTAAAAATAGTTCTTGACTTTATATATGAAAGCGTATATAATACGAGAATGACAGAAATGACTACAAGGGAGCAAAAGCAGTTGCTTTTTAATAAGCTACAAGATGCCCTGCTAGAAAGTCGACCAATGCAAGCAAGTATCATAATCGAAAAACTACAAAAACTTCCACTTTCTTTAATAGAGAAAGACTTCATATTGAGCTATCAAATTATTCTTGAAAAGATGGAAAAAGGTGGAAGATGGAACTGGTATGGAGAGGCTGACCTTACATGACTGTAGAGGAATTGCTTAATTCAAAACAAATACCTTTCATAGTAAAGGGAAATGATTATGTAGTACATTGTTTGAACCCTGAACATCCCGATAGAAATCCTAGCATGAGAATTGATCGTATTGACGGTAAGTTCAACTGCTTTTCTTGCGAGTTCAAAGGCAACATCTTTACTCACTTTGGTGAGGTCGCAACGGGGTTACAGGTCAAAAGAAACACCATTATAGAAAAAATTAAACAAAAGCGAGCGGAGTCCATCGGTTTGGAAATGCCTACAAACTACCTTCCTTATGTAGGAAACTGGAGAAATATCTCTCCAAAAACATATGCAAAGTTTGACGCATTTCAACACAATGATCCAGATTTCACAAATAGAATTAATTTTCCTATAAGAGACCTGTCTGGAAAGATTGTAGCTTTTCAAGGCAGACACACAGGAGACCGTGTTCCTAAGTATAAGTTCAGCCCTCCTGGTGCAAAAATTCCATTGTTCCCAAGAGTATCTCCTCGACACGGAGAGGTAATTCTTGTAGAAGGTTTGTTTGACATGCTCAACCTTCACGACAAAGGTATTGATAATGCTATTTGCTGCTTCGGCACAAATAACATAAACGAAGATAAACTAAATATTCTTCGTATGCAGAATGTCCATCAGATAGCTGTATTCTTTGACGGGGACGAACCCGGACAAAAAGCAGCACAAAACGTAAAGGGTATGTGCGAGAAAGTTGATCTCACCTGCCGGAATATTCATATCTCTGATTTGGATCCCGGTGCACTTACTCAATCTCAGGTAGAAAAACTGGAGAAGAGATTATATGCCTAAAGTTGCATTAGTAGAAACTAAACCCTCCCGCACCAACTTTCTCAGAGAGTTTGACGGTGCATTTGAATTTGACCAATACCAGTTATGCTCAGATACTTCTATCAAGAAGCCTCTCAAGCGTGACTGTGACATTGACATTGATACCAGTCTATATGACTGGATTGTTCTTGTGGGCGCAGATGCTCTCAAGTACTTCACAAAGATTAGTTCAGTTACAGAGTTTTCTGGACGAAAAGTGGAAAGTAAATTCCTTCCTGTAATCAATCCTGCCATGCTTTCTTTCAAGCCAGAAGCTCGTAGAACCTGGGAAGAGTCTAAGAAAAGAATTATTGATTACATCAACGGTGATATCGAGGATGTGGTAATAAACGATACCATCGCTAGAGGTATTCAAGACACTGCCGAAGCAAAAGCTTGGGTTTTTCAAGCTATGGCAGACCAAGGCAAGTACCTTGCTCTTGACTCAGAGACTAATGGTCTGTATCCTCGTAACGGCCACATGCTGGGCCTTTCTATGTCTTACAACGGTATGCATGGAGTCTACATAGATATAGAGTGTGTAGACGATCAGCTAGAACAAATGCTAGCAAAGCTTTTCAAAGAAAAGATAGTAATCTTTCACAATGCAAAGTTTGACCTGGCTTACTTCAAGTATCACTTCAATTTCGAGTTTCCTCGTTACGAAGATACAATGCTTCTTCATTATCTCATAGATGAGAACCCAGGCCATCATGGTCTTAAAGAACTAGCACTTAAGTTCACTCCTTATGGAGACTACGAAAAACCTATGTACGATTGGATTGACAAGTTCAAACGTGCAAACGGATACAACAATGCTAGCTTCGAATGGGGTATGATTCCTTTTAGTGAAATGTACACGTATGCAGCTATGGACGCTGTATGTACTTATGTTCTGTTTGAAAAGTTTGTAAAAATCAAACAAAACCCAAAACTTAAGTCAGTATACGACAATATTCTTATTCCTGGGTGTAGTTTTCTTATTGATGCCCAAGACAACGGTGTTCCGTTCGACAAAGATCGGCTACAGGCTGCACAGAATCTTATGCAACAACAGATTGACGAAGCCGTAGCGGGGTTGTCTCAGTTTCCAGAGATAGCAAAGTTCGAAGCACACCAAGGAAAAGACTTCAATCCTAACAGCACAGTTCAACTTCGATCACTGCTATTTGACTTCGTAGGCCTTCAGCCTACTGGCAAGAAGACAGGTACAGGTGCACACTCCACGGACGCAGAAGTCCTTCAACAATTAGCAGAACAACATGAAATTCCTAGATACATTCTCGACATACGTCAAAAATCTAAAATTAAGAACACTTATTTGGATAAGATTCTACCTGAATTGGATATGGATGGCAGACTACGCACCAATTTTAATCTTCATGGCACTACTTCTGGTCGTCTCAGCAGTTCAGGTAAACTAAACATGCAACAGCTTCCTCGTGACAACCCAATTGTCAAGGGGTGCATTAAAGCCGCGCAAGGTAACAAGATTGTCGCAATGGACTTAACCACCGCAGAAGTTTATGTAGCTGCAAAGCTCGCAGAAGACAGAGCACTTCAAGAAGTGTTTCAGAGTGGTGGTAACTTTCACAGTACAATCGCAAAGCGAGTATTCGCACTTCCGTGTGAGGTAGAAGATGTTGCTGAGTATTATTCTACTCAAAGACAGGCTGCAAAAGCAGTAACATTTGGTATTATGTATGGCGCAGGTCCGAAGAAAATCAGCGAGCAAGTCACTAAAGACTCAGGAAAGTTTTTTAGCGTCTCGGAAGCAAAGGAAGTCATCGACGAATACTTTTCTGCGTTCCATCAACTTAAAAGGTGGATCGACAACAACGAAAGGCTTATCAAGAAAAATGGATTCGTATATAGCTTCTTCGGTAGGAAACGAAGACTACCTAATATTACTTCTGATGACCCTGGAATTCGTAGCCACACTATACGCTCTGGACTAAACTTTCTTGTACAGTCCCCAGCATCTGACATCAATCTGCTAGGCGCAATTGATACTCATCAGTACATAGTAGACAACAAAATGAAATCAAGAATCTTTGCACTTGTGCATGACTCTATTCTTGCGGAGGTTCCGGAAGGAGAAGTCGAAGAGTACACAAAGCAACTACAAAAATTTGTACAGCTAGACAGAGGCGTCAGTATTCCTGGCTCTCCTGTTGGATGTGACTTTGAGATTGGAGACGATTATTCAATGGGCAAGTTCGAGAAGCAGTATGGCATACTCGGAGCTGGTAATAACGTATAAAGAGTTTGATAGAGTTTCTTTTCCTATTTTCAAACTTCCTTCAGCTAACTGGTCTGAACAAGACGGACTAGTATACCTAGACGGGTCTCTCCTAGATGATAGAAATATGCCAGGAGAGACTCTAGGAATACGAAGGTTGCAGACTCCTTTTAAGGATTTAATAGTGCTAAAGAAGTCTCTATTGGATGTGATTGGGTTGATAAAACAACCTCCCTCTGCTTATGTAGATAATATGGGTTTTTTGTTTACTTACGAAAAAACTACTATGGCATCCTTGAAGTATCACAAAATAAGAAAGGTAGAAAGAAAAGATGTTGCCAGTATACTCTGGCTAAAAGATATAAACTTTCCTTTTAAGCAAAAACGACCGCCTCTGCCCGAGAATACTTGGGCAGGGGTTTTGTATATCCAAGGTATTCCTTGGCTCATTTACGAGTTTTCAGAAACCAAAAAATCTGATACTCGAAGAAAAATTTAATCTTATGAGAAAAAAGCAAAAGACTCTAGGCGGCTCTGGCTTGAGCCTTTGGGAAACAGAACCTCTTACTCAAAACCAAATACTTGCGTTTGAAAGTGACAAACACCTTGTACTTCATGGAGTAGCAGGAACCGGAAAAACGTTTATCTCTTGTTATCTTGCATTTGATGACATGATAAAGGGGTTATATGATAGGCTAATCATTATAAGAAGTGCTGTACCTACTAGAGATATGGGATTCCTTCCTGGTAGTGAAAAAGAGAAAAGTGCAGTATATGAAGAGCCTTATAAAAATATAGCTATAGAGCTTTTCGATAGAGGTGATGCTTACGATATTCTCAAAACAAAAGGGTTAGTCCATTTTATGACTACTTCTTTTATACGAGGAGTGACTTTGAAAGACTCTGTTATACTGATTGATGAGTGTCAAAACATGACTTTCCATGAGTTAGACTCAATCATTACTCGAGTAGGTAGAGACTGCAGAATTATTTTTTCTGGAGACTTCAAACAAACTGACATAAAAAATAATGGTATAAGACCTTTTCTTAAAATTCTTAAAATGATGGGCTCTTTCGATTTAATAGACTTTGAAGTAAAAGATATTGTTCGTAGTGATTTTGTGAAAGAATACATTATAGCTAGAGAAAAAGCAGGGTGCTGTGAGTGACGCAAAGATAGTATCTCTTTCTCAAGCAAGAGAACGTGAAGCAGAGCTAGATATGTATAGAGCTAAACTAAAAACTCTATATGTTCGACAGTCTTTTATTGAGGCTGAAATAACTCTGACCAGTAAGATAATCGAGTTAATAGAGCAAGAAAAACTAATCGAGATTGTTCCGAGTGAAAGCGATACTGAGTAACAGAATCTACCTAGAAGTACCTAGAGAGTTGAAGGAAGAAATCAACTCAAAACTTACCTATACGATTCCTTCGTACAATCCTCTTGATCCGCCTCAAGTCATAAAAAACATGCAAAGGATAAATACAAACCTCATTAGTATTCCTATTGGAAGAACGGATCTAATACCAAACGAATACGAAGTAATAGATAAGCGGGTTAAGATTCCAGTAGACCTTCCTGACTTTAAGTTTGATTTACGTCAAAGTCAACAAGATGTTTTTAATGCAATCGAAGATAACGGTATTATCAACGCTTGGGTAAGCTGGGGCAAGACTTTTACAGGATTAGCTATTGCAGGTAAGCTAGGCCAAAAAACTTTAGTTGTAACTCATACAGTTCCTCTACGGAATCAGTGGGCAAAAGAAGTAGAAAAAGTTTTTGGTATTACGCCAGGAATTATAGGCAGTGGAAAGTTCGAAATTGATGCTCCTATAGTTATTGGTAATACTCAAACTTTATACCGTAACTTACCTGCTATAAGAAAAGCTTTCGGCACAGTTATTTTGGATGAAATGCATCACGTATCCTCTCCTACGTTTTCTAAAATTATTGACTCTAACTACTGTAGATATAAGTTAGGGCTATCAGGAACGATAGAAAGAAAAGACGGTAAACATGTAGTCTTTAGAGATTACTTTGGACAAAATGTTTATAAACCCCCAAAGGAGAACTTTATGTCTCCAAGTGTGCATGTTCTAAAATCCGAGATACGATTCATGGATGGAAACAGAACGCCTTGGGCAACGCGAGTCTCTGCACTAGCAAGCAATGAAGAATACCTACATACTGTTTCCATGCTGGCCGCGGCCTACGCCGCAAGAGGGCATAAAGTGCTGGTGGTAAGTGACCGAGTTTTCTTTTTGAAAGCATGCGCCGAACTGGCTGGTGAGAAAGCGATATGTATTACGGGTGAGGTCTCGCATGAGGATAGAGAAAAGCATATGTCTGAAATTCGTAGTGGTAAGAAAGACATTCTTTTTGGTACACAAGCTATTTTCTCCGAAGGAATTTCATTAAACAATCTCAGTTGTCTCATTCTTGGTACACCTATCAATAATGAGCCTTTACTTACTCAATTAGTTGGAAGGGTCATAAGAAAAGAAGAGGGAAAACTAGACCCGGTGATTATTGATATACATCTAAAGGGAAATACTGCGAGAAGACAAGCGTCGAATCGCATGGGACACTACATGAAACAGGGTTACGACATAAAGCAACTTTAGAAAAATTTAATAAAATCTTAATAATATCTTCACACTTTTATGTTAAAATATTCAATGATGGAGAAAAAATGGAGAAGATGTTGTTCTGACCTCTTCCGTTTCTCCTATATCTAGGGGGACTCACCATGAATAATAAAACTGTTCTAGTAGCTTTAGGGCTTCTAGCGTTGGACGTTAGTGCTGATTCAATGGAAGAAATCGTAGTTGTGGGCACAAAAGCATCTCTAATGAGTGCTATTGATAAACAAATGGTATCGGACGGTCTCACTTCTATAGTAGATTCCGATGCTTTAGGAAACTTTCCTGATACAACAGCAGCAGACGCCATTAGGAGACTAAGTGGTATAAGCGTAGAAAACGATCAGGGTGAAGGGCGCTACGTTACCATTAGAGGTTTGAGTTCTGACTTAAACTCAGTAGCAGTAAACGGTGCTAGTATGGTTGCTCCTGAAAATGGGCGTTCAGTTATCATGGACGGCATACCCACAGAACTAATGGATAATATTGTTGTAAACAAAACGCTAACACCTGAAATGGATTCTGACAGCATTGGTGGTAAAATAGAGTTTAATACCAAAAAACCAACTGACTTAGATGAAACGCTGTTAAAGTTAAAAGTTAAAAACAAGTTCGCAGAGTACACAGACTACGAAAGTGCTCCTAACTTTAGTGTAACATACGGCGATAAAATCACAGATAGTGCAGCACACGTTATGGGCTTAACTTACAGCTCAAAGAACATTGAGAGTTTTAATAACGAAACAGGCTTTGGCTGGGAAGATGGTTATATGAACGATGACTTTGAGTTGCGTTATTATGACTTATCCAGAGAACGCTATGGGTTAAGTTATGACATTAACACACTGTTAAAAAGTGGCGCTGTAGTTTATGCCAACGTCTTGTATAATCAGTACGAAGAAGATGAGGTACGGTTTAAGAACGAATATGGCAAAATCAAAATGGATAAACCTTTTGAAACCAGCATGTTGTCTAGTAGAGTTAGACATGACGCAGAAACAAAGCAGCGGTACGAAACAAGAACTATAGGTGCTATGAACTTTGGAGTCGAATTCGATATAGCCGATTGGGCGGTGGACACACAGCTAAGTTACAGTTGGGCTGAGGAAGATGATAGTGATAATGCTGAGATTACATTCAGAAACTATGACAAAGACAACGGTGCAATATTTGATTGGAGTAATCCTGTTCATCCATTTGTTAAGCCTGTAGATGAAACTCTACGTAATCCAGAAAACTTAGAGTTTGATGCTTTTGAAATGTGGAGCAATGTCAGCAAAGACAGTGAAACCACGATTCAGTTCAATGCAGACAGCGGCAGTTGGAAAGTGGGCTATAAACATAGAAGCAGGACCAAAGATGTAGATGATTATATCATTGTATATGAGTGGGACGATATGACCCTGGCAGACTTTGAGTACACAACTGCACCGGGTTGGTTTTTCCCAAATCAAGTTTTTGGTAGTCATATGACTCCCCAAGAAACGTACAATTTAAGAAACCTAACTGACCAAATGACAGTAGACTTCAGTGATGATATTAGTAGGGATTTTGTCACTGATGAAACTATCAATAGTATCTATGTACAACGTAAAGTTGATTTAGATAATACCACAATCATTGCGGGTGTGCGCTATGAGCATACTGACTTCGAAAGTACAGCATACGATCAAGATGGCAGTGAAACCTATGCAGAGAATGATTACGGGTTTTTTGCTCCCAGTGTAACTATTAAGCATTGGCTCACAGACAACTGGCAAGTACGCGGAGCCTTGTGGAGAGGTTTAAGTAGGCCAGGATTCAAACAAACTGCTCCTATCACAGAATATGATGTGGACACATCAGGCGATACAAGCGGTAGCATCGGTAATCCCGGTCTCAAGCCATACGAAGCAAATAACTTTGACTTTAGTTTAGCATACTATGGTAAAGGCATGACTTACCTTGCAGTAGGTTACTTCCACAAAAGCATTGCTAATGCGATTTATCCAACGTATCAACGTAATGGTACATTCAACGGCCTTACATTTAATGATGGTGTAGAAACTTGGATCAATGCAGACGATAGCACTGTTGATGGAGTTGAACTTAATGCACAGTACGGTTGGGATAACGGACTGTATATTGCAACAAACTTTACATGGACTGATTCAGAAAGTACTTTTAAGTTTGAGGACGAAAAAGAGTTCGCTGCCCCTTTCCGAAAGCTAGCAGACAAAGCTGCTAACGTAAACTTTGGGTATAACAAAGGCTCGTGGGATATTAGAGTTGCAGGTAATTACAGAAGTGATTACTTAGACTGGTTAGCAGATGAAGACGGAGACATCGGAGAAGTAACTACAAACAATAGTCGTTATGTTGACGATTTTATGCAATGGGATGTCACTGCTAAATATGAGGTTAATGACAGCTTTGGTATCAAGGTCGAAGCAATTAACTTAAATAACAGGCCGGAATACTATTACTGGGGTGATGAGTCACAATTAAGCCAGTTTGATATGTATGGCAGGAATTATAGTGTAAGTTTCAACTACACCATGTAAAAATAGTTCTTGACATCATTAGTCTTATTTAGTATAATATACCTAAATCGAGAAAACACTATTTGTAGTGTTTTATTCGTTCATCTTACCTTAGTAAGACGGAAGTAGGGATTCTCCCGAAGGAACGCGTTGGAAATCAACAAAAGGTCTTTTAAGGAGAGCAATATGAGTTGTAGTACTATGATTTATCGTGGTGTACGCGTTGCACAATCTGATAACGTTGAGACTAATGGTACCATTCCAGCGAAATCTTACGTTTACAGAGGAATTAAGCATAACGGCATGAGAGTAGCTAAGTCAGATACGGTACCTGCGGGTGTCTATCGAGGCGTTCAGCTATAATCGAAAATAAAAGGGGGGCGATGCCTCCCTTTTTTATTTAACAAAAAATCTTAAATACCCTTCATAAATTACCCACACACCAGCTTTAGCGAGTCCTTGCAAAAATAGTTCTTGACTTTTACGTTAATTTTTGCTATAATTTCACCGAAATCAATAATGATTTCAGGCCAATGAATATAAGGAGATCATTCGCTAAAATGAAAGCAATACCCCTCGTTCTTTTACTCTCACTTCTCGTCAGCCCCGCAGTCTCATCTGCAAAGATCAAAGACTCTTTTACCGCAAAAGCAGGTCCGTCCGGAAAATTTTGTGCACGCGTAACAATAAATGACGGCTCTCCCTACTTAAAAAGCAAAAAGAAAGTATGCCTCACCATCAAAGAATGGAAAGATAACGGCTACGACATAGACGTAAAAAAGCCTTTACTAGAAAGTTTGCCTGATAAAAAAGAGCTAACTGCTTGAAAAAGGCCCTTCGGGGCCTTTTTTATCACACATACCAAAAATAATTCTTGACATTATCAGTATTATTTAGTATAATATATGTTCTTATTTGACTGGTCGAAAATTTATAAAGCATCGGAGGGAAGCTCTAAAGAAGCATTTCGTATATTTACAATGATGGTAAATAAAGAAGTGCCTCTTAATAAGTTTGATCCTATTTATAAATATTCGCAGAAATCTTTCCTAGGTAGTAGCTATCTGCTACGCCCTACCCTGCTTGTCGAGCGGTCCAATAAGTATACATACAAAGAGTTAGCAGACTATATAGCTGCTGCCTCTTTTCGTTCGTATGCTAATTATAAAATTAGTAGAGATACGACACTAGACAGAGTCCTTCTTCCTATTTCTGATAGGAGAATTGACTCATTTATCAAAAACAATAGGCTACTTTACCTAGATAGTGACAGAGTTCACTTTCTACTAGAAGAAGTCAAATCTTAGGAGATTCACATGGCAATTGCCTTCAACAAAACCAAGGGTGGAGCCCAGAAGTCTAGCATCAGTTCATTCGCATATCGTGATGGCGATAATAAAGTGCGGCTGGTAGGAGATATTCTTGCTCGTTACGTTTACTGGATTCAAGGAGAGAATGGTAAAAACATTCCTTTCGAGTGTCTTTCTTTTGATCGTAGCGAAGAGCGCTTCAACAACAAAGAAAAAGATTGGGTTAGAGAGTTCTATCCTGATTTGAAATGTGGATGGAGCTATGCAATGCAGTGTATTGAGAATGGTGAAGTGAAAGTTATCAATCTCAAGAAAAAGCTCTTTGAACAAGTTCTGTCTGCCGCAGAGGATCTTGGTGATCCTACCGACCCGGATACCGGATGGGACGTCCAGTTTAGACGCAACAAGACTGGTCCTCTTCCTTACAACGTAGAATACCAGCTTCAGCCTCTGAAATGCAAGCCCCGTGCACTGAATGACGAAGAGCTGCAAGCAATTGCAGATCTGAAATCTATGGATGACGTAATGCCTCGTCCCACTCCAGACGCACAAAAAGAACTGTTAGATCGCATTCGTGATAGTGCATCTAGCGAAAATGAAATCGACGAAAGCATTGAAGAAGAGTTCAACGTTTCATGATATTGTTTACGGCGGACTGGCATCTAAAGCTGGGCCAAAAGAATGTCCCAGTAAGATGGGCTGCAGAAAGATATAATCAATTCTTTAAGAATATTCATTCATTAGAGAAAGATTGTAACATGCACATAATTGGGGGCGATCTCTTTGATCGCCTACCAACTATGGATGAGCTACAGCTGTACTTTTCTTTTATTAGTGGAGTGAGTATTCCTACGCTTATTTACGATGGAAATCATGAAGCTACTAAAAAGAATCGCACATTTTTTTCTCAACTAAAAGAGGTGTCTCGACAAGTAAACCCTCTCGTGAGTATTATAGACATCTCTTTTATTGATAAAGATTTAGGCTTTGGTGTTCTTCCCTATGCTGATCTTCATAAGAGTAAAAGCATAGAGCATTTATCCAATGAAATGGAAAAGACCTGGCCTCTTTTTACTCATGTAAGAGGAGAGATTCCTCCTCACGTAAAGCCAGAGATAAACCTAGATAGTCTAGCAGATTTTCCTGTTGTGTTTGCGGGAGACTTGCATGCACACAGTAATACACAAAGAAACATTGTGTACCCAGGAAGCCCTATGACTACATCTTTTCATAGACAGAAAGTATCCACAGGGTATCTTCTTATCAATGAAAGAAACTGGGACTGGATGTGGGAGCCTTTTGAGCTTCCACAACTAATAAGAAAAACTGTTAAAGATCCAAAAGAAATGGTTCCAACGGAGTATGATCATACGATCTATGAAATCGAAGGAGACATTCAAGAACTTGCAGCAGTAAAAAACTCAGAGCTACTTGATAAAAAAGTAGTAAAAAGAAGTACAGAATCCTCTCTAGCTATAGACAAAGAGATGAGTATAGAGGAAGAACTTTCTCAGTATTTATCTCAAATTCTGGATCTTGCAGAGGAACAAATAGACAGTATACTGAGGACATTTAGTGATTACTCTCAAAAAGCTGCAATGGAGTAACTGTTTTAGCTATGGACCCGATAATGAGATAGACTTAGATGATACTACAGTCACTCAAATAATTGGAACTAACGGTATGGGCAAATCGTCCATACCGTTAATCATAGAGGAAGCATTATACAATAAAAACTCCAAAGGCATTAAAAAAGCAGATATACCAAATAGGTATATAAATGATGGGTACTCTATTACTCTTTCTTTTACGAAAGATGAAGATAGGTATGAAATTGATATTACCAGAAAATCGACTATTAAAGTCAAACTTCTAAAAAACGGGACAGATATTTCTAGCCACACGGCTACGAATACATATAAATCTATCCAAGAACTCATAGGAGTAGACTTTAAGACATTTTCTCAAATAGTTTACCAAAACACAAATGCGAGCTTGCAGTTTCTAACCGCGACGGATACCAATAGAAAAAAGTTTCTTATTGATCTATTGCACCTAGATAACTACGTGGCTCTTTTTGAAACTTTTAAGTCATCTGCAAGAACAAGTGCTCTTGAAATAGCAAAACTTACCGGAGAGGTAGAAATGGTAGAAAAATGGTTGGACTCCAACGATTTGAAGGATACTACCATACTACCTATGCTAGATTTAGAAATTGAGACGGATGAAGATGAGGAACAATTACGTTCTTTATCATTAGAACTTCTAAATATCTCCGAAAAAAATAAAAAAATTTCAACAAATAACACATATAAGGATCTGCTTAGTAAGATAAACATAGATGAAGTACAAAGACTGCCTCCACTACAGAGACAGTCCTATGATACTTTACAAGCAGAAGTAGGAGAGCTTAGAGCCACTCAATCTTTTTTGACAAAAGAAATAGATAAGCTAGAAGCTACTCCAGATGTGTGCTCTTCTTGCGGACAAAAAATTCCAAAAGATTCTTTCGAAGATTTACTAGAGTCTCATGCAACTGCCTTGGGCACGACAAAGCAAAAGCTGCGTTCGGCCACAGCACTTGTAAAAGAGATAAAAGAGAATAACGAAGAGCTAGATAGGAGAGAGAAGCTAGAATCGGAATGGAGAGAGCTATACAGAAGTATAGACAACTCTCTTCCTTCAGAGATAATAGAGAAAGAAGATTTACAAGAACAAATATCAGACGTTTCGCTAAGAATAGATAAAGCGAAAAAGAAGATAGATGAGATTATGAAAGAGAACGAAAAACGTACTCTTTCAAACAATCGTATTTCTATTATCCAAGCTCAGAGAGATTCTTTTGTTGAAAAGTTAAACGATGCAAGTGAAAAATTATCCGAGGTAGAAACCTTAAACTCTAACTTGGAAGTACTGAAAAAAGCATTCAGCACAAATGGGTTGATTGCGTACAAGATAGAAAATCTTGTAAAGGAGCTGGAAGAATTAACAAACACATATCTAGCGGAACTATCCGACGGTAGGTTTACGTTAGAGTTTATTGTAGTAAATGATAAACTAAACGTACAGGTAACGGATAACGAAAATGTAGTGGACATACTTGCCCTTTCTTCAGGAGAGTTAGCAAGAGTTAATACTGCTACACTACTTGCAATTAGAAAACTAATGAGTAGTATTTCTAAGTCTCGACTGAATGTCTTGTTCTTAGACGAAGTTACTAATGTGCTAGATGACGCAGGAAGAGAAAAGTTGGTAGAGGTTCTTCTAAAAGAAGAGCTAAATACTTATGTAGTTTCTCACGGCTGGACTCACCCACTACTTGAAAAAGTTGAAGTAGTAAAGAAAGGGAATGTGAGTTCCTTAGACAAATAACATGGTAGATTCAAGAGCAAAAGGAGCCAGAGGAGAGTACCTCGTTAGAGATATGCTTAGAGAGCATTCTAATTTACAGTTTGAACGAGTGCCTAACTCTGGAGCCTTAGAGTATTTGAAAGGAGACCTATATATTCCTCATGAGAAGAATATATACTGTATAGAAGTAAAAAATTATGCAGAGTCTCCATTATCGGATAGGATATTTACTCAGAAAAAAACAAATAACTTGATAAAGTGGTGGAAAAAGCTAATTATACAGGCAGAGGGAGGAAATCAAACTCCTCTTTTGTTTTTCAAGTATAACCGATCACCAATTTATGTAGTTACTGATCTACGTCCAGACGTTACAGAAGAATATCTATATATTCGATTTCTTAATTGTTATATTCTACTAGCAGAAGAATGGCTTGAAAAAGAAAAACCGAGGTTTTTACAATAAATGGCAATTAATTTTGACGACATGCTAGTAAATGAAGGTGGAGGGACTCTAATTGTAGACGCCCTCAATCTTGCATTTAGGTGGAAGCATAGGGGAGAAACAGACTTTAGGTATAAGTACCAACAAACTGTCCAGTCATTAGCTAAGTCCTATAACTGTGACCAGGTAATTATAACCGCAGACTGGGGATCCTCTAGCTACCGAAAAGAGATTGATGGAGATTACAAACAAAACCGAGCAGAAAAAATTGCAAAACAGACTGAAAAAGAAAAGATGGCTTTTGAAGATTTTATTTCAGAGTTCGAGGACACTCTTTCTCTACTAGAATCTGACTATAAAGTTCTTAGATTTCGAGGTGTTGAAGCAGATGATATTGCAGCACATCTGGTAAAAAATCGAAGTAAGTACAATTTAGGTTTTATATGGTTGATTTCAAGTGATAGAGACTGGGACTTACTTATTCAAGAAGATGTAAGTAGGTTTTCGTATGTTACTCGTGCAGAAACAACCCTATATACTTGGAAAGACCACTATGATGTAGCTCCTGAACAGTACATTTCTCTCAAGTGCCTGACAGGTGACTCAGGAGACAATGTTGCAGGAATCCCAGGCATCGGCCCTAAGAGGGCAAGTAGCCTGCTGAAAGAATATGAGACTGCGTGGGATATATACGAAGCTACTCCTATAAACAGTAATTACAAGTATATTCAGAGCTTGAATCAATATGCGGATAGAATCTTACTGAACTACGAACTTATGGATTTAATTACATTTTGTGATGATGCAATAGGAGCAGATAACGTGTCTGCTATAAAGGAGATAATGGGTGTTGCAGCTTAACTATGCTAGGGATAAGTACTTGTCCGATTTTAGTTTCAAAACTTTGCAGGATAGGTACCTTCTTGAGGGAGAAACTTCTCCTCAAGAAGCATTTGGTCGGGCAGCTATGGCTTTCGCGAATGATGATGAACATGCACAACGTTTGTACGACTATGCAAGTAAGTTGTGGTTTATGTTTTCTACTCCAGTTCTTTCAAATGGAGGCACGGCACGAGGTCTGCCTATAAGTTGTTTTTTGAACTATGTAGATGACAGCAGGGTCGGAATTACCGATCATTACACTGAAAATGCGTTTCTTTCCTCTGTGGGAGGAGGAGTCGGGGGATGTTGGAGTGGGGTTCGGAGTGTAGGCTCGAAAACGAGCAATGGCTCCGAAAGTACGGGAGTAATCCCGTTTCTAAAAGTAGTAGATGCAGAAATGCTTGCATTTTCTCAAGGAGTAACACGTCGAGGAAGCTATGCGGCTTATCTGGATATCTCTCACCCAGAGATTGAAGAGTTTTTAGACATTAGAAAACCAACGGGAGGTGATATAAATCGTAAGTCTACAAACTTGCATCATGGAGTAGTAATTTCAGATGATTTCATGCAAATTATTGAAAACGCTACTCGAATCCCAGGTTTTGATGACTCATGGGCCTTAATTGATCCGAATACACAAAAAGTAAGTAAAACTGTATCTGCAAAAACGCTTTGGGTAAAACTTATTCAAAATCGTGTGGAAACAGGTGAACCTTACATTATGTTTAAGGATACCGTTGATGAAGCTCTTCCTGAGTTTCAAAGACGAAAAGGTCTTCATGTGAATCAGTCAAATCTTTGTTCCGAGATTACTCTTCCCACAGACGAAGAAAGAACAGCGGTGTGTTGTCTCTCAAGTGTAAACTTGGAGGAGTATGACGAGTGGAAGAATGATGAAAACTTCATTCCCGATCTTGTTTGCATGCTAGATAATGTTCTTACTCATTTCATTGATAATGCTCCTTCACAGCTCAGTAAAGCAAAGTATAGTGCTATGAGAGAAAGAAGCATCGGTTTAGGAGCAATGGGGTTCCATGCTTATCTACAGAGACATAATATTCCGTTTGAAAGCCCTATGGCAAAAAGCAAAAATCTATCTATGTTTAGTACAATTAAAGGAGGGGCGGTTAGAGCCACTGAAAACTTGGCTATCGAACGTGGCGCTTGTCCTGACGATGATAGGGGTAGGGTTCGCAACGCTCATTTGTTGGCTATTGCTCCAAATGCTAGCTCTAGTATTATTTGTGGTAATACTTCTCCCAGTATTGAGCCTTATAGAGCTAATGCGTTTACACAGAAAACTAAGTCGGGCAGTAGTTTGCTTAAAAACGAGTATCTTGAAGCGATACTACAAGACATAGGGGAAGATACTGAAGAAGTTTGGAAAAGTATTATTACGAATAATGGCTCAGTACAACACTTGGACTTTCTTGACGATTGGACAAAAGACGTATTCAAAACTGCTGTAGAGATTGACCAACGTTGGGTAATTGAAATGGCTGCTGATAGACAAGAATATATTTGTCAAAGTCAGTCTTTGAATGTCTTTTTCCCATCAAATGTTTCAAAACAAGAGCTGCATGCCATTCACATGATGGCGTGGAAACGTGGCGTAAAGACTCTATATTATCTGAGAAGCGAAGCCTATAAAAGAGCTGAGAATGTATCAGATGAAGTGCTTCGTCAACGTATCTTTGAAAGCTTAGATGACGAAGGATGCCTTGCGTGTGAAGGCTAAGGTTTGGACGATTTGGAAATACACAATCGGAAGTTTTAGCGATGAAAAAACAGCCGAACATGATAATGCTGTAGCAGTTCTACGAACTTTGATTGTTCTTGTCAATTTTATGACTTGTTTCTTCATCATGGCGAACGTAGTTCATAATTGGTAGAAAGAATGAGTTTATTACAGGAAAGAGAATACTACAAGCCCTTTAATTATCCCTGGGCTTTTGAACACTATAAATCTCAGCAACATATGCATTGGTTGCCTGATGAAGTCAATCTTGCAGATGATCTGAGAGACTATAGAGAAAAACTAACTGAAGAAAACAAGAATCTTATTTCTAGTATTTTTCGGTTTTTTACGCAAGCGGATGTGGATGTGTGTTGTGGTTATGCAAAACATTATCTGCCTACGTTCAAGCAACCAGAAATACGAATGATGCTTTCTGCTTTTGCAGCAATGGAAGCTGTGCATCAAGAAGCGTATTCACTTCTTCTCGAAACCATTGGGTGTAGGGATGATGAGTATCAGCGCTTTTTTGAACACAAAGCCATGCTCGATAAGCATGAGTATCTGAGTGATTTTGGTATGAAAACTCCGCTAGATATTGCAAAAACACTTGCAGTATATAGTGGTTTTACTGAGGGAGTTCAACTCTTTAGTAGTTTTGCTATTTTGTTGAACTTTCCTCGACATAACCTAATGAAAGGAATGGGACAGATCGTTACATGGTCGATTCGAGATGAAACGCTTCATGTAGAAGGAATGTCTCAGCTCTTTCGCACGTTTATCCAGGAAAATCCAGATTTATGGACGGATGATTTGAAGTATGAAATCTACTGTGCGGCCGAAAGGACCGTAGAGCTAGAAGATGCTTTTATTGATCTTTGCTTTGAAAACTCAAAAGTTCCAGAACTTACTCCAGAAGAAGTAAAGCAGTATATTCGCTATATTGCAGATAGGCGTCTTTTGGGTTTGGGACTCAAGAAGATTTTTGGAAGTGAAGAAAATCCTCTTAGCTGGCTTGACTATATGTTAAACGCAGTGGAACACACTAACTTTTTTGAAAACAGAGCAACTGAGTATGCTCGAGCAAGTACAACAGGTAACTGGAAGGACATTTTTGTATGAATTTAACACTCACTATTGAAGAAGCGAATCTTGTGCTCGCAGGCTTGCTGGAACTCCCGGCAAAAATGAGTATGCAGTTGATTCAAAAGATTCATCAACAAGCCCAAGAACAACAGGCTGATATTGAAGAATCAGAAGAAGTAGAAGTTGAAGTGGTAGAAGAAGCGCCACAGACACATTAAAAAAGGGGGCTTTGCCCCCTTTTTTATTCCTCTTCCGCGTCTGATTTCTCGACCCAGGGAGGTGATTCTGTCAGAGTAGCTGGTGTCATTTGTTCTTTCAAGTTTTCTTCTGCAGCTTTTTCCATAGAGTCTTTGTTGTTTAAAGCATATATCCACTCAAAGACTTTCTCTGATTTTAAGTCTTTATATTGAATAAAGTCAGAACTAGAAGCATCGTACTTATCAAATACAGTACTAAATTTTTTTCTAACTTCAAAATCCTGTCCATCTTTAGAATCTTTTGCTTTAAGAGTGAAAGATGCTTGAAGAACTCCTCCATCAGCAAGAACTCTTTTTATTCCGAGTATTTCCCAAGTAAATGTGGTTGCCATTTTTATTTTTCCTTTAATGCTTTGATCAGCTCTTCGATCTAAAATTAACTACCAAGGTATGCCTTGATGTCTTAATGTAAACTCTCCGGCACTAATACCCTCGGTCACACAGTTTTCTACTATAGTCAACTCATTAGGACCATCAATAAGTGGAACGCTTGCAGCTAAATCATCTTTTATCCATTGAACTACTTGTGCTTCGGTTAACTCTGCATAGTTAGTAAAACTCTTAGGGTCTGAATTAAGTTGGGTGTTGCCATAGCAGTACCCGTAGTTACCGCTACTATCTGAATCAGATACATACCAAAATACATTTGTCACGACATCAGCATTACCATCTGACGTAGCAAGTCGATCCATACTTAATATTTTCCAAGTAATTGCCATTTAGACCACCGTAATTGTATAAGTCGTGCTAAAAGAAGGTATTAAAACTTGAGGTGACATCGCATCGCCCCAACGATACTGCCTATATTTTTGGCTAGTGTTATAAAACGCATTACCTTGGGTTCTATTTAGAAGCTTGATATGTGTGTCACTCCCTGTCCCTTGGCATGTCATGACAGACCACCCAGAATCACTCGGTTCCGTAACAGCCCAAATCCTAAAAAAAGTCTGTGTAGAGGTATTGTTAGTAAATAAATCTCTAATAATTCCAGGCGTAGACACTGTTGAAGTCGAAGCAATTCCTTGTGAAGCAATTGGATCAAAAGTATCGTCAGTGATAGAGCCGCTAAAGTTATACGATTGTGCTGTCCAACCTGTAGTGGGGGCTGTCGATTGCTGTACGCCTCGATAATTTGAAGTGCCGCTAGTCATCGTGATAGACCAATCGGCACTGGCGCCATACCACTCGTTGAAAGACATAGTTGCGCCCGAACTTTTGTCAATTAAATCACGAATGTCTGAGTCGTTAATGGTGCACGAAGTTCCAGAAGTTCCTCCCGCTTCTACGTGAATATCGTCCAGACTAATTGCTCCTGATGATTGAAGAGCCACTATCTACCCCATAATAGGTTACAAACAGATTGAACTGTTGAATCTTGAGTACTTATGTTTGTATCAACGTAGCTTTTATTTCCGTCACTGTCTAAAACTTCTGTTTTATTCATAAGGACAACTACTCTTTCTGCCACAATTGGTGGCTCAGAGTCTTCTGATTCATCAAAGCTATCAAAGTATGAAACTCGTACCACCCAGTCCGACCCTCTTGCAATAATTTCCATTCTATCAACTGTTGTTGTTTTTTTGATTGACATTTACTTATCCTTTAATTTTGCTTTCAAAGAGGCTACCTCTTCTTTCAATTCTTTTATTGCTTCTACAAGCAGTCCAATTGTGCCGTTA
>VTLG01002440.1_pt1 | contig 31130 bp, 45 predicted proteins | sample 4694571 | NCBI WGS metagenome assembly VTLG01 (sample SAMN12604809, study PRJNA352737) | marine metagenome | biome: ENVO:00000447; feature: ENVO:00000209|ENVO:00000569|ENVO:01000036; material: ENVO:00002151; isolation source: viral sequences binned using virsorter ...
AGGTCTTAAAAATTTATTATCTATCTCATAATTATCTGTATCTAATACAATTTCAGTTCCATCAAACCTTTTTCTAGTTGTGCCTTTTTTATATAATATAGCTTTTTCTAATAATTCATTTTTTGGCAGCCAACCACAAATAGTTAAATAATCAGTTTTTTTATTTAATGATGTAAATATATATACATCTGTTGCATAAGATTTTTGTAGTGCTAAAAAATTATTTATATATCCATACCTCACGTCAGTTGTTCTACCCATTGTTTTAACATCTACACTATAATCACCTATTTTAATATCTTCACCTCCATCAAACCCTGATGAACCATCTACTAATGGTTTTCCACATATATCTGCAACAACAGATTCACCTATAATTCCAGTTAATTGTTCCCTTTTACTACCATCTGCAACACCTCTTTTTCCAAAATTATATTTTTGAATTTGCTTTATACAATGCTCTTTAATTTGATCTGATACTTTTATTTTAAACATTTTTTTTCTCTTTTTTAATTTGCCAAAAATGAGAATTGCGACCATCTGTATTATCTATACAATTGCAACAAACAATATCTGCTTCATCTATTTCTATATCACATTTATAACATTTATTCATAGTAATTATTTTCCTTTAATTTTTTGGGGGTGATACTGCACTACCACCCCCCACCGTCTATATGCTACTCTATTCAATATATACATTTAAAAGTTAGTAGCTACGGAATTTAAGCAGGTTGTTTTGTCGGTGGGTATCGTGCGGATTCCCTTTGTCAATTATAACAGAAACGAACCTGCTCATATTTTTTTAACCATTTTTTCTTGCTTAACTGAATTAAATGTTTTGCATTTAGAACAATGCCCTGCCTTCCATTTATTATTGTAAGCATATACTGGTGCATTGCAACATTCAGATAATTTATGTTTTATCACTTAAAATCCCCATAATAATAATTCCAATCGCCACTCCAATCCAACATCCTATTACTAAACACCACCAACTCATTGGCCTACTGAATCATTTTTCTCATCTTTAATATGTTCATCACAACAATCCCAACAAGGCTGATATTCATTATGCTTTTTACACTTTTCTTGTAATTCTTCAGGATAATTTTCAGGATTCATACTACTCTCCCTCTTAATTGTTGTAATCTTCGTTCAGTGGTTCTAATTAATTTTGCAGTAACCTCTACTCCGTTTTCAGTTAATCCACCTATTCCTATATTATCAAATTTTCTTAACTGATCTTTATATATTTTTTTAATATGTGCTTTTGTTATATCTTTTTGTTGTATCTTTTGATATAGCATTATTTCTTTTTGCGTTAACTCTCTACTTTTTTTCATTAGTTTTTCCTTTCAGGAATTAGTTTTGATTTACAACACTTTGAATCTTGTTTTATTTCATATTCACTATAAAAATCTGATTTATTACATTTATCACAATAACCAATATAAGCATTACCTGTAGAATCTAATCTAAAATTTACCAACCCATTTTTATTATTAGTTGAAAAATCATTAGCGGCCCATCTTTTCAATCTTCTATTTATATCAAATGTCTGCTGTAACTCAAATTTCATCTTTGTATTACTTTTATTAGGCTCTGTCCAATAAGTAATAAAATCATTAATTGTATCTTCACCAAATTCTGTTTGATAGTGCTTTACCATAACATCAAAATCATCATATCTTTCATTTATATGTTTTGTTTTTGTATTGTTTTTTTTAGTTTTCTTTACTGCTTTAGCAATCGTTGATTTTTGCTTGACTTTTGCTGAAGCAATACCGCCCTTTCTTCCTGCTTCAATACGTTTTTGCTTCTTTTCATCCATACACTCCATTCGTCTTTTTAGTGATTTAGAATAAAACATAGTATTTCCTTTGATCTCAAATAAATTATAATTAGATACAATATCTTCAATAATTTTTATATCTATTCTTAAATCAAATGCTATGCTATCTAAATCATTAAATGCTAATGTATAGTTTTTTTGCTCTCTTAATATTTCAATTATTCCAAAATAAGCACCATAACCTTCCATCCCATATTTCATTCTAACTTTAACTAGCCTTTGATCATTTCTTGCATTTGAATCGTGACTAAAATAATAAGCATCTTTACTCATCGTAAAATCTCCCATAATATAATTTGACTTGAATGAATGATAATATAACAATAGGAATTAACACAATTTCCATATGATATATACATAATGTTAAACTTGCTAAAAACTGCACCAATGCTAATATTCGGAGGGTAGCAGACTGCAATCAACTACCCTCCTTCATTGAGACAATCAAAACTAAAATTGTTTTAGCTTTTTTCATCTATTAATGATATAGCGATTTTTTCATCTATTAATGATTCCTCTGATCCGTGTTTTAATTCAGTAAATCCATCAGAAAATGAATTAGGAGTTTCCTTGAGAATCCCTAATAATTCATCACTTGCATCCTGTGGATTATCAGCCCAAATATCAACATATATTGTTGCTCTGTATCGCTTCTTCATTAAAATGGTAACTCCTTGCTAATATCATTACTATGATGATCTTCAACTGTTAAGAATTTAACTCCCTCGTCGGCACCATATGAATCATAAGAATCTAAAGCCATTTTATGCACCTCTGCTTTTACCTCTTTTGTGGCCCAAACAGTATCATTATATTCACCATCTTTATTTTTTTGGCTAGGAAAACTAACAAATAATCCTTTTGAGCCTTCAACTATTTTAAAGCCTTTTAATGTAAAGCCTTCATTTGTCTCTATATCAAAAAATGCTCTTATATTATTAATACTTACAGGTTGTAGTCTACTTATAACCATTATGCCTCTCCTTTATATTGATTTGACTTGACTTTCATTTGCTCTAAAAATATCAGAGCCTTTTGTTGATTTTCTACAGTACTCCATCTTTTTTTTATTTCTTCTTTTTTTTCTTTAAAACATTCTAATTCAATATATGAATTAAATAATGTATTATCAGAATCACGATGTTTATATTTTAATTGCTTTTGTTTTGATTGTGCCCTTAATACTTCTTCAGCACTAGCAATACTATCATCAATTCCAATGCCCATCATAGCAAGACAGCGGCCAACTGCTGAACTTTCTCCATTTTCTAATGCACTTGTTTTATTAATCATACTGCTACCTATTATTTCTTCTGCGTGTCCTGTAAAATATCTATCAGGTTCAGATAAATGCGGTATTACTGTAGCTTTTATTATATATCTATCTTCTGAAGAAGGTAGTATTTCTGTTCTAATGCAACCATCAGGATGATTTTTATTAAAATGAATAATACGATCTTTAACCATAACATAGGGTTTACCTTTGATGTCTATTGTTTTCATTTACTCTCCTTTTTATTAAATAAAATCTCTTTTCTTATTCCCAAAACTTTTGCAAATTTGTTTTTCATATTTTCTGTTAAATTTCTATCACCCTTTTTAATTAATGTATAATTTGACTTATGGACACCTGCCTGACGACATAGCCAAGCAGGTGTTCTATCCATATCCTCCAAGATTTGATCAACTATTTTTAGCATTAGGATTTTTCTCTTATAACTTTTAATTTGCTCAACACCTCAATTATTAATATTTCAGCCTGTTCTTTACTTGGAGCAACTACATATATAGAATCCAATACTGCGTGTAACATCCCTATACATACAGTTGGAGAAGGATGCTCCTCCCACTCTTTCCTTTGAGTTATATAATCTATCATATCATTATATACAGTAGTAGGATCAATAGGGTCAAAATCATATTCTTTCTCACAATCCCTGCACTTTGTCTTTCTTTTTTTTGCAGGATCATTTCTTAATATTATTTTTTCATTTTTCATTTTTTTAATTTTCCTCCATTTCTTTTATTTGATCTAAACTCCTGTAACCTGTTCGGCTATATAATATTGAGTTCAAGCTATCTATATTTGTTCCATTTATAGAGCAAACCAAACTAACCTCATCTAGAGTAGCTATTTCAGATTCTAATAAATAGTCATAAAGTTTGTCCAATTCCTTATCTAGTCTAGTCATAACCATTTATGCAACCTCCTTTGCTTTATAGAATTTGGTAAATATGAAATATGTTAAATTTCCAATAGAACCTTTTTCTAATTCTTTAGTTTTTAGAATTTTAAATGTCTTGCTATCATATTGCTCTGCTCTTATCAAATATGATCTTTTTTCTAAATGAACTAATCTTAATTGAGCAAATTTAGGTAAATTATCTCTATGTCTACCTTCATCAAAAGCACGATTCACATCAGATATTAGGAATTGTAATTGATTTTTTGTTGGTTTATCTAGGTCTAGTTGCATTTTTGTTACCTCTTTATTTGTTATAATTGACATAGGTAATTTAATAATAAACTCCTTATATATGCAAACTAAAGGTTGACTTATTGATATAAAAAAAGAGGGCTGGTTAGACCCTCTCTTTTCACTATTCATCATCGTCATTGCATAAGGAGAGCAATCAGAGGAGTATCACCATATTTCAACAACTTTTAATCTAATGTTGTATAAAGATGGTGACGTTTGTTGGAAGCCTATAGAATTTTGATCTAAAGTGCAGATTGCAAATTGATCTGCCGCAAAATTAGTTGAATCAGGTTGAAATATAAAGGGTAAAGAACCACCTGCTGTTGGGTGTATCAATCTTGAAAATATATCAGTTTCAGTTTTATTTACTAAAGTTCCATCATCAGAATTTACATTATTATAACTGTCTTTTAATAAATTTGTGCTATCAGGAAAAGATTGATCATCACTTAAATATGAAAAGGATATATCCCAACTCCTTCGACCAGATTTATATAAATTTAAATATTGAGAAGAACCCTGTTCCCAAGCACCCCTCCCATTCCATTTTGGAGGTCGTGACCAATTTGTATTACTAATATAGTGTCCTCCCTTTGTTTGTCTCTTTCTAATTCCTGCATAAGAATAATTTTGTGTCACTCTTAAATCAGGAGAATGAGGAGCCTCCCAATAAGAACCTGCAACAATACTATTAAATGAAATATCAGAATTTACATCATTATAAAGTTTTAATTCAATTTCAGGTTTATCTACTGTTAATAATATCCAACCCTCACCTGATGTAACAAGTGGTGTCCAGACTGAATCATTTGTTGTTACAATGTTAGTCAAGTTCTTAATCCCTAAAATAAAAACAAAACAATTAGGCATTATTTCATTTAAATTATAAAAATCTACTGCAGTATTTGGTGCTGTGTTCCATATATTAATATTTTGACTGGAAGGGACTGATGTTATATCATAATTTATTGTATGTAGATATTTTTGAGTTAAAGCAGGAAAATAATTATAGTATGAAAAAAATTGATTGTAATTAACATAAAATCTTGGTTTCTTTACTACTTTAGACATTTTTCTTCACCTTTCTAAATACTCCTCTATCGTTATTATACATATTTCTTTTTTTATAAATCTTCTGTTTTGCACCTCTTGCTTTAGTTCTAATTTTATTTTTCTTTAATATATCAATTTTCCTTAAAGATAATAATGGAACTGAATTTTCTGAAGGAACCTCTCCTGAAAATAATGAACCTGTTTTTAAATCAATATGATAATATCCTTCATATATTTCTCCTGATAAATCCACTAATTCATCTTTTAGTGTTTGTTGATAATCTATTGTTTTTTGAGGTTCTATATTCTGTCCAATATTCTTATAATTTGAATAACTTGTTTTCATATCTCCAATTGTAGCATCCATATCTTCAATATTTGTTTCAATCATTTTAATATAATCCATATCAGGTTTTATTTCAGCATAATATTTATTTAATTCAGAAGAAACAAATTTACAAGATAATATTTTTAAATCTCCTCCTGCATATAAAAACAAATCTGATATTCTGCTTTGATTATTTCCACCTGTCTGAAAGAATATTGCTTTTCCTGTATTATTATTATATAAAAGACTGAAATCAGGTAATGCTAGATTTTCAAATGCAATATTATTATTTGATTGATATGATATTTCTACTGCAATAATATCACTCCCTGTTATAGTTGCCCTACCATTTCCATATGTTAATACTGCATTATACATTACACATCCTCACAAGTATTACCTATTAAAATTTCACTATTATCTATTTCTACACCTGATTCAAATAATTCTTCAGCACATACAGTTCCACTTAATGTCCTACCCCATCCAAAACCAATATAATCAGTTGGCCCCACATATGGATTTAAAGTCCAACCTTCTTCAGCATCATTATAATGAGATAGAACCTGCTGACCTTCATTGTTTATGTACCAATGATACCCACTACCTGTATCAGGACAATCTCCAAACCAAACACAATTTCTCAAAGCTAGATAGGCACACATTAAATGTCCATTACCACATAAATCCCAACGACCATCAGGATACAAATCCCAACAAGTCTGTTCAGGAGTAATTTGTATAGGATCATAGTTTGGATTATTATTAGAAGGAGTAGAAATCCCACTACATTGTTCAAATAATGCTAAATCTTCTAAATCAGGAGAATAATCTGCATTTTCATCTGCATCATTATCCATATCTCCCTTAATTACTCCATTAAAAACACCAATTTCACAATTGCATCCTAAATCATCACAATTTTGTTCAGCTATACATTGTGCTATTTTAAGAATATCTGAAACATTATAATAACCATCTTGATTAAGGTCACCTGCACAAGCAATTGAAGGTGTATCTGTACAATTACCATTTAAAACACAATTACCTAAAGTTGCAATATCTAATATATCCCAAAATCCATCTCCATTAACATCACCTAATTTTGGACAATCAAGTATAGTAATATTTAAATCATTTAAATTATATGTATGAGATACATCATTTTCATATTTTATTTTTAAGTCAATTCTCAAGTCAAAATTCAATGGCTGATTAAAATCAATATTATCATCAAACATAAACAAATACAATTCTCTTTCAAAACTATAAGAATCACCACCATCCACTATGTCTGTTGTCTGCATATGATACCAATCACCTAATTGATTTGTTTCAGGATTTTGAACACAACTATTATTCATTATACAGGCATCACCCTGTTCTGTTATTTCATAAGGATCAACTAATACTGCACCAAAATTTATATTTGCATCAGCAAGTCCATAAGTTAAATTGTCTAAACTTATTGCAATTTGAAATTGTTTTATAGTAGTCGTGCCATCAAGCACCATTTCTGGTTTTAATATGCTCCATTGGATGTTAGTTTTAACTACATCCTCCTCGGCATTAATACCCAATACATTCAGTGATTGTGCTATAAAATTTTCATTTTCACCAAAAATTTGTGCATTTAATCCTGCATCATTACTTGTTAATTTAAAATATTGCAAATCTCCCTTCAAATGATTATCCCCGCCACCATCTACATAACAATTTTCATTTATACCAATTAGAGCAGGTACATTAGGACTTTCATTTAAAAGCCATTCGTCATACTGCTCTGATATTTGATTTATAAATGCGTCCCAAAAAGCAGAGAAATCTCCACCAAGTCCTGTTGGAACACTATTAGGATTTATAACATATAGAGAATTTGCACCTGTTTGATTTAATATTTCACTATCTAATATTTCATTAGAAGGATCAATTCCTGCCTCTGTTAGTCCTGTTATTATTCCATTATCACAATAATCAGGTAAATAATTACAGATATATAAATTGCTTGTAGGATTTGCACAATAGTCTAATAAATCAGGATAAAGACAACTGCCATCATCAGCAGTAGCAGATTCATCATAATTCATAGCATTAGGATCAGTACACCCACATTCATCACACAGACTATCATCTGTCCCACAAATCATTTCTTGATTGCAACACAGAATTTGCTGATTTTCTGTTCCTGTTGGTAAACATCCACAAATCCCTTCTGAATATGGCGGTGTATCAAATATATCATAACAATTTCCTGCACAATCTAAAACACCTGTTCCATTAGCAACCCCAAAACAATCAATATCACAATCAATATTTTGTCCATCACATACGCCACAATTATCTATAACTGCATTTCCTCCACATACACCTAAACAATCATCAACAAAACATTCACCTGCTACAGTCGCATCAGGATTATAATTACAAGCATTAGAATCCATACAACCTTGCACTACTGCACCATCACTGCCATCATAAGAAAACAATTGGTGCATTTGTATAGCAGTTATACGTACACTGTCAATTGATTTTTTCACCCCAATTATCATAAAATTTTTATAAGCAAACTGATTTCCATTTATAAAATTTCCAGTTGTATAATCAATTCCGTAGGGTTTTATCCCTAAAATTAAATCTCCTTCAATATTAAAAATATCACCTGCTTCAGCTTGTATTGCAGATGATAAAGGCAGTTCTAATTCCATTTTTAATCGTGTATTACAATGATAAGATAAAAGCCAAGCACAATAATAACTTGCAGTGCCTTCATCTCGTATATATTTTCCTCTCTCGTCATCTATTACTAAAGTTGTATCTGAAATATTTCCTTCAAGTTTCTCTGAAACTTTACTATAATTTTTAAATCCATACACAGAACCATCATAATTTGAAAGAAATCCACTATCCTCAAAATTCCCAATACTTACCTCTTTTTTTTCAGTAAATTCTTCTCGTGCATAATCCCATTTATAATTAAATACAATCTTTGTTTTCACATCTTTTGGGTCTGTTAGGCTAAATTTGAAATCAATCACGTCATTAGATGATACTGAAAATGCAGGTGTTCCTCCTGACTTTGGAATAGTATCAATTTTAAATCTACCTAAATTATTAAATCTTGGTATATATGGAGATGCACTTGATAATTCTTCTAATAAATCTTTTGCATTAATAGTTTCATTTACTGTAAAGTCATAAGTCCAATTTGAATATTCACTTGATTCATAATCATCGTGATGTAGTAGTTGAAATTCCTCATACATTATATCCTGTAATATTTCTGGCATAGTGCAATCAATCCCAAGCCTTCCACGGATATATCCAAAATATTTTTTCTCCATTATATTATCATAAAGCATATAATTTTGAATATCAATTTCATTTAATCTTAATCTACCTGCACCTTTGCCAATATTATTATATGAAGCACCTACTGTCTGACCTCGACCTGAAACTGCTTCTGCTGATATTAATAAAGTATCAGCATCCTTTGTCCAAATTTCAGTAGGAGCATCAGATTCAGAATTTGCAAAATTTCCACTTACATTATAAGCAACAATATCTGTCCATTGATTTTCAGTATATCCTGATAATTCACTACAATCAACCCTATCTTCTTCAGTCCACTTTGAAATTCCAAGATTCTCATCTGTTTTACCTTTTTCTGTTCCAAATCTAATTTTTACAGATGTTCCATTATTACAATAACCGTGCTGACTTGATACTGAAAAATTACCATCAACACTTAAACTGATACTCCATCTTAATTTTGTATTATTAGCTATATGTCCTGATGATAAATTTGTTTTTATTAAACATCCTACAAGAGCCATATTATCATCGGAAGGGTGCATACCTCTCCAATCCTCAACTCTACCATATCCTGAATCATCTCCACCTGTCTCATTTTCAATCCTATATAATAATGATTCACCATTCCAAGGACTATATCCATCCTGCCCTCTATCTCTAACTAATGTACCATATAAATCACCATCAGGTGATAATAAAGTCGTATAATATGCGTGACCTACATTTGATTTATCACTTAAATGCTCTGATCTTACTCGCAGGGGTATAACTTCAGATTCAGTTTGCTCTACTCCATATTGAATTTTTCTAAATTCAGCACAAACAAGTTGTTGATTTGTATGAGGATTTCCGTGCCTATCATTATCAGCATCTAATTCATCCCAAGCAAAATGTCCTGCTCCTGCGGGTACTAATACAAATCTATTACTTGCAATATCAGTTTTGTATTGAATTGTTCCTGCTCTATAATTAAACCTTTCCTCTGGCCACTCTCCAATTTCTTGTAAAACGTGAACAATATTAGTTCCTTCATACATAACCAATCCACCGTGATAGCCCTCAACTATATTTATCCTACCATCTTTATCAGCCCACATTTCCAGAATACCCTTATTTACGCCAAAATCACTTGTAGGAGCGGTTCTTTTAAGAACTAGGGGTGATTGTCTCACTTCACCATAAACCATCGGAAATGGCTTGTTTTTATAATCAGGAGGAACATCTTCACCTGATCCAACATTTGCAGTTGGTAAATCTTTATGTAATATTGTTTGAGTTTTATCCTCAATAATAAGATTAACTCTATCTTGATTTTTAGTATATTTTACAACTTGCCCTGTAAATACTTGAACTGCTTTATCTGCTATATGATATTCTGATGTATAATCTGCATCTAATTTCAACTCCTCCATTCCACTATAATATCCTGTTTTATGTAAATCGTGGAATACTAATTTATTAGAATTAGGTGCAACCCAATATATTCTAACTTTTAAATTGATATAATTATTAAATAAGTCGCTAAATCTCTTTCCATTATATAAAGAATTTGAAATATTTAAATTCACATTAGAGATTTTATATCTCCTAGTCTGTGTATCAATTGTTTCATTTAATGAGGGATAATCTAATAAAATAGGTGTTGGAATTTTATCTAAAAAAACAGGCTCATAATCCACATTACTACCACCAACATCAACCAGGACTTTTACATCTACTGCTCTAGTAGATATAATTACACCTGCTTTATTTTCAATCCCCTCTGATAATGTTTCTATCAGTATAACAGGACATAATTCAGTAGCATTAGAACTTATATGATCTCTGAAATTTTGTGGGAGTGAAATCATTAAATGTTTTTAACTCCATTTAATTTTTGGTCTGTTTGAAAATCATACTCCTTATCCCATTTAGGAGGATTCATAGGACAGCGTGCAGTAGAGATGCGTGTTTTGACCTTCATAAAGCATTTACAGAGAGAGCATTGTGATGTAGCCTTAATTAAATGCTCACATTGTTCACATTCTGCCCATCGTTTGTCAATTATATCTTTATCTCGTAAAATTAAATTTTTAATATTTACACCTAGACTTGAAATCTTACGTATATCAAACTTTCCATCTTTCATCGAGTTCATAATTTGGTCTTCAGCTGTATATTTTCCGTGTAATCCTGATAGTTTTTTTCCAAGCCATATATTAAATTGTAATAAAAAAGTGATAATTTTCAGTTTAATTCGTGCCAAAATCTGATCCCCTTTGTATTGCTATTTTAATTTGTTCTGCTAATTCTCCCTCTACATAGTCCTGTGACATTACATTTCCAGTTACATTTACTACAATTCCTGCTCCTTGTGGCCCATCAATATTTGGCCCCTCTAATGGTGTGATAGATACTTGCTCTGCACCTTGCTCACCTGCCAAAATCATAGTAGGAGAGGAAACTACCTCATCCATTCCAGTTGCCGCGGCTCTTATCTGCTGAACATTTGACATCCCTGATGCTATTGCTGTTGCGGCGGCGGCGGCACCTAATGCTGGGCCTACAAACATAATTGGAGCAAGTGCCGCATATGATGAAGTAGCTGATTTATACGTATTAATTAATGTTTCTGATATTGCGGCGGCCTTTGCAACTTTTGTATATACAGGAAATGCTCTTGCTGTATTTGCTAAATTTTGTATTGCCATTTGTCCTTGACTTATTAATGCTTCTTCGTGCTGTCCTACTACACTTGTTAATAACTCCCAACCTTCAATCTCTTTGACCTGCACTTCTTCCTTTTTTTCAATATTTTGCAAAAATTCTTGGGCACTGTCAAATTCAATTCTTCTGATTTCTCTCCTTATCTCCTTGCCTATCCTTAACCCTTCAATCTCCTCTTTCCTTTTTTCAATTGCATCTTCTGCGGCTTTTTGAGCATCTTCTGCGGCTTTTTTCTCTGCCTTCCTCTCATCCTCTTTCTTCTTTGCATTTTCTCTTATAAGCATCAATTCCTCTGAAATTAAATCAGCATCTTTTTGACTTGCAGTATCTTTTAAAACTATTACACTGTCAAGATATTCTTTCCAAATTTGTTTACTTTCTTCAGTAAAATCTCTTAAATCTTTTTCATTTTGATCTGTAAACATCTTCATTAATTCAGTATCAAATAGCTGATCTTTCATACTATCATTAACCTCTTTGAATCCATCCTTCATACTTTGAATATCAATAATATCACCTGCTTCAAATGGGTCAAATTCAAAGCCTAGCATTTCAGTTAATCCCATTAATGAATTTAATTGATCTTTTATTATATTAATTGCACCAGTGAAAAAGTTTTTTATATTAGCACCAAGAAGCTGAACTGATTGAGATATTTTAGCCCAAGCTATTTTTGCAGATATTACTAAAGGATCCCACACTAACTTTCCTAACCTTTTAAAAATATCCATCATTCTTTTAACTATTGTTTTTAAAATAGGCCAAATTTTCCCAATTGCAGTTTTAAATGCAGTAGGCAAAAATGAAAATGCAAGAGTTAATTGCTTAATTATTGCATTTCCAAAACTCCCTAAATTCTGCAAAAAGTTATTTGCAGTTGCTTTAAAATCTATTCTTTTAATAAAATCCATAGCCTTTGTTGCTTTTTCAGCAAAGTCTTTTGCAAAGGCGGCTCCTGCATTTGCTAATGGAGTTACAAGTGAACCAAAAGATTCTCCTAAATCTCCAACTGCATTTTTAGCCTGTTGTAATGCTCCTTGTAATGTTTGGGTTTCAGCTTCTGCCATACCCTTGAACATTTCTCGCATCACCTCAATACCTTTTCCTGCTTTTAATTCTTCAGCTGATAAATCTTTTAATGCACCTACACTCTCACCTAATTCTCCTGTCATTCCTGATAATGTTTTTGCAGTATTCTTTACAGCAGATTCTAAAGACATTCCAGTTGCCGCGGCCAAATCCATTGTTACAGGGAGCATATCTTTAATTTGCTGTTCAGTCATACCAATTGAAGCTAGGTATGCCTGTTGCTTAATTATTTCCTCATCACCAAATATTGAATTTTGCTGTAATGCTCCTGCTTGTTTTATTAAAGCATCTGCATTTTTTCCTAGTGCGGCAGTTAACATTTTTTCTTGTTTCTCTTGTTCTGCGGCAAGTGATGATGCTTTTTTCATAGCAACACCCAGTCCAACTGCTCCTGCCGCGGCTCCTGCCATACCTACTTTTGCTAATGTTCCAAGAGATGAAGATAATTTTTTCATCCCTGATGTAGCTTTTCCTGCTCCCTTTGTAGTTACATTAATTAGAAAATTAGGCATTATTTATTTCCTTTTTTTTGCTTATCTTTTTCACTTTTAATACATTTATTATATTCATTATCTATAACAAAAAAATCTTCAACTATATTAAATGGAGTTTCTTGTAATGTAGGATAAGGAGAAACAGAAAACATTTTGCAAAATCTGTATTCTTTTATTCTGTTTTGAATTTTAGAATCAATTAAAAGATGATGATCTGCGAAAAAAAATGTTTCTAAATATAAAGTTTCTCCCAAATTATATCCCCTTGATTCATACCTATTATATAAATTCACTATTTCTAAATGAATATCTAATAGTGAATTATAAGTAGCCTTTTTATCTGTATATGGACTAAAAGCCTGATAAGGAAATTGCTTTCCTGTAAAGCCATTATCCTTCAATCCATTGAAGCTGATCCATACATTCAGTCTCAATAGTGCATCTGCTATTTTTTTTTATTAGCTAACTCAAAAATCCTGTTTGCAATAGCAATAATTTCATCAGTTGAATACTTATTTAATTCCTGCTCTTTTAAATCAGTATATTTTAAAACCACATTTCCCCACCAAGAGAATGTTGGTGTTCCATCTGAACTCGCCTTGACCATATCATCATTTAATTCACATCTCATCTTCCAACTTATTTCCTTCATTGGAACTTGAAATTCTTTAAAATCTTGCTCTTTTGTAGGTTTTACTATTGTTCCTGACATTTTCTCTCCTTTACGAATTGATGTTCGATTTATATTTTATTTACCAAGCTGTCACTGCTGTATTTTTAAATACTTCAGTTTTTAAACCAAAAGTTCCATCATCTACAACTTCAAATGGTAATGTATGATACAATCCACCTTCACCCATATCTAAACCAGGATCACCTGTATATTGAACTTCAGCAGTTATTTCCATTTCACCATCTGAACTATGTGTTCCATCACCTATAATCATATTTAATGTTAAAGTATCACCATCAAGAAAATCTTGTATAACATTTTCTCCTGCTTGATAATTAAATTCATTATCATATTTTATAGTCAAATCACCTGTTATTGCATATTCAGAAAAAGAATAACCTTCTGCATCACCATTAGAATCAAATCCAAATCTAGTAACACCATTTGAAATATTTAAATTAAAAGATTTTAAAATAAATGTTTGTGTAGCATTATCATCTGAATCAAGAGTTCTTGTTGCCATATCTAAAATGTTAAAATATGTTGTTTCAGCATTAGCCCAATTTCCAATAGTATGATCTATTTCAATTGCTGATGCTGTTGATACAGGATTGGAAAATCCACTAAAATAATTACCTGACATTGAAATCATCCCATTATTTGCTCCCACGTCGCCTGATATGGTAAGGTCTGAACATACTACACCACAAACTCTTATACCTTCACTTGCGGCAGGATACCAAGCTAAATTACAACTATGTGGAACACCTGAAGAAATAGTGCCTCCTATTGATGTGGCATTTCCGCCTCCTGTAAATGTTTCTATATGTATTGTTGTTCCTGATGTTGAATGATTTTGACCTACAAGAAATAAATGTTGTGCCAATGTAGTTGGAGTTGCTATCATATCAAATGGCATTGTTACTGTTCCACCTTTTGTATTAATTATAGTATCATCTTTATGTTTCATTACACCTCTACCTGATAACAATCGAGATTCTCTCTGTATATTAAACACTGGTTTTTGTGCTTGAACAACAGGTTGCGTAAGATACGCAGTCCCATCAGCACCTGAATTATCTAAAGCATCACCAAATGTGGTTTCTGCTTTTAATCCATATTTTACATTCCCTACAGGAACTACTCTTGTATCTGCCATTATTTATCTCCTTTGCTTTTGCTTGTTTTTACTATTTCTACCATACCCATATTTATTAAACTCTCTGCATTATCTTTTGAAAGTTCAACAATTCCGCCTTCTTTTAATTTTGCTAAATCTTTCATATTAAAATTAATTGAATTTGGATTCAATCTTGCTATTTTATTTAATAATCCTCTAACTTTCATTTAATCTCCTAAACTATTGCAGTAATATTACAACTAAAGTCACATTTAATTGTATGCAAACCTTCAACTTCTGCTTCTTCTTCTTCTAAAGAATTTATTTCCATAGATGTTATAGTTGCAGTTTGCCATTGTAATGTGGTTGAACCTACTGTTATTTGTTTTGTATTATTTTCAAATATTAATTGATGTAATCTCTCTCCATCATTATATAATTTTTTATAAAATGCCTCATTTGGATTCGGATTCTTAATGTATAAAGCAATTTCTGCAATATAATTTCTTGTATGAGCATTGTAAGAAGCATATTCAACTAACTCTGCACTTGTTCCCCAAACTCTAAATGAGGTATTTGTAGTATATTTCATATCAATTTCAGGAGCAATGTAAACCCTTGCACCTGCATATTCCCCTACAATCAAATCTCTAATAGGGTCAAGTACAAAATTATAAAATATATTTTCATATGTTATGGCCATTAAATTCCGTATCCTCTACGAGTTAATTGTATGGCACTTGATTCTGCATTAGTAATTTCTCTTGTAGCTGATGTTACCTCTACTTGCCAAATATCAGGAGTTCCACCTGCAACCATAGCAGAGCCTTGAAATCTGCAATACCATCCTGAATGAATCTCCTGCAATGTACCTGTTACAATAATATCCGTTGTCTCCTGTCCGTGTAATTTATTGCTTCCGTAATACTCCACTTTAACCTTTGCTACACCGTAAGCACCTGCAGTAGTGCAAGTAATGCGTAACGAATCGTAAGGCTCACCTACATAAGCACCACCAGTTTCTACAATATCCATTGATCCTGATCCTTGAATTTTACTTGATTTGCCTTTGCTGTCATTAGCATCCACTTCAAAGGATAGTTTAAATTCTCCTTTGTTTAATCTATCAATCATTCCTGTGCCTTCACCATTAGTTACTTGATTATAATAATAATCTGCTTCCTCTAGCTTGTTATTTGTTCTTAATAAATTTGCTACACAAATATAGCAAGTAGCCTTTATTATAATTGCATCATATTCTTTAGCTGAAGAAACGTGAGTTGTATCTGCATCATATTGAGCATATTTAGGAATTGGTGTTGCATAACGTCTATCTAATATATTATTTAATTCCATTGAAGCATTTACTAGCATTTGATCAAAATATGTAGCATTATCAACACCTGCTTCTACGATAATATCATTAGGATTTATACTTGAATGAAATACTTGAACAGAATCTGTTGATGAGGAATAATTATATTCATAATCAGCATCAGGATTATCTGAAACTGATGTGCCTTCTATTCCATCAAAATATAATTGTGTTATTAATCCAGTATCAAATGCCTGATATTGATTGGATGTATCTGTTGTTTTAAACCCAAAAATCTGTCTCTTGGTATCAAATTGAGAAAATGATTTGTAGTACATCTCTAAATCACTTTGACTTGCATAAGAAAAATCAGTCGCCATCTATTTCTCCTTTAATATACTGTTACTTTTAATTCAGCTGAATAATGTTTATTTAAAACATTTGCGTGTATCGCAGTTAAAGCATTTCCGTCTGTTTTACCACTATCTAATTTTCCACTAAATGGAGAATTGTGAATCAAACATACCTCCCAATTAGCATTTGGCAGAGAAGGTATTGCAAAATCGTGTGCTCCAGTTTCATAATTAACATTCCCTACTACAGAGCCTTGATAAATCAAATTACCCTGTCCATCATCGTGCATCACTCTTTCCATATTCATATCCTTTGAATATGTAATAGGATCATAAACATTCAAATCAGGCATTTCAGCAGGAACAGGAGCATTCATTACTGCATCATCTGGAAATATACCTGCTGACCCACTTAATAAATTAGTTCCACTACCTGCATCTGCTAACAAAACTTTTGATCCATTTGTGCCATCGTGAGGAATTAAATGGCTATTACTTGTAAAACGTAATCTTCCATTAACAATTGAAACTGTGCAAGAGTACCCATACAATCCTCCTCCTGTTGTTTGAGTAGCAGTATCAATAGCATCTTGGATTTTCCTTATCACACCATTTGTTCCTCCAAACGTAGTTGTATCACTAGCAGTTGTGAAGCTAACTGTGGTAGCACTAGAATCATCCAATGTCAAATTAAACGCATATGAGGTCGCCCCGCTCAATTTTGTGTCCGTGCTATCATTTATCATAATATTAGATGTAGTGCCTCCCATAGAAATCTCCTGATATGAAGATGAATAAAAACGCCAACACAAAGAACCTGCAGTAATTCCAAAGGGTGCAGAGCCACTATCAACCCTTCCATAGCCATAAAAATTACTTGATTTATACCTGCCATTCCCATCACTTGAAACTAATTGACTGCTACCTTGTAATGCTCTATCAAAATCATAGTATTCATTAAATATTGGAAAAAATATATCAGCAGTTCCACTATGAGATGCCGCAGTGCTACCAAAATGAGCCCTACTAACTTGAATATGATGGTCTCCTAAAGTAACTCCTGTTGGATTATCATCATTTGTTGCAAGAACTTTTATAATTTCATTTTCACATCTCAAATAATCACCTACACGATATTTCTCGTGAGTATCTAATTCAGCAACAACAGGATCAGTTGTATTATTTAATTCACCACTTGCAGTATTATCTCCTGCATCAACTTTTAATGCAGTATTAGGAGCAGTAAAATCAACCACCTCTCCATCTAATAAATGTAATTCATTTGCAGTTGGTATTACTCCCCTCATTGGTGGACTTATTTCTTCATTAGGCATTAATAGTGAATGAACATATTTAGTTCCTGCATCAGTATCTTCATCAGAAAACCCTTCATAGCCTAACATAACTACAACAGGGATATTGCTAGTATTTTTAACTACAACTGCTTCAGGAGTAGCCTGTGTAACTGCATCAGAGGCATCAGTTTGAGTTATTGACAAAATTTGATTTGAATTTGTACCATTTGCTACATAACTCACACCCTTTCTTATTGTCGTTATAGGCTCTTTCCTTCTTGATGAGTTCCTGTTATATACTTGACCCTTTCTTGCACTTGCCCCAATTGCCCTTGGCATAATTTTTCTCCTTTTACCTTATATGATATTTAACATTAAATGAACAAGTAATATCAGCAGTTGAGCTAGTTTCTATAAAACCTACTATAACTTTTCCTGAATTTACATCTGCTGAACTGATTGATAAATCCCCATACCTTATACTTGTAGCATCACCAGTTACATTTTCAGCTGTTGCTAATACTGTTCCACTTGATAAATCTCCGTGGTTACTACTTGTATCTACATCATAACTAAACAAATGAAAATTCATCGCTGTATCTGTCCCATCTCTTGTAACACAATATTCTATTTGATCCAATGTTATATTATTAGTTAATTTCCAATATACTGCTACAGCAGTTTCTTGATTTGTTAATCCTGATACATCCATTGTAGTTGCAGGATCAGTTCCATTACCCCAATCATTATCAGGAGCAAATACTGTAGCACTATCTACTCTCACCATATTTTGACATATCATAGGATAATGATACCCAGCAGTCGGTGAAAAATCATACAATCCCATTTCTTTAAATAAAGTAAGTGCGTGAACTTGATCTGATCCAACCTTTACAATGCTATTTGTTGTGTCTACTGCTAAAATATTATCACCACCACTATTTTGACAAACTAAAGTTGCAGTAGTATTATCATCTGTTGGTTTCACCTTTACTACATCATCACTAATTGATAAAGCACTATCTGTTCCATTCCCTGATTGAATTGTCCTTGTCGTTGCATCAACTCCACTATTTCCTGACTGATTAATCTGTAATAGTCTATTTGATACATCCTTTAATGCTTTATCTGAAATATTAGGCATTTATTCTCCTTTAACCAAAAACTGCAAAATCTGAAACTGCCTCTGGTAATGCAATTACTTTTATAATTAATGGCACATTCTCATTTGTGCTATCACCACCATATTTTAATGTAGGTGTTCCACTTGTGCTTGAAACTTTAGCCCCTAGCCAATATTCATATGTTGTTCCTGCTGTCAAACCAGTTACAACAAATGATTGCTTCACAATAGCATCATCAAATCTTGCAACATCAAATGATATACATTCATAATTAGCCCCAATAGCATTATATGTAGAATTATCTGATAATCCAAATGAAACAGTTCCACCATTACCACCATAATAATGAATTTGAAATTCCACCTCAACATTCCCTGATGGTGGGGCTTTAAAACTAACCTTCCCTGCTATTGCATTTATTACTGCATATGATGTTGTTAATGTGTATGTTACTGGTGTAGCATCTTCACCTTTGCACCTATAACCTAAAATCATACCTGCATAAGCCGAGTTTGCAACACTAAACTCAACTCCTGCTCTTTTAGAAATAAATACACCTGTTTGAGAATCTAAAGTAATATCACCATCTACATCCATAATCAAGTCAGCATCAGAACCTGCTGTATCAACAGTTGTGATAGTTGTTTCACCATTAGCAACACATCTTATTCTTAAATAATCATCAGTAGAAGCTCCACCATTTTCATAAAAAATTAATTGAGAATTAGTCTTTGATAATTTAGCATAGGTTGTTCCATTTCCTTGTATTTCTATATCTTCACCTACAGGATTTAATGTAATATCGCCATCTGCTTTTATGGTTAAATGAGCCAAAGAAGCATCATCATCTACTGTTTCTAATGTTGTTGCACCATTTGTAGTTGTTTTCAATATTGAATAATCTGCTGTATTTAATAGGCTCATCTGCTTAATAGATGTAGTTCCTGTAGCACCATTGTTCAAAGTCATCGTTACTGCTGAACTTTTAATATGGACATCCTGTCCTGTAGCAGGAACTAAAGTAATATCGCCATTAGGTGTTGATATTGTCATATCAGAATCACCTTCAATCGTATTTGTTTCAACTATATTTGCTTCAACTTTCCCTGCACTTAATTTTGGAACTTGTCCTGTTATCTGCAAATCACCATTAACCCTTGCACCATTTCCATGTGAAGCTGTTTCAATAGCTGTCATCTGATCATCAACCTTAATAGGTCGAAGATTCTCATCAATAGGATGTCCTTCTTGTATCTTTAAATCATTAGCCAAGACTTTTAAATGCCCTTAATTTTTTAACTTTTTCAGTCACCTTTTCTAAATTTTTCAGTCTGTCTGTTAAATCATCTATTGGTTTATGTGCAACATTATCCAACTCCTTTAAAACACTTTTCATAGCTTTTAATTTTCTATCTATCTCCAAGCATTTTTTCTCAACATTTTTAACAGCAACATCAACCTCGTTTTCTTCTTCAACGTAACGAAGAACTTTGTCTAGCTTAAATACCTTCATTATGTGATCCATAACTTTAGGTAATATAAATTTTAATACTACACTTGGTATCATTTTTTTCCTAACATTTTTTTAACACTACCCCAAACCATATCAAGTAATATATCATCATATTTAGAAGGTGATGCCTTAACCGCCTTCTCAACTATCATAAACACTAACAAACACATATCCCAGTTTTCTAAAAACCAATTCATTTTTTATCTCCTTTTTTATCTTTGCCCCATATAACATCATCATCACTAACGTGAATATTTGTACTACCTTCAGTGAGAGAAACCTCCTTATCACCAAGTCTGATGCTTTGAGATTTTGTTTTTTCATTCTTCAAATGATCTATTAATGCCGCATTTTGCTCTGAATACATTTTAATGATTGACACAATAGGGTCTTCTTTGTCCTTGTGACCAGTCATTGTATTTAATATTGATATTAAAGCCATAGATGTAGAAGAAGTTGCGGCTGATATGATAGCAATGGCACTCATATCTTCAATATAAACAATTGAACCCACTAGACCTGCGAAGAGTAAAATTATTGTAGGTAAAGCCCAACCTGCTATTCTAACTGCGGCCTTATCTCGCATTATACGTATATCCCTTGCCCTTTGTGCCTTCATCTGATCTACATCAATTGCCATACATTTTCCTTTTAATATATTCTAAATCATCATTAATACCATTAATCTCTGCTTTAATATTTTTCAATTCAGTATCTTGCCTGACATCAGAAGGAATTGGAGCATCTTGTAAAGCCTTCATCTCTTTAATAATTTGAGTATTCCTATTTGATTCATTTTCTACAAAAGATATTCTAGTTGTTAATTGGCTATAACCCCAAACAAATGCAGATATAAATCCTACTATCTGTATTATCATAGGTAGGCTAATATTTAAACTTGTTTTATCACTCACTCTATTATTCATTTCCGTAACCCATTACCACTTAATTTAGTCATTAATTCATTAGTATTTTTTTGCTGACTACCAAATGATGCAATCTCAACTTTCAACTCTTTCACTTCCATTTTTAGCTGATTTATAGCATCTATTAATTTTATGGTAATTCCTTCTGTGCGTTCTTGATTGATACTAATTTGCTTCATAAGGTCGTTAGCTAACCATTTAAAAAGTTGAGCAAGACCATAGGACATACCAAGCAACATAACGACAGGTAAACCAAATCGTTCAGCTACTCCCATAAATTGTTCCATCTAAACGTGCTCTCTGACTATATCAGCTAATCGTTTGGCTCTATTTGGACTATCTGATTTAGCCCATTTACTATCGAGCATTTCTTCGGAAGCACCTACCCAGTCCTCTGCCTTCATACAAGCTATTGCTTTTTTGAATTTACTAAATCCGTGAACACCCATTTGAAACGTACACTCAACGACAACACTTTTAATTTCAGGAGGTAAATTATCATACCAATCAAAGTTTTGACCTAATCGAATATGTAAATCCGATATTCTATTTGATAAAATTACTAATGATTCTTCTTCAGTTAGCCAAGTAAGTCCGTGGCCAAAAGTCAATACGTTATTTGTGCAACGGTATGGTTTACTCCTGAATCCTTCATTCTCTGCTATTCTATCAATTAATGTTTTAAAATTAGGTATCATTTATATTTAATATGAAATCTAAATGTTAAATCAGATGCACCAAAAGTTACAGTTCCACCTATAATGGCACTAAAATAAACTGAAGTTGAACCTGATGCGGCCTGTAATAAAAATGGCAATTGTGGCTTTGAGAGATGAGGCATACCTATTATAAAATTACCCATATCTAAACCACCACTGCTAGGCATATCAACCCATCCTAAAAATCCTGCCGCCGCTCCTTCTACTGCAGTAATATTCATAGCATCGTTTGCGGCTTCTAATGATTGTGCATTAGTTTGAAACATAAGTTCCATTGATGTAAATGCCGCCTTCTTTGAGTTTACAGTTATATTAATTAATTCAGAACATCCACCGTTACCTCTTACTGCATTAGGTAATTCTTGATAATTAAATAAAGCATCACCATCAGCAAAGGCATTTGTATTAAGAGTTGGAGTTACATCAATTACTGTATAATTGCTTAAATTATTTCCCATTATTTAACTCCTTTTTTCTTAACAGGCTTCTTCTTAATAGGGTTACCATTTACATCACATTCTTCAAATCTACTTTTTAATGAATTAATATCGTGATTGGAGTTTACCTCTATTACAACACCACTAGGTTTTTTAAAATATTGTGACATTTACTATCTCCTTATTTATGAGGGCAGAGACCTCGACTTCCCCACCCTCATATATGATTATTATTTATGAAACATCTGATAAGATATAAACACCAAATCCATCGTGTATTTCTATCTCACCCCAAAATCCAGTTCCAACATATTCTGTTGTTCTGAATGAGGCATTTCTTTCTGTTTCTATTCTAATTAATCCATTTGGCCCAATAGCACAACCAATAGCACCTTTAGAAAATGCAAATCCTGCGGCATCACCACCAGAACTAACATCTTCATTTATTTGGTCAGACCAGTAAACATTAAATCCTGCAACTGTTCCAACTTCACCATTAGTTAATTTACTTGCTGACAATGGATTGTCTGCTAATGTACCTGAACTATTTTCAACTAATAATCCTGATAAACCTTTTGAACCCCAAACTTGTTTTGGTGATAACACAAGGTTGTAAGGAAATGGAGCACCTGCCGCTCTCAATAATCGCATTGATCCAAAGATATGATCCAATGCTAGAACTGTTCCTGCTGTACATTGAGTTTGCGAAAAGCCTGTTCCAAGAGCAGTTAAGTCAGCATCAAGTTTTGCGGCAATTGCATTACCTAGTACAGCACCAACATTACCTGTATAATCTTCAGCACTACCCATTGCGGCCAAATCTGATACATCTGTTCTAATAACGTGCTCACTTACAGTCGCAGATTTTGCGGCAGTGTCAATTGATGTCATAGTTGTATGATCACCACCATCTGTTGCGGCGGCTACATCACTTGAACCGATTTTAGTATAATCTACAAACTGAACTGTGATTGCACCTTTAACTGCTTGTTTTGATGTTACCAAAGGCAACATTACATTTGATTTATTGAATGCAACAACTGCATCCCCTACTATTAATCCTAAACCACCTTTTACTCTACTGGCACCTGTATCACTTACTGCATCAGCCATTGTGAAACTCCTTCAAAATTCCCTCTATCAACTGCTATTTAGCCTTCAAGTAGGGATAATTATTTGTTTTTATTTAAAGTTCCTTTGCCAAATCCTGAAAAATATCCAACTGATTTAGTTACATTAGATGCAATAGGTTTTCCGTCTTTATGATTATTGACTCTTGTTTCCATTTCATCAATATATTCATCATACGTCATTTTTCCGTTTTTGTATCTAACCTTAACGTCGCCATCAGGTTGAGGATTTAATTCCATATCATTCTCGGAATCAAAATCTATGCCCATCATTTTACTATGTTTATTGGTCGCTGTAGGCAATTTTAAGTCCTGTATTTAATATGTTTTGTTTTTCTTTTTCATATGAAGCTGAATCTTTTTCAGCCCATTCAGCATACGAACCATATCCACCAAATTCACCTTTTGCAGTTGTACCTGCCCTTGATGAATCTGTCTTATTAGCATTAACAGCCACCTGTTCTTCTTGAACAAATTTCTGCAAGGTTGCCATATTCATACCCTCGGTATACACTCGCCTTTCTTCAGGTAATTGGTCTACTAATCCCTGACGAAAAGCACCTAAATCAGATTGTAATACCTTGTTTTGCTCCTGAAGTTTTGTAGCCATAGAATGAGCTTCATTGTATAACGTCTCATATTCTTGATTTTTCTTTAAAGATTCCTGCCTTGCAGTTTCTATACCTGCTTCCATCTTTGCAATCTTTGCAGTTGCTTCTTCATATTTAGACGCAATATCATTCTTCTGTCTATTAACCTCTTGGAATCTACCATAAGGCACATTTTTGGTTTCATTAGCTTGTGTGCTAGGATTTGTTACGCTGTTGTCATCAGCTTGTGGTGTATTTACTTGTTCTTCAGCCATTTGTTTACCTCTTTTGTGAGTTTATTGATTCACTTTAATTTAATAATTTTTATCCAATATTAATATTAATTTTTTTTCTTTTAATTGCTCGTCGTATTTTTTTAAAGGCACCTTTTACATCTTTATCTAATTCATTCATAAGAAATTGAGAACATTCATCAGGCAAAGGCTTTTGGTCTGTGTATAAAACTCTACCCTTCCTTGCTAGAGATTTAACCTTACCTCTTTGAGCAGTTGCACCAAATCCAAATCCAGTTTTATGTGATTTAAATGCCTTAAAATCTCTCATTAAATCTGATGATAATACAGGAGCATTACTACCTTTAAATTTACTTGCCTGTCTAAACATTCTACCTGTTCTTTTAGCTTCTTTATATTTTTCTGATTTATAGTCTGGGTATCTATTACCAAAAACATCTCTAGCCTTTGATCCAGTTCCACTTGCATCAAATATATGTCTTCTGTAGCAGGCTACTACATCTATACCTGTTTTTCTCCAAAATTGAGCATCAAGCATTTAGTATCTCCTCTGCTTCTTCTTTCTGATAGAACTGTCCTCTAACGTCTCTCGATACAGGCTCCCATCCGTGTCTGCAATTTATACCACCACCACCTGACAGAGAATATCCCCATCCCATTGATTGTATTTGCTCCATAGTAATAGCACCTGCCTGTATAGCTGACAAACAAAATGGTCTTGTTTTTTCATCAGCTGGGCCAATATATATATATTTTGTATCATCAGGAGCCTCCTCCATCATCACCCTTGTAACTGCTCTTGAATAATTATTTAGCCCGTCTGTTACTATTCTTTTCATACCTATTGAAGCACCATAACCTTTTTTGCTAATATTATCAACTATTTCTTTTGTTCCAAGTCCATTTATTGCACCTGATAAAACCTCTTGTTTTAATACATTAGACATAGCTGATATTTCACCTGCTAAATATTGCTCTGATTGAACTAATAAAGCACTTAATGTTTCCTCTGTTACATCTGCAAACAATTCCTTGCTCAATAATATCCTTGCATTTGCACTAGAGTAGTCTGCTAGTATTCCTGATGTTTTTGCTTTAATTAATTCAGTTACATTTAATTCATTAAATATTGCAACCTTTTGAGCAGTTGTCTTTCCTCTTAATAACTTTCTTAATGCTTCTGATACCTGCTCAATAGCAATTCCAAATCTTTTAGAAATTTTATTAATTTCAGAATCTATGAATTTTTGATCAGCCATCTATACAGGAGTTGTTAGTGCATCCAGTAAAGGTGAAGTAGTTGGAGTGTCTTCTGTTTCTTTTACACCTTCTCTTTCAGCAAGATAATCTAAAGCATCTTGTCTTTCAGGATATTTATCAGGATCAGTTTGCATTAATATATCAGCAGTATCAATTAATCCATTAGCTAATTGCCAATCCCATTTAGCACGTTGTTCTTCATCTGATAATACTTCGACAGATTCTTCATAATCAACACCTAATAAGAACCCTGCATCCTTACCTAATTCAACTGCCATCATTCTCGATTCTACCTCAAACAATTTTTTCTCTATTTGTCGCCATCTTTCTACATCTGATTTCCTAGCATCTGTCAATTCTTGGTTACGCAGTCTTAATGCTACACCTGATTGTGCTGTGCTACCCTCAACAAATGAAACTGATATATGATAATTTTGTGCTAATAATTTATAAGATTCATTAACTGAATCAGTAAGTGCAGGAACACTATTAGGAGGAGATACCATATTAAGATTTCCATCGTGACCTAAAAAACTCCATTTGTCTTGACCTATTTCCAATTGTTCTTTTTCTATATTGCTTCCGTTTATATATCCAAACCCAAATGATTGATACATAATATTTGCACTCTTGTTAAACTCTGCCACGTTAATTGATTCATTAGTTGCAATAAGGTCAGGTGAAGCATCAGTATCAAAATAACTTGCTTCAGGTTTACCTTCCCTATAACATTCAACAAATGGAAGCATACTGTAAGGATTTATCATTTCAGGATTATCTTCTGCTACTAATTTCCTGCCCGTTCCTTTCTCATACAAAAAATGATTATCTAAATCCCAATATGCCCACAGTTCAGGAGTTGTATCTGTTATAGATGATTTTATTGAAATTGGATATGTAATAGCAGAAGGATTTAGAGGGTCATCATCGTAGAACAAAGGCTCCCAATCTCGTAGTATATCATATTCAATTCTTTCATTTCTCCAAGTAGGTTTAATTAATATACATTCTAACAAATTACAAAGACGTTCCGCCCTCTGCATTTTATGATTTTTATTATGAAACATCTCTGCTATATCTTCGTTTGAATATTCTCTAAATGGTGCAGTCATATACACTAAACTGATACGATCAATAACTCGTTTGGTTATGTTCACATTTGGACACGGAATTTGAGCATTTAAACTAGGAGAAAAAAATCCTTTTGTATATGCCTCTGTTCTACCTTTGTAATAATTGTAGGCCTTATCTCTCTGTAATAGCCATCTCTTTTTTTCTTTATCCTGCCAGTCTATTTTTGAATGTTCTACATTTAACTGTGCTGTTGTTGGTATCATCTTTGTATGCTCCCTACAAGTGGTTTAATTATTGGAAATTCATAATCAATGGCGTAGCGAAGACCATCGGTGAAATGTGTACGCTCCTTGTGGCTTTTGTCAATCTCTCTTGTTCCTTCCTTATTGACTGTTTGCTCCAAGTCTGCAATTAACCCCTTGCATTTTGGGTCTATTATTAAATTTTTATCACATAATTTATTAACTGCATTTACACTATCTACAACTCTTGGTGCTTTAGGTTTAACTCTAACCTTAAATCCACCTTGCCTTAATATGTCGTGGTCAGTATGTAATGCTGATGTATGTCTTTGATTCGCAGGGTCTGGGTAGGCAATATAGTCTGTATTAGGATACCTGGCTTTTATCTCATCTACCATCCTTTGCGTTAAGACCTCTGAACCTCCTCCGTGATGTAATTCAATTTCATCGAAAACACGCACCTTGGGGGAATTGTTGTCGTATATATGAAATAGGGAACAGGCCATTGGAGAAACGTTGAAGTCCAATGATATCCTGATTGGCAAGTTTTTATTATATTTGTTTTTTCTGACATTGATGCTCCTATCGAAATTGTAGTATGTGCTCCCTTGTTGCAGGTTGACAAACTCTCCATCAAGATATGCTTTTAATAAATTCTCATCATAATTTTCTTTTAAACTATCAATAAACTCCTGCGGAAGCATAGAATTGTCCTCTGTTCTACCTCTAATCAATTGGTATCCAGTTTTTGGACTTTCTTCCCAGTATTTATAAACAAACTTAAAACCTTCAGGAGTTCCACTACCAAATGCTGTTAATGTGTTGCCATCTCTTAACCTAGAAAGTAACATTTTCCAAGCCCTATCATCTCTCAACTGATCAGCTTCGTCAATACCACCTGCCGCAAGATTAAGACCTGCCCACCTTTGAAAGTTCTCGGCTGAACGCATAATAATATCACACCAACCCTGTTGCCAAAATACTCTATATTTAGTTGCAGTAGCACTATATTCATAGTCAAAATCTGCGTGTCTTAATACTGCTTCAAATGTAGGCTGTAATACATCTCTAATCATAGGATAAGTAGGCTCTGCTAATAATATGGTTTTTCCTGAATTTTTCCCTGCTTCAGATAGTGCTTTTAGACAGAAGGCATAAGTTTTACCACTGCCATACCCACCGCATAAAAAAGGATGTTTATAATTACTTTGCAGAAATTGTTTTTGATGTTTTAATAATCTAAATTTCTTCAATTATAAAGCCTTTAGGTAATTCTGTAGTTTGTATCTCTTGTTTTTCACTTTGTCCTAACATTTGTTTTCCTAACCAAATCAACATAGTTATATTTGGTGCAATTATATTTTTATCATCACTATCATCTCCTAAAGCCGCTTTAAATTGAGCCTGTCTTAATCTAATTTTTCCTTTGTCTCTCCCTTTTGTCAGAAATTCGGAATAACTCTTACGAATTAATGATTCATCACATCCAAAAAAAGATGCTATTTCTGTGTTAGTGCATCCAAATTGTGCTAAATTTTCTACCTGCTTTCCTTCAATATTATATTTTTTAGGCCTAGCCATAATTTAAATGGAGCATTGAGGTAGGACTTGCACCTCCTTCTTTATAATGGATTTTATAACGTGTTACTATATACACCATCAATGCCTAATTTTTCTCCTTTATACATTCCAATACCCATTTCTTTCAATTTGCTAAATGGTATAATTGGAACAGTTAAATTTTCTTTTGCACATTTATCTATAAAATAAACATACCTTAACTGGTAACCCTCTAATGGTTTATAACCTGCTTCTTTAAATATTTTCATACTTGAAGCTCCGTTATTTTTCTTTAAGAAGTTTTTGTCTGTAACTGTTTTTGCAACTATTTTATTAAAATTAAAGTTTTTCATCCCAAGCCTTAATGATATATCAGTTGCAACTTCACCATTTGGTGCCTCCCAAATTGTAGTATTTTTTTTAATATTAGTTAAATAAAATCCACTTGCTCTATAAATTGTACCATCACCACATTGACAGCAATCAGAAAAAGATAAAATCCATTTTACGTGAGGTGCATTTTTTTTAATTAATTTAATTGATATTGCAATACATCTACTTTCTGAATTTTTAGGTAGAACATCATCAAAAGCCATCCTATTCAATTCTAACATTTCATTCCATTTTGTATTTTTAACCAAGCCTATTGTTCTTCTCTTGTCTAATGGACTACCATAACTCATAACTCCGTGCAAAACATTATTATAAAATGCTCCAAAATGCAATTTACTGTTTGGAACAACTTTACCTGAATAATGATATTTTTTAACAAAATCATTTGCTAATTTAGAAGGGATAACCTTTAATCTTATATCTTTAACCTTCATAACTATTACATATCCACCACAAAGCATTTCCATTACTATTTTTGTTCCCTGTATCACTAAAATCATTTTTCTTTGCTTTTTTAATAGCATTTTCAACAATTTCAGCCTGTTCATCTGATAATGTAAAAGTCATTTGTTTAAAAGGCTCTTTTTCTCCATCAGGCAAACTGAAGTCTTCTCCGTAATCATCATCAAATAATTTTAAATCATAGTCATCAAACCCCCACTGCATAAGATCATTAAGTTCGAAAAAATTTGCAAGAATATCGTAATCCCACTCACCTGTATTTTTATTTAATCTTACATTTAATTCTTTTTCCTTATCAAGATTTAAATCTAATTCTATTACAGGCACCTCTTTAATTCCCATATCTCGTGCAACTTTTACTCTCTGGTGGCCTCCGATTATTATATTTTTACGATCCTTGTTTATATTTATAATTATAGGATCAACCAATCCAAATCTTTGAATTGAATCCTTTAAATTTTGATATTGTTCTTTTGTTAATTGACGAGGATTATATTCTGCTGAAACTAATGAATTTATATCTTTTTGAATTATTTGTGTCATTTTTCTCCCATAAAATAATAAGATAATCTAAATAATTCTTGTATATAAACAAAATTGGTTTTAAATAAATTCTTGAATTATAAATTCAGTTCGAGGAGTTTCTCCATAAATTTTTTCTGCTTCTATTATACATATTTGACTATCATCAACTATAAATCTATCTTTGCCACTAATTACATCAGATATTAATTTAATTAAATTATCTAAATCTGGTGTAAATGTATGATATTTTAAATTTTTTAATTTTTCTTTTAATTTATATTTAAACTTTCCAGTCCTATAATGTGACTTTGGTCGTGGCATTACAAATTTTAATGATATTTTTATGTTTCCTGCATATGGTTGCACAGGTTTTTTTGATGCTATTTGCATCCAAATTTTCTTTTTATCTATATAAGAAGGGTCATACATTATCCCACTTCTTGTGCTTCTGTGCCTTTTTAATGCCTTTGGCTTTCCATATATTGTATGTTTAATCATCTACAATAACAACATATAGTGGGTTATATCTTGAACTGCCAATCTCACTTCCTCTTGCCTCTAATGGTGATATTGTACAACTTGCTAAAAATAAAGTTGCAACTGCAGTCATATATCCTATAAAAAACCAAATATATTTATTCATTTTTTTCTCCTTTTTATGCTTTTGGCGGAATCCACCCCAAATATATATTAGTAATCATATGATCCTTATTAAATACAGGTCTTAAAAATTTATTATCTATCTCATAATTATCTGTATCTAATACAATTTCAGTTCCATCAAACCTTTTTCTAGTTGTGCCTTTTTTATATAATATAGCTTTTTCTAATAATTCATTTTTTGGTAG
>VTLG01004214.1_pt1 | contig 31123 bp, 45 predicted proteins | sample 4694571 | NCBI WGS metagenome assembly VTLG01 (sample SAMN12604809, study PRJNA352737) | marine metagenome | biome: ENVO:00000447; feature: ENVO:00000209|ENVO:00000569|ENVO:01000036; material: ENVO:00002151; isolation source: viral sequences binned using virsorter ...
CCCACTCTTTCTGTTCTTTAGTTGGATAACTTTTCTTGTCTGCTTTTATTTCTAAGAATAAACCTGCATACTTACTGTTTACTTTAAGTATCTGCATATCTGGAAAGCCTTTTACATAGCCTGTTTTTTTTGCTAGTATTGCTTGTTTCATAGATGTTCTAATACCGCCTAGTGATGCACAGTATCTTATATCAGGATATGTATACTTCATATAAGTACAAAAAGATGACTGGACTGCTGCTTCTTTTTTCATAGCACCCCCTGCCCCCCTATGACCCCCTTATATGCCCCCTCCATCAGTATAAGTTGTTCCTTTTATTAATTGATACATTAGAGGTTGAGATACCTTGTACTTTCTCGCTAATGATGAGATAGTTATCTTTTGTGTTGAGGTACTGTATTCTTTTCTTATATCATCTGCCTCTTGTATGCTAAATTTTCTTCTAGCATAACCGCCACCTCTTAAATCTTTTCTATCTTCTATTTTTATTTTTCTAATCTTTGGCATAATACTTTGTTTTATTCATCATCAAATCTATCTATTGTTTCACCATACTGTCCTTCTATTTCTACATTTGTAATTAGAACATCAACCTTGTCGTGTTTTTTCTTGTTGATGTAACAGATTCTGTCTAAGATGATTTGGTCGTTTTTTATTTCCTCAATATCAGATGTTAGTGCAAAAGTATCTAAAGTACCAATAGTTGCTCTTCTGGTTACTGCATTTTTCTTTTTTATTTGATAAGATACAAATACTCTAAATATTGGTTTTTTCATTTTTAATTTTATCTAACTCAAACTCTAAATGGTTGATTGCTTTTTGTATACATTCAACACTTGTAGAGTGCTTTCTTTTTGCTCTAAGAAGATAAGTAACAGCAGTTCCTACATTGTATGATAAATCAAAATCTTCTACAACTTTTCTTGCTTCATATCCATAAACATTACCAATATAATAGTTTGGTGTCTTGTCTTTACTGTAATCTATTTCTTCTATAGTAGAGGTTGACACATAACCATTTCTGTCTTTTTCGTAATAATATTTACTATGACTTTCTTTTTCTTCCATTTTTTCTATCATTAAGCAATGCACCTGTTCTTGTTTCATGCTTAGTTAGGTTTCTTTTAAATTCTTCTCTACTGTATTCTTTTACTTTCATATCTATCATAACAGCAGCAAAAAATATTACTATTACTATAAATCCTAAACAAGTTAGTGCGTATATCATTTTATTTAATTTTAACAAATATATAAAAATATTTCAATTTTATATTATTATTTTAATAATTTTGGTTCTGGTCTATAATGAGGTATAGTTTTAGGGTCTTCGCCTCTATCAAATTTTGCTCTTGCATCCCATATTAAATCCTTATGTTTTCTTAACCATCTCATGTATGTTGGTACATTTAAGTGTATAAAAGAATCGTTTTGTGGATTTCTTATACCTAAATTAAATGCTTGTTCTGCATCTTCAAAGTAAAAATTTTTGTATGTCTTTGATAAATCATCTGCTAAACTTTGAGACATAACCATAATAGTATCTTCTTCTACATTGTTTTGTCCTAACTGTATGTATGTTTTGCTAATTAAATCTACAGCACCCATAAGCAAATCTTCTCTTGACATTGTTTTTATTAGTTTCATTGTTTGAATTGTTGTTTTAGTTTTTCTTTTACGTTTATGTTTTTTTGTAAGTGCATATGTATTTTACTGACACCTGTATTATTATTTTTTGTTTGTCTTTTTTCCCAAGTTCTTACACAACTCTTCCAGCACTTCATTGCAGACTTTCCTATTTTCCAATTTTTGCTTTCATAAAAATCAAAAAAAGTTTCTGCATCTATTGTATTATTTCTTTGTTTACAATAAATACTAATTTCTTCAATAGTTGGTTTCTTAAAACGCCTTTTATTATTACTATACGTAGTATTATTATTAATACTTGTATTATTATCCTTAAAGTTTTCTTTAATACCCTCCTTAAAGTTTTCTTTAATACCCCCCTTAAGAATACTTATATACCTCCTATCAATTTCTTTAGTACCCTCTTTGTAAGTGTAATACGTTGATATATAACCATTTGCAACTAATTCACTTATCCACTTACTGATAGTAACAACACTCTTGTCATATAGCTTAGAAAAATATTTGTTTGTGGCAAAACATTCTCCATTCATATTTAAGAGTGCTGTTATCTCAGCATATAGTAACTTAGCATTTGCAGTTAGTTTTTTATCATATCTAACCTCAGCACTTATTACAGCATAATAGTTTGGTCTTTGCATTTAGAATGGTAAATCATCATCTGCAGTTTTCTTTGCAGCAGGTTTAGTATTCTCTTGTGGCTTGTAGTCATTTACATAAGCATAATGAGTAGCACCCTTTTCAGATGGTTCTCTTCTCTCAGATATAACCATAGACACCCAGCCATTCTTTGAGTTTGCTTGTAAGTCATCTACTTTGAAGTTTGCTACTAACATACTTCCATATTGTGTAGTAATGTTTTTTATACTACTTGGCAAATAAATTTTCTCTTTTTTCTCTTTCATGTTTTTGTTTTTTAATTATGTATAATTTAGTTAATGATTCTTCTATATTTTTCTTTTTAGTTTCTAAGGCCATTATCTCCTCATCTACTTCTACCTCTATTATTCTATCTTCTATTTGTCTAAAGGCATCTTTATCGTTTGAATAATTATTGTAAAAAAACTCAAACTTTTTTGTATGATGTATAATAGAAGCATGGTGCATATTTGTCATTTGTGCTATTTCCATCAAAGTTAAATTAAACACACTTCTTAACACAAAGAAATACATTCTTTTCGCATGAATAAAATTTTGCTTTCTACTGCCTAGAAATATTCTATCTTTTTCTACATCATAAATTTTGGATATTTCGTCTAATATTATTGTATTATAATAATCGCTAAATCGTAAGTTTTTTCTTCTCATATTTTTTATTTTAATTTATATCGTACACTACTGTATCAATGATGTCTTGTATAGTTAAACCAATATTGTCTGCTAATCTTTTAGCGTGTATAAATCTCATAGTTGTTGGTTCTTCTATAAACTTTTTACTTGTAGCATAATTAACTTGAAGTATTTTACAAAGCCTTAAATTAGATATTCCATAAATTCTAAGCAGTGCCTCAAATTCATTTCTTGACTTTCTAATTTTATCTAATGTATATTTTTTTGTCATGTCTTTAATAAATTATATGAGTGAAGAACCCAGCCATATTGTAAATTAATTTTTTATGTTAATTTATTTTAATTATTGTTGTTTATCAATGTGGGCATAATCTTTACAAAGTATAACCGCTCAGTTAATAATTTATAATGATTATAACTTCACTCATATAACTTTACTTATCAAACACTCCATCTTTCAGCATTTTCAACCATTGCTTTCTAGTGTCTGTTTCTATTTTGTTTTCGTTTATTTGTTTTATTATTTGCTCTGCTTCTAGTTCTGTTAAGTCGTTTAATCTTCCCATAACATCATCTACATAATGTGTAGGCAAAGCGGTTCTATGTATGTTAGACTCAATGATAAGCCACTGTGTATCTGTAATACCAGTAGGCTCACCATCAAGTATATCATCTAACCAATCATTCACTAATCTACTATCTCATCCTGACCAAAGACATTGCCTTGCTCATAGAAACCAGCCAATTTAAGTACAACTCTTGACATTGCTCTCTTCTCAGCCATAGCAACAGGAAACTTTTTACCACCTCCCATCAAGTTGCTGTCAGAAGCCTCACCAAAACTCATCATATTTCTTATTTCGTTCTTACCAACCTTCATAGTTGCAACTGCTTTTAAGACTACATGATTCTTATCTAAGTCTAATGTAACTACTTCATAAGCAACAGTTATTCCTTGTTTACTTACAATTTTATCTATACCTGACCTAGTAATGATTACAAAGCCTCTCTTGTCTTTATATACATCTTCTTTGACAAGATTGTTTTCTTTAAATAATCTTCTTAAAGCATCCTCTCTTGTTTCAGGAGTTACTTCTACTTGTTCTTGCTTGTTTGATTTTCTACTCATTTCATTGTTGTTTAAGTTATTAATATTTGTTTGTTGTGCAATGTCGTGCATTGCGTTAATAGTTTCTTCTTGCATTTTTGCAAGTTGTTCTTTCATTTTTCCCATAGTTATTTAGTTTTTAGTTAGTATTCCATATAATCACTACCATAATATTGTTCTAGGTAATAGTCTGTTTCGTGATTTCCTGACTCATAATGTCCTGACCTTACCTGCATTGCCAAGTCAAATTCCTCTGATGCTATCTCTCCATTGAAAGGATTGTGGTAAGGGTCGTTTAATTTTCTAATCAGTTTTTGTCTTACTGTTTCTTTAGGAGGAAAAAGTTCCTCAAAAAATTTATCTATTTCTTTTTCTGTCATAGTTATTTAGTTTTTAGTTAGTTTTTTATGAAGTATATTGTCTGTAAACATTTTGGTCTCCATTAAGCCATCTTTCTTGTGTTTTTAAATTTTTTAAAGTCCACTCGTAAGGTAGTGTAAATAGTTTCTTTATGAGTTTATCTTCTTCAAATTCGTTTAGGTGCATATCATAATCAATTTCATTTAAAGTTAAAATATGCGTTGGATTTTGTTTTTTCATGTCTTTAAGTTTTAAGTTGCGACAAAGATATAAAATTGGAATAAACCACAAAACATTTTTAACATTTTTTTACAAAATGTTTATTTACTAGATATAAATTGTGTGATGTTTTTAGAAATAATGCACAAGTCTAGCCACTTGACCGCTTGTTTTTTCGTGTAAAAATCCTTCAACTGCCTTTGGAACTCCTACATAACCTTTTCTTGAGTGCCAACTATCAGTTCCTGATGGAGACCTCATATACTCTATAGTAACGCCTATAAAGTCTTTACCATCTAACCATTTGTGTTTTACCTTGTGATGTAAGTGATGTAGATACCAGTATCTAAACTTAGACTCACTCCACATATGCGGTCTTTCTTGTGCCATAATTAGTGGTAATTTATCCATCTTTGCACCATCTCCATGTTCAAATCCTATTAGGTTTTTACCATACTGATAATACTTTCTATGTGAAACGCTTATATCAAAGTTTACATCTTTGTCATTTCTAAACCAACTTTTAAGTGCGTGTGCTAAATGAAAGCCACTTTGATAATCATGGTTACTCATAGAGTGTACTACATCTACAGGTGCTATCTCTCTTAACATTTCTATACACTTAACATATAATGCTAAGGCAATCTCAAAGTGTTCCCACCATTTACCATCAACATCTTGTCTTGTGCCTTTTGTAGTTTGGTTGTAAACATTGTCTATGTGCAATACATCATTACCTATGCAGAATAATATTTTTTCTACATCAAACCCTTCTGCCTTTACTGTTAAGCCTTCTAAGCCTTCTAAAACACGCATACAAGCAGTTTCAACGTCATAACCACTACCAGTTTCTAAATCATTTGCATATTTACCTATATGTATGTCTGCAGGATTTATTACTAATAAGTGATTGCCATATGTGTTTTTTCTTTCTTTTGGAGGATAGTAAGGTGAGTGTCCTTCTATAAATTTACTTATGTTTTCTAATAAAAGGTTTTGGTCTAAACTTAAATCTTCTTTTGTAACTACACTAAATCTATATTCTCCATTAGCAGACTGCCAATGTTTTACAGATACTACATCTTTTTTATCTATGCCTCTTTCTTGTAAGTGTATATCAAGAGCAGAGTTACCATTTATAGATGTGTTTTCTCCTCTACTCTCATATATCATTTCAACCTCCTCTTCAGAAAGTCTCAATCTTTTTCCGTATTTTTTCATTGTATTGTTTATTAGTTGTGCTAAAAGTATATAAAAAACAACCCCTTTAAAAACCAAAAGTGAGATGTTATAAACATCCCACTATTGATAACTATAAACTGTAAACTGAAAACCAGACAGGATTAACCCATCTTAATTGTTTGCAAAGATAATTATTTTTTACAAACATCACAGTTATTACAGGTATTTTTTTCAAATACAGAGAAGCATAATGGTAATACTCCCAACCCTACAAGAATTAGAGAGTTTGTATCTATACCATTTTTTTCTATGTATAAACTAGCAGCTAAAACTATTACACCGCTAATAGTTCTTTTGCTACTCCATTTACCTTTTGTGTCTGTAAATAAGTCTTTAACTGCTTTTATTAATTCAGTTATAGGTTTTATACCTCCTTTTAAAATTGCTTCTGCTATATACTTTTTAAACATTATTTTTTCTTTTTATAGTTAGGAATTAATGCGTCTATAATAGTGTCTAGCCATCCAAAGATTTTGTTGTCTTTTTCTGTTGGAGTTAAATTAGTTATAACTTTTGCAAAAGCCATAATACCTATTAATAACTCTAGCCAATTTTCTGTGATAAAATTCATAATATATTTATTTGGTTAATATTCTAATTGTAAAGCCAAATCACTGGATTCGGCTTGTCTTTGTAGTCTATGTCAACATGAATAAAAGAATCAGATATTCCCATTCTTCTACCTAAACCTGCATAGCCTAAAGCATCTATCATTATTGCTCTAGTCTTACTGTCTTTGCAACGTATATCTGCTGCTAATCCTTTTATGTGTGATGAATCAGGATTTAATTTTGATTCAAAATGATTTTTACATCTGTACCCACTATTTATTACAAATGGTATTTTAGCAAATGCTCTTGCTTCATCTAACATTTTTAACAAATCATCACTTATGACTGTTTCTCCACAACCACAAGTGCAAGTAAATTCTTTTTTCTTAAAATATTTAAAACGCATTATTTGTATTTACTCATTATCTCATCAAAAAAATCAGTAAAGTCTTGCTTAACATCTTCTTCTATAGTGTACTCTTCTTCTCTTTCTTTCTCCATGTCATCTACATCATAAGTAAACATTATTAGCATTTCTTTATCATCTTCTTCTACTTTTATTTCTAACTCTCCATCATGATGTAGCTTTTCCATCATCTCTTTTGTAAAGTGAAAGTGATGGTCATGCTCATCATCTCCATAGTATTTTCTTTTCTTTGCCATGTTTTTTTCTTCTTTAGTTGTTTTCATTGGGTGATTTTCTGGTAGTAAGTCTGTATCATGCTTACCACTTCTATATTTTCCATTTCTTAAAGCATATAAAAAAGAATTGCAACGTGCTAATGCCCACTGGTCAGGGCTTGACACCCCCTCTCTTACACTTTCAGGATTCGTATAATAAGCACCAACACCTCTTTTAAATACTTTTTCTAATTTAGCAACAGTAACCTTTGGATTCCAATCCTTCTTTAAATCTTTAACATCTTCATTATGCTCTTCCATTTTATTTTTCAAGGCCTTTTTTATTCTCTCGCTAATTTCTGTTTCTTCTTGATTTTTCATAGAATTTTTTGCTTTGTCTATTTGTTCTAACTTTCTTATTGCCCAGTTAACACCTGCATCACCTCCCCAAGCATCCCACATTATACCACCACAACCTTCATCATATGGCACATCTTTATGCTGTTGGTGTCTTTTAAATGATGCCATACGAGCAATAGTTCTTCTTGTAAGACTTTCTCTGTTTGCTAACTGTCTAGCTCTTGTCCAGCCCACGATAGTTCCGCAAGAACTACCATTCTCCTCTTTATACTTTATTGCTCTCTTAGCGTTATTGGTTGCTGCTTCAGGATAGTCATTATAAGTTTCTTCTGCATAATAATCTTTATTAGCATTATCACACTCTGATTTAGTATCATACTGACATTTGCCAGTTTGACCAAACTTCCATTTTCCATTTTCACATTCGTAACAAGGCATATCTATAATTTTTATCTTCCCTGACCTCTATAGGTCTTTTTATATCCTCTCTTTCCTTTAGAGGCATTTTTAGAATGAACGCCTTTACGCTTCTTTCTACCATTACCTCTAAATTCAAAAGTTGTTGTTTTCTTTCTAGCCATCTTCTATGCTGTTACACACATAAACTCAATGTCAATACCATCTGTATTTGCGTTTGCAGCTATTGCAGTTACATCTGCTAAAGTTCCTACAGTTGTGCTACTTGTTTCTGCATCCATTTCGTTATCCATTAACAAGTAACTTTCTCCTGCCTTTACTTTAACAAAGTAAGAAGTGTTAGAAGCACCTGTAATTCTTAATTCTAAAAAATTAGTGTCGTCTAGGTTTGTAATTCTAAAGTATTTGTAATTAGAAACATCTACTTGACCTGCTGAATCTGCTGCACCAAAATTTAAAATGTCTGTCCAGTTTGCACCCCTACCTTGACTTTGAATAGCCATAACTCTTTGTACTATTTCTCCATTGCTAGAGTATATCTTGTTAACAGTGTTACCATAAGAAACACCATTCAAACTATAACTTTCTGTTATTGTAACTTGTAAATCTGCTGCTTGTACTGTTGTTGCCATATTTATTATTTATTTATTTTATTAATCCTCTTGTGTCCACTCTGGACTGTCTAAAATTTGCATTATGCTCTCATAATCAAAAGTTATTTTACCTTCTAAAAAACTAGGAGTTTCACCTTTGAATTTAAGTAATGCTTGACTTTTGTCATTACTATATCTTAATGTTTCTGCTGAATCCTCTAAGACTTGACTAAAATCTATACTTGGTATTTCTCTTTTTAATATTAAAACGTATTTCATATTAATTATTATAAGTTGGTGTTGTTGTACTCCAAGTAGGAGTATTTACTAAAGTTCCATTTTTTCCATTTCCACTACTATCTAAAGCTACAGTTCCTGAACCTAGTCCAAATCTGTAATAACCTTTTAAGCCTGACATATTAGTTATATCCATAGGATAGAATCTAGTAGCTACAGCGTTTGACCTATTTTGTATATACAAAACATTTGCTGCTGTCAATGGAGTGTTAAATATTGCTACATTACTCATTTTACCATTAAAAAAAGCACCACCTGTTAAGTTTTGACCTATATCAGCATCTATTAAAGTTCCGCTAAAAGTACCTAAACCTGTAGTTGTTGATTTCAAAGTGCCATCTAAATAAATTTTTAATTCATCTGCTGAGGTACTCCAAGTTCCAACTACATGATGCCAAAGTCCATCATTTTCTATAGCATCAGAAAATTTAGCTTGTTTTAAAGTTCCTCCTGCTTTAAATTCAAATCTCATTTGGTTTGTAGAGGCATGATATAATAACGCTATGTAATTTTGTCCATCTACTCTTGTTCTAAAAAGTGTTCCATTAGAAGATGTTGTGTCTAGTTTACACCAAACAGAAACAGAACCTTCTAAAGGATTTAAAATACCTACAAGTGCATCAATAGTAACACTTTCATCAGTACCATTAAAATCTAAAGAATAAGTATCAAAAGCCTTTTTTAAATCAGGCAATCCTAATGCTTGTTTTAAATTTAACATATTATTATTTTTTATGCGTTAGCGTTTCCATCATGCTCTGAATACCCTATACCAATACCACTTGTTAAAGTTATTGCTGTAATTCTCATAAACAATGTTGTTCCAGCAGGTAGTGTAGTCAAAAGTGCAGATTCACCTGTAACACCATCTGCAGTAAGTGCAGAAACAACAGAAGTTACTGGAAAATGTACTGCATAAAAGTCTTTACTTGTTTGTGCTGCTGTAGTAAAAACTTCAGTACCTCCACCCTTACCTAACATTTCAAATAGTAGCGTATTGTCATTATCAAATTTGCTCATTTTATTTTATTTTTTTTATTATTATTCTGTAAATATTTTTATTATAGCACCTAAAGTTATAGTGTATATAACCCACATTGCTTTTACTAATACCTTTCTCATAGATGTGTTTCTGTTTACTCTTGCTGTAACACCTGTATCTGGATTTAGTAGTTTATCAGTTATCATATCTAGTTTTGCATCTATATTATCTATCTTACCATTTATAGTGGTTATATCTTTTTTCATTGCTATTATTTCTTCTTTAGTAGTCATAACACAATTCTATAGTAACATTAAAATATACAACTGGTGTTGAGCCGCTTGTTTTTAGCATTGGAAAAATTAAATCTCCAGCAGCAACACTAGGTGCTGTTATTGTAGTTTCATTTATAGTTTTTAATTTATCGTTATTGCCAGGCATACTTATAGCAATTTCATCTATTACAGTAGGTGTTAAAGCAGTAGAAACATTATCAGCAGGAGTTACTTTACATATTGCTAAAGTTACTGTATCATTTGTACTTGACACCATCCAACCTCTTATTGATTTTACAGTAGCAGAAGTGTGCGGTATATAAGTATCAGTTCTAAAAATATCACTAACATCTAAAGTAGCAGCACCTACAGTTGCACTTCCATAATCTGTATCTATCTCATAAGGAGACTGACCATCTGTTAAGTTTTTTCTATATTCATAATTAGTTTGACAAGTTGCATAACCCTGCATTTTAAATGTGCTTATTTTTATAAGACTTTTATCTACCCATGTTAAAGTACCAGTAGTGTCTTTACTACAAAGAGTATCGTTACTAGCAGACTCAAACCCTTTTGGATTGTGTCTGTTTATGTCAGTTAAGTTTTTATGTTCGTTTGAAGCCATTTATATATTTTTAACAGTCATCACAAGGACAGTAATCTTTCCAACTACCATAATTTCTTGTTGGTCTTGAATATATACTGTCATACATTATTATTCCATGATTCTTATAAGTAGAAGCATTAGAAGGTCTATTACTTTCATATGTAGGATATTGACCACTTTGGTCATCATCTTCCATATAATCTATCATATCTTTTAAATAAATCTCAGCCTTTCTATAAGTATCTTGCTTATAAGCATTTAACTCAGAAGGGTCTATAATAGTAGAAAACTCATCTATATTATGAACTATACCCATACTACTACTGTTACTTTGCACCTCATTTATTACTTCAAATCTTACATACCAACACAAAGTTCTAGTTAGAAAATCATCCATCAATGTTTGGTTTGCAGTTGTTAAAGTACCAGCATGATGTTGAGTTTTTATTTCTTCATAAAACTTTTTGCCTAAAGCGTGTTTTATATGTGCTAACTCTGCAAGTAAAATAGTATTATTAGATATTAAAGCAGTGTCAGTGTTTGCATTAGTAAAACTATTGCTTATAACTTCTGCTGCTGTTACTAAAGGATTATATTGATTTACATTTGCCATAGTTATTCTTGTGTTTCGGTTACTTGTAAGTCTCCTGCATCATCATCACCAACGCCATCTGCATCATTATCTCTAGTTACAATAATCTGCTCTCTATCTGTTATAAACATATTTCCTTCTTTTAACATTGGTAAATCTTCATCTAACATTCTTCTTTGTTCATTTATTGTAAGAACCTCTTTAGGGTCAATCTGAGTAGCGAAACTAACTGGCGGCTCATACTGTATTAATAAATCTTCAGGTAAAAAACCTAGTTCTTTAAATAATATCTTTTTAAGTCCAGTCAACAACAAATCAGATGTGTCTTTGATTACTGTTGTCATTGCTAAATCATAAGCAATTCTTATCTCACTACCAGTGTTGTTCATTTTTCCAGAACTTACTAAACCACTCAATGATGGTTGCCATCTATGTGCAGTCACAATATTTTGGTCAGTAATTCTTTGTAAGTCTATCCAACTACCTTCTTGGTCATCTTTTATTATCTGAACATTAGCCTGAGAAGTATCTCCATTTTTAACGATAAACATAATTTTACCATTATTCCCATCACCAACAAACTTCTTTTGTGCTTCTCTTACTAACTTCTTTGCTTCTTCTTCTCCCATGTCTCCGCTAATCTCAACGATTGCAGAAGGCTGGAAACCATTTTTAAATTTTGTGTGATTCCATTTACCTATTTCATAATCAACTGCTATATGCTCTAGTGCTGCAGTGTAGTCAGGCAATCCATAAAATTGAAATGTAGGCTCATAGTCTTTAAATTGTAAAATAAACCTGTTACTTTTTATTTGTGGATAAAGAGGTAAAATAGTAACTTTTTCTTTCATTGTATTATATCTTGCCCAGTCTGGGTGTATATAAACCTCTTTTTTGTTTTTAGACATTCTAACAGTAGTTGCATCTATATGATATAGATTTAAACCACCATCAAATAAAACTCCCTCTAAGTAAGCATTACCAAAAGTATAATAATCATCTGCTAATTTTTTAAAGACTTGTCTTAAAGACTCTCCATCAGCATTAACATCTTTTATGTATTCTTTTATTTCTTCATTGTTTGTAACAAACTTTGCACCACTTGTAAAAATAGTTTTTTGTGCAAGTACACTTCTGTGTGTTGAAGACTTTCTTTTTAGTTCTGCTAAGTATTGTGGAAATAAATTATTAGTACCAAAAGGTATAAATTTAGTTCTTACTTTTGTAAGGTCTTGCGGCTCTTCTATATGTTCAGGTATCGCTAAATTAAAAACTCCAAATTCAAAAGTGTTACTCTTTTGAGTCTGAAGATTCTTTACCTGACTTTTTCTTTTTGTCTGCTTTCTTTGACTCATCTTTTGTTTTTGTATTTGATAATTTTTCTATAAAATTTGTTGCACCTAAATCCTCATAAGCATACGCTAATTCTTCTTGTGTTGCTGTTGCTGTTCTTATAACGCTATTAGCACCATGATATATAGTTACTTTTTTTATTGCTTTATATTTAGACATAATTATATAAATTTTTAAATGTGATAAATCTATTATTTTTTTATTACAATCACACATATTCAAAAAAAAGATATTAATAGGGTAATGTTACAAAACTTTTTACGAACAAAGTTCAACCTATTATTATACCTTTAATCTACTATGTTGTTGTTGCTGTTAAAGCAGAAGTATCAACTACAAGACCTGCACCAGTTGCTGGGTCATATTGTCTTGGTAGCTCAAACTGTCTAGCCATTAAACTAATAGTTAGTCCATTTTGGTCTGAATATGCAGCACCTGTTCCACCCTCCATACTTGCTAAATTTAAGAATGTTTGGTTTCTTGCAGGTACATCTTCATTTGCATATTTTTCACTTAAACCTATAACTAATTTTTCATCATTTGAAGTTACAACTATTGCCATCATACAAGTATTTAACATTGTTTGCAATTCGTGCATTTTGACATTATTGATTTGTGGTAACATAAAAGTTAAACCACACTCAAATACTGTTGAGCCATTTTCTTTAGTTGCATTTACAGTTAAATCAGCAGTTTCATTTTTAAATTCAAAAACTTTCCAAGCTGCAGTTGAACCACCACCGCTAGTAATTTTTGTAACATCATGCTTACCTGCGGCATTACTATAAGTTACAACATCATCATCAGCAAAACTTCTTAGGCATATTTGTTTTATACCTCCTACAGTTTGTAAAGCAGAACAATCTATTGCTATACCATTATCTATTGCCATTTTATTATTGTTTTTATTGTTAATTAAAGGTAATTAAGAGAGGAGAACTAGCCTCCCCTCTATCATTACATTATTGTTATATAAATATAGCCCACTTATATAGTGAATCATATAAATACTGAACTCCTAACTTGAAGTAACCTCTGAAGAACATTTTCTCTTCTAAGTCATCATAAAAAACTTTGAAAGAACCTTGTGGGTCAGTTACATCAGAACCTATAATTAAGTTCTCAACTGCAGTATAACATATACCTTGACTATATTCAGTAGTTACACCTCCTGCTGTATTAGAGAAAAGGTCTGGATTAGTATCTGCTAAAATAGTATCCCATTCGTACATAGCCACTAATTCAATTCCACGAAACTTAACTACTTGGTAACCATCTTGTGTGTTAGTTATAGCTAAGTCTGCTGAAGTACCCTCTAACGCTTGTAAGTAAGTGTTATAAACTAAAGGTGTTACAAAAAACCTTTTGTCTGCTGCTGCAACTCTTTGTAATGCTGCAGGTGCTTCATCATAAAGCTTTCTTAATGCACTTAGAACCTCTGCATTTGTAGGCTCGTTATCAGAAGTTGCGTTTACTGTGAATCTTGGTGCAGAACCAGCAGCCATTAACTTCATCCATCCATCCATGTTACCATATCCTGCAACACCAGAAGCAGTATCATCACCCCATGCTAATCTTACAACATCTTGTCCAATACCTGCTACAGCACGATTTACAATCGCATCTGCTAACATAGTTCCTTCTACATTCATTACATCAACACCACTTCTATACATTTCTTCAATGTAAGTTCCCATGAACTCATCAGTACATTGCTCAAGAGCAACTCTCATTCTACCTGCAGTGATTGTTTTCTCGTCAATATTAAATTGAGTTGAACCACTTGTTGCTGAACAACCAGTGTATTTTGCTACGATTTTTGTTAGAGCAGCAGAAGTAAATACATTCATTTTATGCTTTACATTAGGAATAACTCTATAGTTACGCATAATATCATCACTTCTAAATACTGGCTCATAAAAAATTTCATTTAGGTTCGCACCTGAGTAAGTTGCGAATGTTCCTTTATTTGCTACGTTTGCCATTTTTTTTCTATTTTTTAATTATTAAATTTATTTCTCATTTTTTCTGCTAGTGCATTGTAAAAACTTGCGTTAGCATCTTCTTTTTTGTTTTCAACTATTACAGGGTCGCTATCAGTTTCTATTTCAGTACCTTTAGCATCTGCTTTGTTGATTTTTGCGTTTAACGCTTCAACCTCTTCAGTTAAAGTTTCGTTAGCACCTTTAGAAGTTGCTAATTCTTCTTCTAATAAAGAAATTTTATTAGATAACTCTACATTCTTAGCTTCAAAATCAGAAATTTTATTCATTATTTCTTCATTATCTCCTAGATTAACAGTTATCGCTGCATCTTCAGCAACATCTTTAGAAACCTTTACATCACTTTTTACAGCAGCAACGATTTCTTCAACTTTGTTGTTGAACCATTCTTTTAACTCGTTAGTCATTTTTTTATTATTTATGTTAATACTTAATTGATTCTTAATTTTTTCGTGTGTTATGTTTTTAAATTTAGAAATATCATACTTTGCAGCAACTTTTATTGAGTCTGAAATTAAGTCAACAAAACCTAGTTCATATGCTTCTTCAGCATTTAACCAAGTTTCTTCATCCATCATTCCGCTAACAGCTTCTCTTGATAAACCTGTCTTTTTAGTGTAAATATCTGTCAACTCGCTAGATATTTTCTCAAGAGTTTCTGCAGTCTTTCTCATGTCTTTTGCTTCACCAGTAGTACCTCCCCACGCATTATGTATCATAAATAAAGAATTTTCTGCCATTATAACCTCATCTGCACCTAAAGCAATTATAGTAGCAATACTTGCTGCTATACCTTCTATATATACAGTGGTCTTAGCCTCTCTCCTTTTAATTACGTTATACATAGCCATGCCATCAAAAACATCACCACCTAAACTATTAATTCTTAAATTGATTGGGGTATTCTTTAGATTTTTTACATCTGAAATAAACTCTTGTGCAGACACGCCATATCTACCTATTTCATCAAATATATATATGTCAGCAGTTTCACCCTTCTTGTTTTGTATGTTATACCATTTTTCTTTCATAACTGCAAAAATATATTTTATGTAAAAGTTTTTTACACAATTTTGTTACAAAACTTTAAAATGCAATATTATTAGATGGCTTTTGTTTTTTTCTTTCTTTATAAACTATGTTTTGTGCTTGACTCTCACTAATGTTATATTTTATAGATAAATCCATCCAAGTATGAGTTCTACTACCATTATTAGTTGATAACATTCTATCAAAATCAACTATAATCATATAGTTTCTAAGTCTTTTAGGATTTATAATACCTCTTTCTGCAAAATAGCATACAATATCTTTACAGGTTGGATATAAACCAAACTTTTTCTCTAAAGCTATACCTGTAATATCAATAAAGTCTTTTACTACATCAACTTTATTTTGTCTTTGCTTTTTTTGTCGCATTAGTTTTTTTAGGTTTTCTTTCAATTTCTATCCACTCATCTACCATTGTTTCCCAAAACTTCACAACTGCTTTTCTGCATGAGTTGCAATTCATGTCTTGTTTATTAGTTGGAAATAATAGATGCCACTCTGCAAACATAATATCTAATGATTCAGCGTGGTAAGTAGAAAAGTTGCGAGTGTGGTTAGATTGTTTTATGACTACACTAGTCATAAACTTTCTTTTGTCTTTGTTAAAGTTTTCTGCGATTTCTTTTAAATTCATATGTAAAGTTTTACCATTTGTTTTCTGGACATTTACCAAAGAACTCTTTTGTTAGTGATGTTTTTGCATCTAAGAAACATTTACATTTAGCACATCTTGCACCATAAGTAAATTTAGGTCTTTTCAATAACAAAAAGTTTCGGTAAAAACTACAACTTTTACATATATCTAATCTTTCTAATTTGGTTTTTTTATCAACAAACATTTGTTTATATTTTAAATTATTAAATTGTTGCTTGTGCTTGAATTACATTAACAGTGTTTTGACTTTCAGTAATATCCGCCTCTACAACTACTACTCCACTATTAGAACTCATTGCACCCATCATTTGATTTTGATTTAAAGCATTGAATTCTTGTTGTGAAAATGAAGGCATATTTAAAAGACCTCCATCAGCAAACTTAACACCACCACCTGCAGCGTTCATTGCGGATAATTGGTTTCTAAACATTGCTGTACTTCTTTTATTTATTACAGCCTCTCCACCTTCTAACTCTACAACCCTGCCACCTACTGCAAACTTCTCTCCACCTTGTGCGTGTGAACGACCATGAACCATACCACCATTTGCAAAACTTTCAACTACACCTCCATCACCAAATGATGATTTTAATGCTTTTATATTTGCAAATAAAGAAACAATAGTACCTAAAGTAGTTGCCATAGCAACTATATTTGCTGGAAACAATAATCTTGATTGTTTTGCAACACCTACAGATGCTTCTGAAAGTGCCTGAATATTATTTGCTATTGTTGCTGAAGCAGACAAAGCAATTCCTGCTTTTCTAATTCCTTGTAGTTTTTTATCTTCTCCTGCTAATCTTATAAGCTGTGTACCTAAATTATCAACACTATCAATTTGTTCTTGTCTTTTTCTTTTTTCTTCTTCTGCTACAGTTTGTATTCTATTTAGTTCATTAGTTAATATTTCATTGTTTATTTGTGCAGTGTTTTTCCCATACCTATCATACAAACCAAGCATATTACTCAGGTGTAATTGTTCTTTAGTAAATGCTTGTTCATCAAATTCATCTTGAGTTATTTGTTTGTTTATTAATTGGTTTGTCAAACGTGACATTTGGTCTGCAAGTAAATTATCATAATCTTCTACTTCTTTTGCAAATCTTTCATCTCTGTCAATTTGCTCTTGTTTTGCTCTATCATCATCTGATTGACCGCCTATAATACCCTGGGATTTCAAAGCCTCATCTGACAACTCTAATTGTCTTTCAGTTTCGTCATTAATGCCTTTTAAATTACCTTCAAATTTTTCAGCATCATCAGACGCTGTCAAAAATCTTGTAGCCAGTTCTCCTAATCCAATCGCAAGAAGACCAATACCAGTTCTTGCTAAAGCCTTCCTAGTTATATTTAAAGTACCATTAAGTGCCATAGTTGCAGCCCTCCAAGCTACAGTAGCTTTTGTTGCGGCAAAAATTCCTAATTTATAAAGCCCAATAAATTTAATAGCAGTTACAAGACCTTTAACTAAATTAGCAGTTGTGTCAGCATTATCAGTAAGTAAATTTAGAAAATCAGTTAGTCTTTTTATTATATTTCTCATTCCTCCGCCTAATTTGTCTACTAAAGCAATTTTTAGACCCTCAGATGCAGAAGTTAAACGCTTAAATTCTCCCTCTAATGTATCACCAATAATATCAGCCATTATTTGAGCAGTTCCTGAAGCATTTTCAAATGCGTTTGTAAATTTTATTATATCTGGTGTACCTTTTCGTATAGTGTTAAATACAGCCACCTGTCTATCATCTACAATCTCCTGAACTCTAAGATTGTCTATCTGAGCCTCACTAAGATTTTTTATTGCTATCAAAAAATCATCTGTAGAATTTACAGTAAAACCAATTTCTTTAGCAAGTTCTGACGTTGGATTTATCATTTTTAAGAAAATCTGTCTAAGTGCTGTACCTGCAATAGATGCCTCATGTCCTGAATCTGCTAAAATAGCCATGACAGCAGAAGTCGCTTCAATACTTATACCTGCACTTGCTGCAATAGGTGCTACCTTAGTCATAGATGTTTGAAATTTTTCTATATCTAAAGGAGATGCGGCAAAGGATGCTGTCATAACGTCTACAACTCTTTTAGTTTCTGAAACTTCTAGTCCAAAACCTTTTACAGCAGCACCTGCTACTATTGTTGCTCTACCTAAGTCTGAATCTGTTGCTATTGCTAAATTTAGAGTTGCTTGTTGAGCATCTAAAATTTCTTGTGTTGAAAACCCTAACTTACCAAAGTTTGTTTGTAACTCTGCAACTTGTTGTGCAGTAAAGAAAGTAGAACGACCTAATTTTTGTGCTGATTCACTTAAAAGATTAAAATCCTCTTCACTAGCATTTGTAACAGCTCTAGTTTTTGCCATTTGAAACTCAAAATCTCTAAAAGATTTTACAGAGGTTGATACTATTTCATTTATTGTTCTAAAAGCGGCAGCAGCAGCCAACACTCCTGCAGCCATTTTACCAAAACTTCTAGTTGTTGAACCTGTCCTTTTTTCTAAGTTTGCTAAATCTTTTTGTCCTTGTACTACTACCTGAACTACTATTCTTTCTGTATTTGCCATATCTTATATATTAAAAGCCTTCTGTTACTTTTGTTTTTGTATTTTTTCTAATTTTATCTGCTATCATATTAGCCACATCTACACCTACAGATGGTGCTAATTTATCTGCTACTTTTTTACTAAATTTATCTGCAGTAAACCCTGCAAAATTTGTTCTTCTCATATTATTACCTTCTGTAAATCTAACATAAGGCTGACCATAAAAACCTCTTATATTTCTTTTTGTATCTCCTACTAATTTTCTCCATATAGGATATGCTGAGTTTTCTGGCAATCCTTTTGTTTTAACCCAAGACTCTATTGCTTTTAAGTTTGGTTTTTTTGCAAAATTTGGATTATTAACTGCTTTCCAATAACTAACAGATGAAAAGATATTCAACACACTACCTTTTTTATGAAACCTTAACCCCCTGCTTAATCTACCTGTTGCATTATGCTTTTGGTCAATAAGTTCTTGTTGTAATCCTTTTCTAAGCATTACACCCACCTCAGTAAGAGTTCTATTTGTATGTGTTAGTTTCAACATTTTATGTTTCGTTTACTACTTCGTCAGTTATTATATTGTCAGGTCTTCTTAGAGTTTTATGTGCAACACCAAATTTATCGTTAACGTAAGTAGGTATTACATAGTCTTGTCGTTCTTGTATTGATACAGATGTTATAGCTACATTAATTGAACTTGTATCTTCTGTTGTAAAGTAAATAACTAAAACATCATTATTTGTTTTTGCTTTGAATGTAGCTTCTGTTATACCTGTACTCGTACTACTTACTGGAAATGTTATTTCTGCATTAGAAGATTTTATATACTGTTGGTCAGTTGAATCATATGTATCACCTGAAGAATAAAAATTTGGATAATATGTGCATATAGACATTGTTCCAGCACTTGCACTTATAGCACTTTGAACAGTTATTTTATATTCATATCCAATATTTAGTCCAGATAATTTTTGGTAGATACCACCATAACTATTATTACCTCCAGATTTTTGACCATAAAAAATGAAATAACCACTAGCACTAGCAGGTGCAGTTATTGCTGTAAATGGAGAGCCTGAGGTTTTAAATCTATACCAAGCACCAACAATAGATGGTGGTTGTGAAACTAGAGAATCAACAACAAAATCTGTTTCTGTTGTAGAGTTCGCCCCTTGAGAACCTAATTGAGTTCCATATGCAAAAGCATTTCCAAAATTTACATACTCTCCACTGTAAACAGTTACAGAAGTAAAAACTTCCAAACCGCTTTGCAGTGCTACACCTCTATCTGATATTTTTTTTCTTTTATCACTCATATTATGCTCCTAAATTGTTAGTACCACCATCTGGTATACCTGTACCATTACTACCTCCAGTTCCTATTATAATAGTTTCATCTAAAGCAGGTGCTTTTGCAGCGAAAGCTCCTAATTGTAACCACTCTATTAATTCTACTTTAGTTGGTATATTTTTATTTGGTTGATAGTCTATAATTTTATTTAATCTAAAATAAACACCATCTATATAAATCAGCTTTCTAAAATCTAAGTTTATTATATCTGTAGTATTCAAATCTATAAAAACTGTTCTTATTCTTGGTCTTGACTTTAACATTTCAAACATTTCTCTATAATATGTTTCATACAGACCTTCACCAATCACAGAGTCAGCAATATTACCTGTTGCATCATCAAACTCTCTAATCCTAACACTACCATAGGTTAAAACAGGATATGTTGTTTTTTCTCTATTGTAAGAAACAGCATGAGGAAAAATATTTGTTTGTGTTGCAGCATTAAATGGAAAGGGTAAACTGTTTGCAGCACTCAAAACAAATGTGCTATCTTTCCAATCTTGAACAAATGAAAATTTTATTTTATCTGAAGAGGTTGCTGTAAAAGTTACATCATCATACCTGTTGTAATATAATAGTCTTGGTAAAAACTCGTAACCTTTGTCTGGTCTGGATGTAGAAGAAGAAGAAACATCATCTTCCCACAAACAAGCTGTTGGAGGCGTACCAAGAAAAGAAGTAAAAATACCTCTCGTTTGTTGGTCTACAGGACAGTAAGTACCAGCAAAAAATGGATTTTCATAAACAGTTTCTCCCTTTTCAAAGTTTACAGGTAAAACTTCTTGGTATGGATATTCATCAATAACATTATCAAAATATTTAATACCTCTACTTTCTACCTTTTTGTCTTTGTCATCAGTTTTATATTTGAATATTATATTTCTTTTTAATTCTGTTTTTTGCCACTTATCTTCTGTTAATTTAGACCTATCTAATTTGTATGTAAAGTCTACTGCCTCTGCAAATGGTTTGTAAAAAGTTGAAAATGGCTCAAATGTTACCTTTCTTTGCTCTTGATTTGTTTGTAGTTTTAAATTAAAAGAATGACTTATTCCTTTTATAAAGTCTACAACTTTAAGGTCTGGATTTATAACATCTTTTAAGTCGTATGTCTGACCCCATTCTACAACGCTTGGGTCTATCTTTATACTAAATTTACCTATTATTGGTCTATAAGTTATAGTGTATGTTCCCTGCCAGTTTGTACTCCAAGTTTTTGGTCTTTGTTGTACTTGTAGTAATATTCTAATCTTATCATCTTTATTTAACCATACTGAAAAATCAATACTATCGTTAATATCTATAGTGTTACCACCAGCACTAGCATCACCATCAATAGAAGGGTAAAATTCATTTAACTGGTCATTAACCCCTCCAGACCCAATATACTGGTCTGCTATAAATTCACCATAACATTCTTTTGTGCTTGTTGCACCTGAATTTCCAGCAATATTGAATTGTGGGTCATCATCATTTGCAGTAGCTATATTATCCCAGCTTGTTTGACCTGGAGACTGCCTTTGTATTCTATATTGTATTGATTCTATAACCCACTCTGGGTCTCTACGCTGGTCACCACTACCAAAACTACTGTAGTGATTTGGAATAGAAGCTGCATTTCTTTGCAAATTAGCACAATGGACACTGCAATCATCTAATACTATATTGTAATATCCATACTCTGCTATTGTAAAGTAAGAACCACCTCCTGTGGCTAAAGTAGTTGCGTTTTTGCCAGGATAAATTGTGTGGTTATAATTATTAAAGGCTGTCCAGTCTGTAGGTGCGGCATCATTATAACTTATTTGTGTGTTTGCGGTAACAGCAGAATAAGTAAACTGAGTGTTTAAAGCCCCTAATCCTACACCAAAACCTACATATTGTAATACATTATAACTTAAACCTGTAGGGTGGGCATAATCAACAGAAGTTTGATGTCCTGTAAGATTCACTGATTTATCAAATGTTGCATCTGCAGAAAAATCAGCATATTTTTTATCTGTATTGTAGCATTTAAAATTTGGTAGTGTCCAAACTAATTGCTTAAAGATTTGAGTATTTACGAATGTTGAATCTATAGAATATCCTATAGAATGAAATATTTTTTCTAATGTTTTCTTAACCCATAATGCTGGTCTCCAATCTGGTTGTGGGTCTGGCGTTCCATATCCTCCACCAGAATTTTGTAGGCCTTGATAACCTGTTTGATTTGAATTTAATGTATCATGACCAAATTTTGTTTTAAGCATCTGAATCGTATTTTCTATACCACCCTCATTATATTCTCCATGAGATACTATTGGATATACAAACATATTAGTATTAGATGTTCCATCTGCAAGAGTGTCTGAGTCTTCTTGATTCCATGAAGCACTAACTGTATCGTAATTATAAAGAAGACCTTCATTATTACTACCCCAATCTAATTCATGTAAATAAACACCATCTAATTCATCTGCCCATCCTAAATTACTTCCTAAAAATATGCAATTATAATAAGAGGCCTCTACGCCAAAACCAGCCACACCAGTTACTTTTAACAAACCATTTATAGCGTGTAAACCATCTATAATAATTCTACATTTTAAAGAAGCAGTAACATCTGCACCATGACCACCAGTCAATAAATCAGTGTTAATATTAGCAATATATAAATGTTTTAAAAGTTTGTTATTATTTTTTGTTGCAGGAACTTTAAATGTTTTACTAAAATCTCCTGTAGTTGATGTTATGTCTTTTATATCTGATATTTGAAAATTCAAAGCTAAAGGAAAGTTTCTGCTATCTGTTATGTCTAATTCACCAACAACACTTTCATACCAATTTATACCATCTAATACAGTTTTATTCTCTAATGTTACATTAGAAAGCCTCATGACTTTATCAGCATTATCACCATTTGTCAACTGTATTAAAAATCTAAAACTATCACTATTATTGTTTTGGCTTGTGTCTACTGTAAAGGTATGTGTTTGAACACCACCAGCAGTAATTGGATTACTACCAAATGGTCTATAAGAATTATTACCTCCAGCACCAGAATTTCCTAATATATAAACATTACTAGCACCCTGACCATTATTGTTAAAACCAACTACGTTGAAAGTTAATTTATATTCTTGACCATTAGTTAGAGGAAAATTAATAAAAGCACCATTATATTGACCTGTATAAGTAGATGCGTCAGAAGAAAACTTGACAGAATTACTACTACTACTATTTGTAATAGAAATACCAGACTGTGTAGTCCACCCAATCAATTTGTTTGCATCATTTGACCAGTTTATGTTATTGTCTTGTTTGTGCTTATATTGTAATATTTCTATTTTTACAGACATATATTAATTTCTTTGAGTGTTAACTTTGTGTGCTAAAGTATATTCAATATTAAAAGTTACTAATCCTTGTTCTTCATTAACTGTTTCTACTTCACTGTTTGTTATTAGAACAGGAATATATTCCTTTGTAGATGGTCTTAAATAAGAATTTAAGTTGTTGTTAAATTTAGAAGCACCTGTTTCCATTTCTACCCACACATTTGGAGACAATAACATTTCTTGCAACCATTTTGCTTCTGCTTTTATTAAAGGCTCAGTATATACACTGTTTGTTTTATCTGCAAAAACACTTTTAACTTCTCTACCTCCTTTGTAAATATTACCACCTCTCATTGTGTCAGAAACAAATGAAGTATCTAAATTTGCACCTCCAGCAGTTTCTCTGTTTTGAATCCAAGTCTTATCAGAACTTTTTCTCTCTACAATATCTCTACTTACGCTAAGACCTTCAACAACATCTCTTCTTGCTGTATAACTATCTGTACCACCTTTACAATTTAACCAGTGGAAACGAACAAAACCAAAAGCAAATTTATCTGACTGTCTATCTATTTGAAACCATCTTCTTCTTGTAACTACACTTAAACTTCTGCCTCCATCTGCGGTTGCTGTTGCTGAAGCTGCTTGTTTCACAAAACTTACACAATAAAAGTTTGTATTGTCTGTAATTTTATTTCCACTGTATGTACTCCAATATGGGAAAGAACCAGAACGACTTGTGTTTTCTGACTTTACAGCAGCAGTATCATTAATAAATTTTGGTGATATATTTTGTATAAAATTACCCTGTTGGTATTCAGCTAAAACAGTATGAGAATATCCTGAACCTCCTGAAGTATCTATATCTGCAAGACTATTACAATCTATCAAGTAAAAAGTATCTGTTGGTGTATTTGTGCTATTACTATAGTCAAAAGTATCTACTCTTATAGCAAAACCAGCACAAGTATGTTGTAAAGCAGTAGAAACACTTGTACTTGATGTGTTGATAACCCTCTCAACAGACCTTCTTGCGTACCATTGAACAAAAAGTGCTTCATCTGTTGTTCTTACTAGTGGCATTATTTCTGGTCTTGTCTGCAAGTCAAAAGTAAAGTTTGGACATTTAGTTAAAAAATCGTTTTGTGCTACAGCGCTCAATCTTGTAGCATCTATAGCATACATAGAATCATCAAAAGCAGAACCATAATAAACTTTGTCTAAATCAAATTGATTTACAGAATTTATAACACTAAATACAGCAGAATGATTAGATATTGTGTTTTGATGTGTAACAACTTGCAAGTTCCCATCTGCATCTATAATTTCACAAGAAGGTGTTACCTTAACACTTAAATATGTGCCATTATTACTTACATTAAAATCACTGATAGGATTTCCAACACTTCCAGATGTGCTTAAAACATTATCTTGATTTACTAGTCCACCATTCATACCTCCATATTTCCTGCTTTGCCAAGTTCCTTTACCTATTGGACACAAACTATAAGACAGTTGGTCTGCTAATATAGATGAAATATCTATTGTAAATCTATGACCCTTCGGCTGTGAGTCATCTTGATACCTTCTATTTGCTATATCTCTTGATTTTTTTATAGATGCAATTTTTTTATAAGTTGCACCACCTGCACTTACAGCATCTACTGTTACTTCAATGTCAAATATAATATTAACCACATCACCAAAAACATCACCTCCACTTGAGGTAGAATTACCAGCAGAAGGTTCTGTACCTTCATCTACATTTCCAAAGTGCCACTGCACTTGAAACCTCAAAGGTTCATTTGCACTTTTAAGATAATTTGTGTGTTTTGAAGGAAAAGCATTATATGTGTTTGAACCCCATCCACTAGTCCAAGTTAAAGGCATAAAACCCCAAGTGCAAGTTCCATTTATTTTATTAGCCATAGTTTAATATATTTTATATTTTGTATTTAAATAATTCTTTACATCTGATATTTGCTCTGCAGATAAAACTCCATTATATATTATTAATTCGTTATACTGTCCATTCATATAAGTTGTTGCTTTACCAACATTAAAGGTAGTATGATTAAAAGTTCTAGTCGCATCAAAAGAAGAGTTTGTTGTTGAATTTGTAGTAGAAGCAGTAGCATCATCATATTCTAAAGTTAATGTTTTGCTATTTTTTATTACTGTAGTTATATTTGGTGAGTTCAATGCTGATTCAGAACTAGATGTTACTGCAATACTATTTGTTCCATCATTTACAGCAACTTTTTGCACTCCTGACACTGGTGCTATTTGTATAGAACCAATTTGTCCTGCAGGAGTACCAGTTTTTTCGTAAAAGAAAATAATACTATTGTTTGCTGACACTTTACTTACTATGAAAATTGTGAAGTCTGTTAATATAGGAGAATTTCCATTAGAAGTAAAAAAGTCTGTAGTACCATTAAAGTTTATGTATGCCTTATCGTTTATACCATCATAACCAACCCAAGTTGGTTGATTTGCTGCAGTTGCTTGTGCTACACTGTTGCTATTACCAGATTGGTCAGCCCATGCACTTACTTTCTTTGTTGCTATATCAAATGTAGTACCACTATCTGCTTTTAGCCAAACAACAAGATTTGCAAAGTCTGAAGGATAATTAGATACTGGTCTAAAGCACTTAGTAAATGCACTTATTGTAAAAGTCATTTTTATCTGAACTAATCTATCGTTAGAAACATCTTTAACTCTTTCTATTTCTATACTTTCGTCATTTAAATATACTCCAACACTATTTTCTAAATAATTTTTTAAAACCATATCTAACCATTCGTTAGCTAAGTCTTGTAAATTATCCCATCTTTTTTGTAGTGATACTACTGATTGTGCTGCTTGTGGATATAAATTGTAAAAGTTTAGTTCTAATGTATATTCTTCTCTACCATTATTTATTTCTGGTATACTTGAAACTGGAGGTTCTACCAGCATTAATGGGTATTTAGTGTCGTGGTCTTGGTTTACATCTGGTTCATAACCAAACTTAACATCTCCATAAGTCCATTTACTTTCAAATACTGTTATTATATCTGTTAATCTTGTTATTGCCATTTTTACAATGTTATATTATTTTTATTATGTATTTTCTCTTGAACAGCAACTTCATAATCATTTTTTGCAGTATTCCAACTTAAATAAGTCAAAACCTTATATAAGTTTGATTTTTTTACGCTATCTATATTATTTTCACCATTCATTTTAAATACTCCTTTTTCTGCTACCATATACAAACTGTTTAACCAGCCATATGGTTTTATAAACTTGTTGTAGAGTCCAACTGTAGAGACTCTGTTTTTTCCTCCACCTCCTCTTCTTTCATTAAAGACGTTTGGAAAGTCCTTGTTAATTTTATGCTTTGCATAGTCAAAAAAAAACTGAACTCCCAAACTATATCCATTGTCAACTCTCTAAACTTTTCAGTTTTTTCTGGTATTATATCATCATCATACTCTTCTCCAACCTCTCTACAAAGTATAGCCATTTGCTCTGGCAATACATCAAACCTTCCATGCTTCATCATTTTTATTGTGCTGTCTAAATGTGTTGACTCTATATAATCTCCAAATGTGTTTCTTTTTAAAAATTCTTTTGGAAACATATATGTTTTACCTTCTAATTCAAAACTTTCAATTCCCTTTGGCTCATACTCTTGTAAAACAGAACTAAAAGTTGTAACAGCATTATCTACACTTTCTATATCAAGCATATTCATATGATTTTCATTTATTTTAGTCAAATACATAAAAATATCTCTATTCATTCTTAATAATTCAACTTCAGTGTGTTTATGTTCTACTACATTACCCTCTTCGTCTCTTTTATTGTATTTGTTTATTATTTGGTATAAACCACACCAATAATTAAGTGTAATGTCTTTCCATTCTGTTGGAATCTCATATTTTTTGTCTTGAATCTTTATTTCTATCATTTTTAAGTTTTTTATAGTGTGTTTTGTAAAATTGTATTTTTTATTTTTCTTTTTTCCTTTTCATCTATAAGAATATCTGTTAATTCACTTGTAGCATTTTCACAACACTTACTAATTTTTTGTAAGTATTCATACATTGTTTTTTCATTATTTTCATTTCTTAGTGCAATCAAAAAACCAACAGCAGTATAAAATAGTGTGTTTGGTATAAAAAACAAAAATTCTGCCATAACACCATCTTCTTTATCTATTTTATATGTTATGTCATGAAAATTATTAGAATAAACAAAAACAGAATCTAAAACCTCTAAAAAATCTTTATATTTTTCTGCATCATAGTCATCTGTAGCAAAATAAACATATCTCTTAACATCTTTTGTTAATTTTACAATTATTTTTTTATGTTTAGTGTTTAGATATACGTTTTCTGTTTTTTTCATAATTTTTTTACAATTTTTTCACTTTTACTCAAAACAATGCAAAAATAGTAGTTGTATAAGGAAATAATTTCACAATTTTTAGACAAACTGCAAAAAAAGTTAATTAAAGTACACTACTTTGCCATTTCCACTCCAAATCTCCTTATTTACTGCCATAACTAAGCAATCAACCATGTCATCATGCTTTGCTGCTGGAAATTTAGTAAGTTGCTCTAAAAACTCTCTATTCCAGTCGCCATTTAACAAACTTACTCTACCACTCTCTAAAGATGCACTAATATCACTTACTCTTGCTACTTTATCTTTAGTTGGTGGCTTATCTTCTCTAATATTTAGTCCAGTTTCTCTAATTAATGTTTGAACTATAGACTTTCCTGATGCTTTTGGCTCTACATATATTCTGCTTTTTGGTGTGTAACCATTCTTTTTTACCCATTGTGGTATAAACTTTACAAGTTCTGGAAACTCTTTATGCACGTTAACACAATCTACTATCTGCCATTTATTGTTTTTATAGGTATATGCTAGTAGTGCTGATGGGTCATTTTTTTGATTTGCAGTATATGCAGGGTCAATAACAAAATTTATTGTTGCTTCTTCTACCCTATATCTATCTATTTTAAACCAATCTTTGTGTATCATACCACTATCTAGTGGTGTTGGTGTTTGTTGTAGCTGTCCAGCATAGCCATAACTACCTAAAGCACTTTTGTAATCATTCAAAACTTCTTTACTAAATCTATCTGGCCAAAACAGTCCACTTTCTTTGTTATAAAATTGAACTAGTGATTTTGGTTTTATGTTTCCATCTTCATTTGTTGCTGGTATGCAAATGTGTTTATATTTAGTTCTTGTTTCTCTATCAAGTAAGAATCCACTTAAATCATCTTCATGTACTCGCTGCATAATTATAATTCTTACTCCAATGTCTGCTTGGTTAAGTCTTGAGTAGAATGTTGTCCTATACCATTCATTAGCGTTCTCTCTTTCAGTTGCAGAGTTTGCCATTTGTGGTGATAGGGGGTCATCAACAATCAAAAAGTCTCCACCCTGACCTGTAACAGTACCACCAACAGATGTTGCTCTTCTCATTCCAATATGATTATTCTCATATCTCTCTTTTAGGTTTTGGTCTTTCTTAATAAAAAATACCTCACCCCATCTTGACTTAAACCAATCGCTAAATATTATATCCCTTGACTTTGTTGCTAGTTCAATAGATAGTGTTGCAGAATATGATGAGGTTATAAATCTAAGTTTTGGTGATTTTATCCAAGCCCATACTGGAAACATAACTGTAACTATTAATGACTTTGTACTACGAAAGGGTACATTAATAATTATATCTTTTGTTTTTGGTTTTTGTGCAATGATTCTTTCACATTCTTTTTGCAGTGTATCGCAAATATATTTATGATGCCAATTAGTAGATAGAGGTACTGATGGTTCTACAACGTGCCATGCCTGTTTAAAGAACTCATAGAAACTCATCTCACAAAGTTTCTTGTTTAGTGCAAACTTTAAAAGTTTTTTATTCTTCATCTAGTTCTGTAAAGTCAATATCTTCTGCATCATCAAGACCTCTTATTTGATTTTTAATATCTTCAAGAGTTGCACCTTCATTTAATTTTATTTCAATTTTGGTATCAGTGTCTTTTTTAATTTCTGTTGATTGCAGTTTAGGTATAGCATAGTTCATTAGTTTTGCTATTGCATCTATGTAGGCACGAGGGTCTTCATCAAACAATATATCTAATGCCATCTTAATCTTTACTGGCTGTCCTTCTAGTGCATATGCAAGAGACTTCCTAGTCATCTTAGCTACTTGCCTTACTTCATGGTTTTTTGGTTGCAAAGATTTAGGTGTGTTATTGTAGTTCTCATCTATCTTTCCAAGTTGAGGTCTCTTTTTCCTAGCCTCTTCTCCTAATCTTTTTTTACCACTCTCTTCCATTTTGCCAAAATACAAAAACTTTCTTTTCCTTTTTCATAATTATAATATAAAATTGAACACCATATTGTTAACATTATTGTGAATTGTAAATAAATTATGCAAAACTTTAATTTTAAAACAGTATCTTCGTTCCTCTTATAAGAGTTTATTCCTATTGTAACCTTATAATCGTCACATCTTATAGTAAACATCATTGCTCATATCGCAAAGTTTATATCAAACTTCCTAAATAGATGTTTATTCCTAAAACATAGTTTTTATAAAATTGAACTTTAATTTGGTGTGTGTACGTTTGTGTGGCTAAAGACCCCACAGGGGTTGTGTTACGGAATCGCAAAAACAATCTTTTTTTTTAATCAAATCAATACATTTTTTTTAAAAAGTTTGTCAAAAACAACGCTTGAAAGTGTTTTTTTGTGTCAAAAATCTTTCTTTTTGGTAGAAAATAGCAAGAATAAAAAGAAAAAGCCAACACATCAAAACAAATTTTATTTTAATTACAAAACATTAACTAATATTTAACTAATCATTTTAATTAGTTTTAAAGGCTTTTAATGCTCTTATAGTATATAGATATAAAACTTTTATTTGCTTACATTAGACAATAAAAAAAGAGCCTTAAATTAATAAGACTCTTGTAGTTTCTTTTCTTGTTTTTTCTTATGCTAATAATATAGATAGTAAAAATATTATTAAGTAAAAGATACTAGAAAAGTTTGTTAGCGGTAATTTTCCTTTAGCCATATTTATTTAATTTTATAGATTATTTTATTAATTATTAATTTTTGCAAAGTGTTTAAATTTATCATTCTATAACCTTTCTTTGACATATCAAAAACAGTTATTAAGTTGTGTTTGATTGGGTCATATGGTCTCTTCTTTGCGTTATCTTTTAAATGCTTTGTGACTCCTGTACGAGCATTAATCAACCTGTGTTGACCATTCTTTTTAATGAATAAGCCGCTAAAGATTTGCCCCTTAGTGCCTTCAATTAATTGCTTTGCTTTGTCTTTGTTTATAGTTTTATTTATCATTGTTATCATTTTTAAAAGTTATTTTTTGCCCATTCTAGGCGCGTTTCTTTTACTTCTTGTTTGACTGCTTTTGCTTCTTGTTCTAACTCTCGCAAAGTCATGTAAGCAAGTTGTAAAATATAATATTTAGTTGTTGTTTTGTGGCTAGTAATATAATTAATTAACCTTGCCCTTCCTTTACTTTCAATTTTTTCCATAATTTAAATTTATTAGTTAATATTTTATTTTATATCTGTTAATTGTCCATCCCACTCAACGCCATTTAAATACCATTTAAAAGCCTTTTGTTGAATTGATACA
>VTLG01005933.1_pt1 | contig 31121 bp, 50 predicted proteins | sample 4694571 | NCBI WGS metagenome assembly VTLG01 (sample SAMN12604809, study PRJNA352737) | marine metagenome | biome: ENVO:00000447; feature: ENVO:00000209|ENVO:00000569|ENVO:01000036; material: ENVO:00002151; isolation source: viral sequences binned using virsorter ...
TCCATACTATTTCCCCTTATCTCGTTTTTTCTTCCACGATAGCGGATTTAATGAAACCCCTCCAACCTTCACCATTTCAGCCTCGTACCATTTCACCGACTCCTCCAGTGCCGCAATTCTTTGTTCCTCCTCCTGTTCGTGATGAGCAATTAAATCTTCAATGTGTTTTTTATGTCGCTCTAACTCATCCTCCATTGCAATTATACGCATTTGATACTGATAAAATGTCCATGTCAGCCCAATAATTAATGCAATTAATTGACATAGCCATTTTATGTTTATGGTCAGACTAAAGCTATCTGATCCTATCGTTTGACCTTTAAAACTTCTTGCACCATTTTGTAAATCTTTTGCCATTAAATTTTATCCAAATCATAACCACAAACCTCCCAACCCCCACCACATGCATAAAAAGATAAAAGTATTACAAGCAAAACAATCCAACCTGCAAAAACCAGAAATTCTTTTTTTGCCTCATTCATTTATTCTTCTTTCCAAACTTATTTCCGAGCTTATATGCCTCCAAAAATCTTGGAACCATTTTAGCAAATTCAAGCTCTATGAAATCCAGTGCATATTGTTTAGGATTGCTAATCACATCATCAATATTTACCTGTGGTATTTCTACTTCAATATCATTCAGCTTCTGGAGTTTGCTCAAGTAATCTATTAAATACTGATCGTTCTTGGTTTTCGGTTTGTTGACCTTCGCCATTTACTTCCTTGTTTTCGTTTAATATTTTGTCAGCCTCTTCTTCTGTTAAATGCTTGTTGTATTTTAACAGCAGATCTTTTTGAGTGATCAAGTTATTCTGCAACATAAAACCATCCATTGCTATTTGATCCTGTACAGCCATTGGATAATCTGGCTCATTAAATCGCAAGCCCATTTCATCTGGTAGCCTAATGCCATTTGCCTCTGCAATTATTTTTTCGACTGCATACATTTGATGCTCGTACAATTCCCATAATTCAATATCATCTTGATAATCTTCAAATCTTTCTAAGTCTTTAATTTTTAAAGCAATACCACTGGAGGGCCTGTCTGACTTTCCATCCTCTGCAAAAGTAATTGATAAATGATTATTCTGGGCCGTTAAATCCAGTATTGCTTTTACGAGATCAATAGCATCTCTTACGTTTGCATGAGGTGATTTAATGTCCATAGTTGCACCCTCTGGGACAACCATAATCTCAGAGGATCCTGCACGCATCAGTTTTTCTTCTTCATACATACCTGTAATAACATACTGGCCAAACATCTGGAACCTCATTCCCAGTGCCGCCTCTGTCAACAATATATTTATTTGCTCATTTGCCGCACAAATGTCATGTGCACCAGCAACAAAAAACTCGTTTAAATGATGCTCTCTATGCGTAAATACAAAAGGGATAATGCCGTAATTATGTGCCTGCTCAAAAATAATATTTCCATCTTCATCATATATCATGTAATTCATTTCATCCCAGTATGCATAATTAAGTTTATCGGTATCAGATACATCATGCACATTCTGCACCATTGGATATGTTATGGCATAAGGAACAAAAGGATCGTTATCAAAATACGCATCAAAATAATAAACAGGATTGTAATTAAAATGAGGATCAGGAGACTGTTTAAACACTACCTGCGTTGCGATTGTTCCGAGCAATCTTGTCATTTTTTCCATGTGCTTTAATTTATGAGGTTTATTTTTTATCATTGAATCGTAAACATCATTTACATTTCTTGTTGCACCTGTAGTATAAATGCGGCTCATTCTGTCAATCATTCTTCTGGTTACATTAAATTCTGATACTGGTATTTCCCTGAAAGCATCAGCACCAAATCTGTCCTCAATGTATTGAGCTGTGTTATCTCCTGCGTAATAGTCTAATAGCTTATAAATCATGTGCCTGCGATCCTGTGCATATAGCATCTTTTGTTCTTTTAAAGACTCTTGAATTAATAGCTGTGCTGATTCTATCATAGTTGTTCAGTCCTGTATTTTTGCTTTCTAATTGGAAACCTGCCACAGATGCCGTATCGGAGTGCATCTGCCCCATGATCATTATAACCATTTTTCATTGGTTCATTTTTTAGATTGCTGTTTTCTTTGTGATCTGGATATCTGTAGGCCTCCAGATCTTCCACAATACCTGTGCATTTATGATCTATATGTAGCCTTATTTCGCCATCTGCTGTCATCATAAACTGTCTTACATGACTAATACCAGATGCAATAGATCTGCTGTATTTATCCCTCCTGCTTATAACAGGCGTGCCCATAATCTGCCTAAATATATCGGCCTCACCCATACCTACAGATGACTGCATCTGATACCCTGCTGGATCTCCAAATACTCTGGATATCCTATAATTTTTTTTCTTTATCGCCGCACATAGCTCCGATATTTTTAAATTTTTCTCATGTAATATTTCGTCAATAATAAATATATGATCATCACCTTTATCACCAATCCTGCCAGTCTGGAAGAAGATTACCGCAGGCATCCGATAGCCAAAATCCACACCCAAAAATACTGGCAACATTGGATTATATGGAAAGTTGCCAACATGGCTTTGCCTTGAAAAGTCACTATACACACGACCAGCCAGAGCTGTGAACTCGCCTTTAAATTCCTGATCAAATACCTCTTTTGTCATTGACTCTTTGGCCTCTATGAGATCTGGATCTTTTTCACCAAGCGGAAAGCTGTGATGATTTTCCCACGATGGCGAATTAAACGAATCCCAACTTTCAGATTTTTTTGCATATAAAAAGTATTCATAAAATGCATCATATCCTTCAGGCGTAGAGATCATCAGGCATTTGCCTTTTGTATCTGACAGTGTAGGCCGTAAATACATTTCAAATATTTTTTTTAGATTCATCTTGCTGGCCTCATCAATAATCACCAGATGATTTCCAGCACCAATAAGAGATTCTGGATGTTCAGCAGACTTACCTTCTATTCTGGATCCCCATTCAAATTCTATATACTGATCATTTAATGACTTTCTTCTTGTTGGTAAATTATGTTTTATAATCAGGTCATCATATACGATCCTAAAAATACGTTCAGATGTGGAGTATGTAGGGGCCACGATCCACACATTTTTATCTGGCTGTGATACCAGAGCCTCTGCCTCCTTCGCCGCCGCCATGGATTTTCCCCATCTTCTCCCACAGCAAGACACCACAAACCTTACATCTTCCATAGCTTGATGAACTTTAAGCTGACCAGCATGCGGATTGTAATCCAAAAACTCAAACCACTTTTGTTTATATGCAGATATTTGACTCATTTACCTATTTTAATTTACCTTAAAAATAATTTTAAATATTATTCATTTTTTTTCTTGCATGTTTAATATCTGATGTATTAGAATTGTTATAGTTATGACAATAAAATACAAACAAGAGGAGTCAAAAATGACAAAAGAGCATAAACAATTATTAATTGAACTTGTAAAAAAAGAGAGAGTGAGGATAACAGTTAAATTGTGTAACTGGTATATTACTGAAGAGCAAAAGCAAGAGCTTGTTAAGGAGAGAGAGTCAGCTAATTCATTAATTAATTTTTTGCAAAATGATTTACAAGATATTAAGGCAGGTGAGTAAGATGAAAAACAAAAAACAAATAAAAGTAAATAATCTCAGGACAAAGGCACTCCACTGGTGGAGGTTTATGAGCCCTGAGATGAAAAAAACAATGATCTATAATCCACATGTAAATAAATCTGACCTTAAGCCACGCATAGATATTGTAGATAGGAATGAATTTAGAATACAGAGTTTTTTTGAAAACTGGTTAAAATGGGAGATAGAGGATGATAGATAAACTGTCCAGATTTGTGGCTAATTGGCTCATATTCGGCTTTTTATGTCATGTGTTATACTTTATATTCACTCACTAATCAAAGGCGATTCAAGGTCTTATCAGCCTTGCTCCATTCGTCATAACCGATCGCCTTAAAAGGCCCAATTTTTTTGGGCCTTTTTCTTTTTTTATAAATAAATAAAAAAAAACTTGCACTGTTTAAACATTCTTTATTATAATTGTTATAGTTATGACACAAGAAAAAAAAGAAAAGGAGTCAAAAGTGAAACAAACTAACAGAGAATCATGGTTAAACAGCATGGCACAGGAACTAAAAAAGCGTGTATTCGCTAAAGCAGGTCTAAAACTTGACCTTAATACCATTAAAATCAGCGTTGGCTACCCTCCAAAGGGCGGTGCATCAAAAGTTGGTAAGGCGATAGGCGTATGTTTCCCAAAAGCGGCCTCAGATGCTAACGTAAACGAGATCTTTATTAACCCATGCTTGGATAAAAGTCAGGTTACTAAGGTTGCAGGTGTATTAGTCCACGAGCTAATCCACGCTATTGATGATTGCCGTAATGGTCATGGCCCAGTATTCAGGAAAATGGCTATTGCTTGTGGCCTTGAAGGCAAGATGACTGCTACTACAGAGTCTGCAAAGCTCAAGGAGATTATCAATAACATCACAAAAAAGATCGGCCCATACCCACACAAAAAGCTCAACTATGAGATCGGCAGAAAAAAGCAAACCACAAGAAATCTAAAGATTGAATGTCCTAAATGCTGGCAGACAGGTGATCCATATTTTGTACGCATGAGCAGAACCATGTTTGAGAAAGCCGCACCTACATGTGGTGTATGTGGTACAAAGATGGTAGATGATGTGATCACTGATATAATAGATCAAATAGTTACATCATCATAGAGGTTGTTTAAACACCCTAAAAAAAGGCCCAACAAATGGGCCTTTTTTTTTATTCATTATTTTCTTGCATGTTTGTTATATATGTTATACATTTAAACAGATTATGAAACAAACATTTAAACAACAGGAGAAAAAAATGATACTAACACTCAAAAATGGTGAGACAAAATGGGGCGATAAAAACTGGAATGATACAGCCGCTAATGAGATGACAAGAAATGGTAACACTGTAACAGTAACAACAGTTTTCAAATATGGCCCTTCTAAAACAAGAACTATGACATATAAAGAATTTAAAGATTGGAGATTAGATGTATATGATCCAGTAAGTGAATTTAATTTATAGAACACGCCGCAACCCTAAAAAAAGCCTCAGATTTATCTGGGGCTTTTTTTGTTTACAGAAAAAACTTTATTCATGGAAACAACGTTGTTTTTATAGGCCATAAGAATCAACGTTGATTATCTTCTTGTTATAATTATATCATAATAATATTAAATATGTTTTTTAACACTTAATAAAAGGAGGCAGTATGAAAGATTATTTTATCCATAATGATAATACAGATAAATGTGTTTGTGTTATGTGTGATGATCTTATTCGCTCAAATGGTCGCCATTCTAAATTTATTCAGTCAATGGATAGATTGAATGACAAACGTCATGCCCTTGGCATGTGGCTAAGTAATGATAGTTCTCGAAAAAGGTTTGTAAAGCGTTTACACAGCCTTGATACCCGTGAGAATACTCTGGAATATTTACAAGATATTCTTGACATGATAGCAGATGTCTTAGAGTCTTGTGATGAGTGGCGTGAATATTCAGCCGCAATGTATCGCCAGATCATTCGCATAACTAACCATGCATCTTGGAGTAAAAAGATGCGAAAAGGAGATGTATGATAGAACCTCCATAGCTGTACTAATTAAATGATCAAAGGGCAGAAATGCCCTTTTTCATTTTATATATAATATTTTGTAAGAAAATATTTTATATCCTGTATAAAGATTATGACTAAAACAATAATAGAAAAATTACCAGATGAAATAGAACAATTATCAGATGGTACATATAAGGTTGAGGATACAATCTTTAATAACTATGAAGAGGCAAAGATGTATGCAGACGACCTTAAGAATGGTCTGGATCGTAATGGCTTTGGGATACCTGATGATCATCCAGATGCAGAAAGCCCTTATTATGACTTAGATTAAGGCCCAGTGGTTATTAGTTGCATGTGTTAATATTTCGAAAACCAACCAAACATTTTTACTGGGCCTTAATTCCTTGGGCCTGTTCTCTGGCCACTAATTCTTCCATCCATTCCTCTCTGACATTCTTTCTTTGCCTACCTGATGGTAATAAAGGCATACCAACTTTCTCAGCCCTCATCCTTAGATTATACGCCGCTCTACGCTTTGCCAGTGCTCCTTCACTCTTGTAGGATCCATTCTGGATGGACTTTACAGCTTTGTTTTCTTTTCGTGTACGTTCTTTTGGGCTGTCATTACTTGGATCACGCTCTGGTAGGTTTGTAGTCACTGGAACCATATTACCTATTTCTACAGCATCCGATTCTTCAACTACAACAACATCATCCAGATTGCCTATTTTTAAAAACTTCTCAAAAGGGCTTTCAACTCTTATGGTCAACTTATCTTCCAGCTTGCCATAATGCTTTAGAACTAACGTAGCCGCCTGTACATTACCTTTTGTAGCCTCTCTGATCATTGCATCTACTACATCTATTAGCTTACCTCCTGATATCTCCATGAACCGAGAATAAACAGCATCATTAAACGCTGGATCCCTCCTGTATGATCTAACTGTTTCCTCTGTACACTCCAGAGCCTTGGCGGCCTCTACTGTTTTCAATGCAGGCCGTGATGCTAACAGCTCTATGGCCAGCCGTTGCCGTTCATTAAATGATTTCATATAAGCTGGTAGCTTTATATTGTGTTCCATTGACGTTTAATCCTTATTATTTAACGTTAAATGCATTATGGACATTGCAAAAGTTATATTTTTTAAAGGGAATAGGCCAAATGGACATTGGTATTTTATATTTTCGCCTGTGGCTATAGCACCAGCAGTAATGTTTAAACACCCCCATACCCCTCTGTGTTATACATAATATAGGTTATATGCAATATAATTATAGTGTCCATATAGCTGTATATCCTTGTATATATGAAGATAGAAGGATATGTATTCTCAAAGTAAATATAGATCCCATCCATCCACCATAGTTTTGGCCATTGGAAAGAGCTGTGTGCCAGAGTGCTCGGCCCATAATACCTACACCTAAAGTATCTAATCCCTTATCCATTACCATGTATCCAAAGGTGTATTAATTAGCTGTTTATAAAAGTTATCCACATTCTTATCCTATTTGTAATAGCATATAGTATTTATATTTAATAGTATTCTTGTATTATTATGCTTAAAGAATACTTTAAGGGTATCATAAAGTTATCTTTAAGGGTATTTAAATCTATTTGTAAGGCTGTTAATAACATTGTGGATAACTATTCTTCTTCATCTTTGTCATTTAATATCCTTTTACAGAATGTACACACAACCCTATTAAGTCCATAAGTAGGTAGATGGTCATATCTTCTAACTGTACCTGTATGCCCTATCTCCCAGACTTGATCACAGTTAGGGCATAGCTTTAGCCTTCTGGCCTCCTTAACATAATGATTGCTTTGATACTTCTTCTTTACATGGTAAGGCTGGCCATACCTTACGTTTAGCTTATCTATAACCCATTGTATCCCTTCATCATCACTCATCCTTTAATGCCTTATGTACAAAGCCTGTAGATACTTCTGATTCACTGAGGTCTGGTGCTACTTCTCTACACCAATTAGCCAATAGAATAGCATCTGCTGTTTTAAGTGTTACCTTTTCTGTAGGATACAATGACTGGGCTAAATGTTTTAAATGTGCTTTTCTTTTCTTCCTATCCTTTGGCATAGCTCCATAAAACTTCATCCATGTCTGTGCTGGCACTTCTCTATAAGGTACTTCATGTGCCGCCAATATACCAAGCCACTGGCCGTAATTCTTCCCAAATGTCCACACAGATCGTACTCCCTGTTTAGGCATAGAGTGTACCTTTTCAATGATACAGAACATGTTTAAACAGTCCCATTTTGCCAGCTTAATAATATCTGACATATCTTTTACAGTATCTGGACAGTTATGCGTTTCTATGTGGCCATTATCTAATATAGCTATACCTCCATTGACACCAGCATCTATTCCAATGTGTATCATGTATCCCCCTGTTTTTTTATTTCATAATTAATACCCTTAAAACCTCGTAACGTAAATACCCAAGCATAAGCATGGGTTCCAGCATAACTTGCACTATATGAGGCGTTTTTGCCCCAAATAGACTTATTCTGTTTCTTTTTCATATTCTCTTAATCTTTTTACCTTAATTTTAATAGCTATTGTTTCAGAGGTTGTCCTTATTTGCATGATGGCAAAAAAGAGCTCTCTGCGTGTTAATTCAATGTCATAGCTGTTGAGCTCTTCACTGTACTCTAAAAGATCCTCACATTCATCAGATACTTCATCATTCCACTCATCAATGCCAAACCAGTTTGGTACTTTAACTGCTTTCATCTTCTTCTTCGTCATCGTAAACCTCGCAATGCTCTTTACAAGCACCGCAAATATACGTTTCAATACTGATCCAGACAGGTGCATCGCAACAGCTACTCCTCTTCATTTTGCCCTCGTGTACCGCCGTTTAGCCTTGGTACAAATATCCTTCGATGTGGATTGTAACTTATTTGTATATAATTGCATGCCTTTAATTTACTAATCCAGTTGGATACAGTTACATCAGTCACATCGTACCGCTTGGCGAACCACCCATTGCTCGCAAAACAAAAACCATGTTTATTAGACAAGGCCTTTATTTCTCCGTACAAGAGCCGTGCCCCAAGCGGCAGTCTGCCATCGTACCTTATTATGGCAGGAACTATGATGTAGTAGTTGTTTTTCAACGATTAGAATGGTAAATCGTCATCATCCAGATCGTGCTTTTTGAACTCGTCAGAAAGATTAGCGGATGATCCCTTACTTTGAGGTATTTCTTCATACTCATATTTAACCTCACCACTTGGCAACGTTTGATCTGCAATCCATCGCTCTACATCAAGATTGAATTTACCTGACGGCATTGCCACCAAGTCTTTTATCTTGCTTTTAGGAACCCAATAAGGCTTTGTAGCCTCAAAGTCACCTGTATCACCTTTAAAGCTACTCGGTATCAGTAGATATGATTTATCAGATTCTCTTACCTTATGAAGGTTTTTAATTCTGACATATTCATTTTCTGGAGGCGTGCCTTGCTTTAAATCAGACTTGGGCTTTACCTCTTGGCCCTCGCCACGATCTTCTGCCTGCTTTGCCAGCTTTTTTATTTTCTCTTGGGCCTCATTGGTAGGAGGCTGGGACTCAGTGACCTGAGAAGATGTAGTTGTGGGTTCACTGTTGTCCTGCTGTGCGGAACTGTCCCAGCCTGAAGGTTTCCAATCTCTTTCGACATAACCATTTGATAAATCGGCCCAATACTGAGGCATTGAGTATAAGTCACGACCAATACCATAATGGACTGCGGCTCTTTTAAATGCATCTGATACTTGGCCTTTCTCAGCATCAACTTCTGTTTCCATGCCACAATCAGCTTTAGTTGTACTGGATCCATCTGGCCATTTAATCGTTAGCCTGCAAAACAGGTGATTGCCAACAACATCATATTCTGTTGACCAGTTCTCTTTGCCTACAGCCTCATCAAGCCTGTCCATTACAAACCTTGCATCCACATACGCAAGCATACAGGCCTTTGTATTACTTTTATTTTTAAACCCTACCCTAAAATTAATACGTTCCTTTGGCGTAGGTGCAGATAGTGCATCTATTACTTCTTTATTTTTTGACATTTTTATCCTTTTAGTTTATAAATCCAATAACCTTTGCCCATTATCATCAAGCAACCTTTCTCTTGCATCCTCAAGTTTTTTTATAACGTCAACAATGGCCGCTACACGGCTTTTAAGATCTGCGATACTTGCATTTAACTCACTTCCTTTGGTGGCGTAATAAAAGCCCTTTGGGCCACTTCCTATCGGATGGCAATCAAGACGTAGTTGCCTGATAGTCTGGCGTACTTCGACATCATTAATATTAAACTGCCGCTGTATTCTTTTACTGGTCATTGGCTTTTGTTCACTACTATCTAATTTTAATAAGTTTAAAACTCGATCTTTGTAATAATCAGCCGTATCAGTCATCTGATTGTAAATGCTGATCTATATAATCTTGCATAAAAGCCTTTAACACTTCATTGCCAGATTTATTGTTTAGCTTGCAAACAGCTAAAAACTTTGATCTCAGCACTTGATCAAGACCAATGATCTGAAATCTATGATCTTTGACTGTCGTGCTTGGATCAACTTTTATTTGCTTTTTCATGTTGTTCCTTATGTTGTTAATATTATTATAATTACGACCAACGTAACCACTATTAATAGTCTGTGATCGTCACTCATCTCAAACTCTTTTTCTATCAAGCTGTCAAAGAATAAATACAGTAAAGGCAAGCTCACTGCTGTCATTGCTAATGATATTGAAAAGATCAAGAAATTTGCGATAAACTCATATATTTGCATGGGCCTATAATATTTCTGTTATAATTCTAATGCAAGTTATATTTCTTATAATTATTTACTTGCATCTAATTGTTATAAGTGTTAGATTTTAAGTGGTTATGATAAAATCAAAAAAGGAGTAAAAATGTCATACATACAAAAATCCAAAATAAAAGCCCTTGTAAGAGATCTGGGATATAGGATAAGCCCAGAGTCATTTGATGGGATAAATCGAGCCATAGAGGGCCTAATTAAAGGTATGCTAAGTAAGGTTGAGGCTGATGGTATGAAAACGCTTATGAGCCAACACACAGGCGTTAAAAAGGTATCTAATGGCCAGCCTGCTAATGGATCATCCAGTAGCTGTAAAAAATGTGCTAACATCAAACCTGAGTTTTTAAAGTTTGCCAGAAACACACAGGGATACTGTCACGATCAAGCTTATAAACTTAGTAAGGAGGTGAAATGATGTCAGAGGTTTGGCAAAAGATGCGAAAGCTCGACAACCCTAACAGGGTAGAGATAACCAGAGAGACTGTTAAAAGGTCGTACAAGCAGTTTAAAAAGATCCTGAAGGAGAATGGACACCCTACAAAAGATCTCACCCTTGCAGGTATGAGGAGGCAGATGGAGTTATCAAACAAAGAGGATGTGTATGTCAATGATCTATATGAGGTTCATGTGGATTATGACTTTGACATACCTCATCTAAGCATTAAGAATAACCAAAAGTCAACTGACATTCCTTGGCAACATAAGCAGTGGATTAAAAATGATATCCTTGGTGAAGAGTTTGAGGCCTGTGAGTTGTTTCCTGCTGAGTCACGACTACTTAACACAGCTAATCAATATCATTTGTGGGGATTTAAAAAAGGCGTGATGAAATTTGGATGGAACGCAAGACTGGTTACAGATAAAACTCCTACAAGTCCTAATGGTAAAGGGACAGGAAAACAAACTTTACAAAAAAGATAAGGATAAATAAATAATGGAAAAAATAGATTATGGTACAAGTAGCTTGTTGGGAATTGACGATAAGCATTTTAAATCAAAAGAAAAGGCATTAAAATATGAAAAATGGTATAAGGATAGAGGGTATTCTGCCTCTTATCGTAAAACATTAGATAAGAGATTGATTAAAAAAGGCTTTGTTCATACTGTTACTATTTTGCATTTTGGATATACCAAAGTTGAAAGGTGCAAAACTTGCAAACAACATTATGATAGAAAAGTGTCTGTTACGAAAAAAGGAAAAAAAGTTTACTGGGATTAAAGCTGTTTAAACGCTCCTAAATCATGCCCTTAGATAGCCAAACAGCAGGAGGGATTTTGCTCGGCTTTCTTTGGGCATGATATCTTACCAATGCTCTATAAGATCCATTTTAGTGCTCCATACTTTATGGATCGTATGGCTTGAACTAAACGTATCACTGTCAACCCTAAATAATCCATAATCGCCATTATCTGTACTATCCTTGTTGATACTAAATAGGAATGGATTTCTTTGGCCTAAAACTTTATTATAAAATGAATTATGCAAATTAGTTGTATCATAAAATTTAGAATTATCTGCGTTACCCATGTCCTCTGGCCAGATATCAGTATCGACAATATAACTAAATGATAGGCTATGCCTCATTCTTCCATAACGCTGTTTAAACACCTTCGTATCTTGGTCTGGGCCTATTGCTATATGCCAAGGCAATGTATGATCCCAAACAGGATTTCCTAAATGCGTAGTATTTGCATACATGTTGCCGCCTAAAGATCTTTGTACTGTAGTACCATCATATTCAATATCTGTACTTAATGACAAATCCATACTTGGAAAATCAAAGTATTCGCCAAACATAATACTTCCTATTCTTGGATCTTTTAAAAAGTTTTGACCAGTTCCATTTTCGTCACTAATTGTTATTCTTAGGTATTGATTATTACTCTCCTGCGTAGGCCATGTAATTAATGTCCATCCATCCTCTGCTGGATCTATTTCTCCAGCACTGTCATTGGCCGTTGCATTTACTACCTTTGTATGACTGCCTGTCGTACTCACTGTTGTTGGTGATGAAAAGTTTGAAGAGTCATCTGTCTGTACGACAAACACTGCATCAGCCGCCGCAAAATTATGATTCATTATGGCTAAAAAGTTGCTTTCAGCTAAAGCATCAGTTGCGTTGCCTGTATTGTATTGGATATAAAAAGACTGATTCTCCTTTTCAATCCTTGTAACGTTTTGAGGTCGTGCATCAAATATATCTGACTTGCTACCTTCTTGAAAAGTAACAGCAGTTGATCCGTCATCTTGTAACATTGAAATATCGCTTAATGATCTCCAGCCAGTTGCTAAATCAAAAGTAATAAGGTCAACGTATGCCCTTGGTTGTGTAAATCTGTTATAGCTCATTATATTTCCCTTGCTGTTATTCCCATCCTGCCAAGTGTTCTATTTGTAGATGTTATCATCATCTTTAACCCATCCCATGTACCAGAGTTATGCCCCATCGGTGTGGGAGGGTACATATTGTTTTCATTAAACTCAATTACGTCACCAACCTCTAAAGCATAAAACGCAGGATTTACTATGTCGCATGATACGATTAATTTTATTGATCCAAAAATTTTATCATAATATGTATAAAAATCATCATTAGGGTTAGACGATGGAGATGCTGGTATTACAGGCGAGACATAAGCATCCAAATCAACGCTTTTTTTGTTCTCGGCACTCTTTATATTGTATTTAACCCTTGAGGACGAATTTGAGCAATTTTGCGTAGTTACATAACCACTACCTGTAGGATGTTTTTCATAGTTTACATCCATCTTAGTTAGTAGTTCAGAAAATCGTGTCATTTTTACACTTATCTTAGATATATCTGCTTTGCTTAAAATATTACTGGCGGCAGTTGTTCCATAAGAATCTTTAATGTGAATATATTTATTTGATGTTGGTAAATAAATAAACCCACCCTCATACTGTAACTTTTCTAATTCTTTTTCCAAGGACACTGGCTCAAGTTGCCAATACCTAACTTTCCAATTTTTACTGGATTGCAAGTCACTCCAACCATCTGGATCAGCGTTATCAAGGTTTGCAAATCTTGATAATAAATCTCTGTGCACCTCATGTATCTCTGTAATAGGTGAAACAGAATTCCATCCATTATCAGGCAATCCATCTGCACCACAGTATAATTTAGTATCCATTGCTATCTTTTTTGCACCTACTGGATCATCTGTTGGATCGTTACTGACCTTTACAAATAATCTAACATCAAAAACTCTGCCAGTTACGGCAACGCTACCTGTGCCTGAGATATAAGTGCTAACCATATCTATAACTATTTTATCTGGCATTTGGCCATCGTTTAGGCTTGATGTCATATCAATAGCACTGCTATTCGCTGTTGAGGTTGTTCCGTTTGATGTACGTTGTACTATTTGATCACTACGCCCAAACGTACTGTTTTTAAGTGTCACTGAAAAATTTATTGTACCTGTCACTGTTGTCTGTAAATAACGTCTTACTACAATTTCTAATTCTGATATTTTACCAGATATTTCAGGGCAATCTAATACAAGGCTATCTGTTGCCGTTCCTCCAGACGTTGCACTGCTTAAAGTTCGTATTTCTTCAGCATAAGTGGTAGTTTCATTTTGTGAAGGATCATCTATTGCATTTGCTGGATTAGTTCCCCAGTTGTTATCTGCATGTACAGCAATAGGTTTAAATTTAAAACCCCTAAATAATCCCCCTTCATTTTTTATTGCATTACCACCTGCAAAAACAACAGTGGTGTCATTGTAGCTACTTGATGATGCTGTAGGTGTGACAGGTATAAATGCATCAAGGCTCCTTTCATAGATATGAGGCCTTGCCTCATTGCCACTTGAACCATCTAAAGCCTTATGTACATATCCAGAAGAAATACCACCTCTACTATATCGAACAGAAGGAAACAGCTCTTTGCCGTTACAATAATCTTGAGAATTTTGCCTCGATGCGTTTGGAGCATAAGATCCATATACAATAGGTAGATAATTATTTCTGTACCCTGACTTACTTTGTGGAAAGGATATATAATCCCAAGGCCTATGGGCAGTTAAAGAAAGTTTTATATTCTTTCCATCAGTAGCTATATCAATTAATCTAAATGATCCTAATTGGTGAAGGTCATCCTGATTTATTTTGCAATGTATTTTTACTTCGTGATTAATGTATTGTCTTGTTCCTCCAAATAATTCTTTTGATACTGGACTGCCCTCATAATCAAAATCAGGTATCGTTATATTTACGTTTCCTGTTTTTGCTGTTGAATTAGCAAGATTAATTGACTCCCTTATTGATGGTTTATTTAAAATAACACCTTTATAATACAAAGTATTATTAATGACATCAGAAAAGGCCATTGGAAAAAAATTATTCCAATATATTTGAGCATCTAATGAATGAGTTGCTTTTGTAGTTCCTAACTGTGCACGAGTCACAGCTAAAGTATCAGAATCTGTAATGGCAGTCACTTTTAATATTTCGCTATCAATCTTTATAAAATCACCAACAACGAAAACTGTAGCATCATCCACATCAATGGATGTTGCGTTAGCATTAGTAATAGCAACCTTAACTTGATTAGCAGAGCCATCTGCTTGCGTTACAGCACTAAAACCACCATCGCCATTACCTTGTGCATCTCCATTATAAAAACCAAATTCAAAAAGCCAGTTTTCTGTAATGTTTCCAAGGCCTATACTGTCGCCGTATGCCATTAGGCTAAGTTCATCCTGTTTGCTTTTTCAAGGGCTGGTATAATTGCATCTACAACTGTTTCATCTACCAATGGAGCTGATATATTTAACGTTACGCCTCTACCCTGTGGCCCATTTATATTAGGATCGCCTCCTAATGGCGTTATTTCGACAAGTTCTCGCCCAGATGGGTTATCACCTACCTTAATCATTTCAGGGCCGTTTGTGACGAATTGGCCACCTGTAGCAAACTCTTGTGCTTGTATTGTTGCAACCTCTACAGCACCAGCCGCCGCAATCAATGCACCTGAAATAATACCCAGCACGCCTTCTTGCCCTAACGCCTTTGTAACACCCAGAGCAGTATTAGCTATAGCCTGTGCGATCATTGGGGCTTTTTGTTTTTTCTGTAAATCTCTTTCTTGCTTTGCGTATTTTTCTTTAATATTTTGAATTTTAGCCTGTTTTGCCTCTTCATTTAATCCAGATGCCATTGCCGCATCAATTTCTTTTTGCCTTCGATTATCAATATTTTGCATCTCAAAAGCAGTATATTGATCTGATAAATTCATAATTCCATCGGTTATTTCGCTATATTGGCTTATTGTGTCCTCCATTCCAAGAACTTGAGCACGCACTGCCTCAGTTAATGATCGTTGTATTATTTGAGGAACCTCAACAAACTCAGGATCTTTTAATATTGATTTTTGCTCTTTAAGTCTTTCATTAAAAGCCTCCATTGACATCACAGTACCATCAAGCCACACTGGCTCATCTCTATCCATAAAAGCTTCAAATTGCTCGTCATCCATTTTAGAAAGCAAATCAAATTCATGAGTAAAGGCATCTAAACTTTTAGTTAGGCCTTTCACGCTTTTTTGTGCATTTTTAGCTTTTGTATCTGTATCAGATAAATCATCATTCAAATCTTCAGTTGCATCCTCTGCTGGATCTAATGCCCCAGTTAGATCTAATATTGTTCCTGCCAGTAAACCAACACTGACAGCAATCAATCCTGCTGGATTTTTTGCCATTGCGATTGTCAATAATTCTGTTCTCTTTTTAGCCAATAATACTGCCGCACTGTATGCTTTCACAGCAACAACAACTCCAGTAATGCCTACCGCATAAGCACCAAATGATCTTATTGAATCTTCATCAATTTCGGTTGTTAGTTCTGTTAAGCCATCTACCATATTTCTTAATGGGCCACCAACAAACTCAAACATTCTAAGGCCAAGGCCTTCCATTGCACTGTTTAATAATGTTAAACTACCATCAAGATTATCAAGTTGAGTCTCAGCCATTTCTTGAGCCGCACCACCTGCATTTTTTAAACCTTCTGTAAGTTGGTTTGTATCATCTACACCATCAAGCAATATACTAAATGCTGATACAGCTCTTTGGCCAACAAGCTCTTTCATAGCGGCGGTGTCTAAGCCTTGTTCTCTAAGCTGTTTAAACGCCTTCTCTAAATCTGCTGTGGATTTGACAGGAAATCCAATTTTTTTACCAAGTTTAGAGGTTTCATTTCCAAGCTCAAGAAATATCTTTCTTAATGCAGTACCAGCCATTGATCCATCAATACCAGCATTTGCAAGAGTTCCAAGCATTGCAGTGGTAGATTCTACATCCAGACCAACCTGCTTGGCTATAGGTGCAACATATTGCATTGAGAATGAAAACTTTTCCATATCAAGGGCTGATCTACTAAATGATGCGGCCATTGTGTCAGTCACTCTTGACGTTTCTGATACATCAAGACCAAATGCTCGCAAGGTTTGACCAGCTATCATTGCGGCCTGACCGAGCTCAGTACCTGATGCCGCCGCTAAAGCAAGTGTATCTTTTGTTACGCCTTGAATTTCTTTACTTGTGAATCCCAGCTTTCCAAATTCTACGCTCAGTTGTGCAACTTCGCTTGCCGTAAATACAGTAGTGCTACCAAGTTGCCTTGCATTTTGCTCTAAGGCTTTTAACTCTTCTCCAGTTGCACCAGTAATTGCAGATAAGTTACTTATTTGCTTTTCAAAGTTTCTTCCAACGCTAATAACGCCAGAAAATGCTCTCATTGTGCCATATAAAGCACCTGTGGTAAGCCCTAAAGCCGCAACCATACCCCCTAAAGATTTACTGCCTTTATTTGTGGCTCCCTCAAGGCTCCTTGTTCTTTTTTCTAACTCAGCATATTGCGTTTTTAATTTGGCAATGCCCTTGCCTTGAAATTCTATGATCTGTTTATTTGTTGCCACGCTTTTTCACCTTTCTAACCTCATGCTCATTTATGATTGATCTAATAATAAAATATTTATCAATCCAAATTTTTGGCGTATTGCCATACCCTCCCTCAAACGGCGGCGTATTAGTATCTTTTGAATAAGTATAACGCCTAATATCGCTTTGTAATTTAGCATCAAGAAAGATATTTATATTTGAAAAAAACGGAATCTGTGTGTATGTATCAAGTATTGCACCTGAATTTTCTCCGTTGTTATAATCTAAAGATTCATAATAAACTCTTAATAAATAATCACTTACTTGATCTTTATTATGAAATGTTACTGCCTTTTCATTTTTTAAGACAGATATTGTGGTGTATGGAAACGCCTCAAACTCAGGCCTGCTGTCTGGTGCACCCAAAAGGCTACAAACAGCGTTAATTCCAAATAACAGGCCCTCTACTCCCCCAAGGTTTGAGCATCCTGTATATGAGACATGAGCTCATCTTTTTCTGCCAGAGTCATTTGTTTAATTACGTCATCTGTAGGCTGATTGTTTACTTCTTTGTAGTTTTTGAAATCACCGCCACCAAGGCCATAACGTATCCACTGTGTGCGTGCTTTTGATGAGTTTTTAATAGTGCTGATAGCACCATCGTTAAATAAGATCTCAGGTATATCGGTGCACTCATCCATTTGATCAACTGTCATAGATTTAATTTGCACTTTACGGCCTGACTTTAACTTTTTTTCAGTCATAATCCCCCCATGTTATTATTAATTAAGACATTGTTATTACAGCAAGATTTCCACTTGCGGCGGCTCCAGTAGTTGCAGTAAATGGTATTTCTACAAACATTCCCTCATCTGCAAAATCAAGGTTGTGACCTGTCATCCTTGCCGATGGTATGCTTATATCAAAATTAGCACCATCATTTAATGCCAAGGCATAAGCTGTATTAGCTTTCCAGTCTGTACTTAATGCATCAGCCATGTTTGCATCATACTTCACAGTGATACTGCCACTAATGTCAAACAATCCACCTCTAACGTATCCATCTGTTTCTGCACTTGTTCCTTGAAAGCCAACTCTGTTGGCCTCGTTTGTGATAGTCATTGTAAATGCTGTACATGTTACAGCGTGGCCACCGACTGTTAATGCACCTGTAAAATCAAAAATGCTCTTTTCAAAGTCTGATGCTGTTGCGGCTCCTGTTACTCCAGAGTCTTTAATTATTGGAGCATATCCAGACATAAATTGACCACTTGCGTGCATACGCCCTGCATCAGTTCCCATGTCAAACGAAAGGGTTAGATTCTGTAAAACGGCTGAGTGCATGATCTGATCATCTGAATCAAGCCCTGTATTGCTTGTACCTGCCTCTAATAAAATAATACCAACATTATCTGCGGCGGCTTGTCCATGACTTAAATTCTCAAAGGCATCATGCACAGCAGAATTAATTGTAATAGCACCAGTGCAATCTGATACGCCTGTTGCAAGGCTCAACAATGTTTGGAGCATCACCTCATTCTCTACAAGATAGTCAAAATCCCATGTCCATACTCCAGAGCCATAATGCCTAATAAAATCACCATCCTCATAAGCTCTTCTGCCAGACCTCATTACAGATGCTGTAGTAAATGCGGCATCATAATTAATGTTATTTAATTGATTTAAACGCATAAATAATCTTGATCCAGATACGAAATCTGCATCTGCAAGGTCGCCATCTCCACCCAAGGCCAATGCTGATACGTCTTGCTTACCTACAATACATTTATACTCTCTACCTGATGCATTAGTTGCCATACCAATACTCCTTTAAACTTCTTCTATTAGTTGATTTACCAGCAAATATCTCATTTGCTTTTCAGGGACATTTTTAAGCTCATCGGCTTTTCCCTGTGTCAACGCCTTGTACTGATCTTTGCTCAGCAATCCCTCACCAGACATTACTTTTTTAAACATCTTTGTGGCCTTATAGGCCTTTTTCTTTACAGATTTACTCATGCTATTGCCCTTAATTTAATTTAATCTGCTCTACTTAACCTACATGAAAATGCGAATCTGGCCACATGCAGGCCATCTACCTCTTCTTCATCCTCTTCAAATTCGTTAAATAACACCTCACTAACCTCACCATCATGCCAAGGAAATGTAGCCGCATCAATCGTTTTATTGTTAAAAAGCAACTGGTTTAAACGCTCTGCATCTGAATAAAACTGCTCGTAAAACCTTTCATCTGCTTTTTCACCCATAACATATAAAACAATTTCTGTATTGTAAACTTTTCGCCATTCATTAGCCATCATCAAATCTGTTTCCATGCTCGTGCCCCAGAGCCTAATTGAAAAAGATCCCATGTCTCTATATGATGGCGAAATATAAACTGTACAAGGTCTATCGGTTGTAATAATACTACGCAACTTTTTTAGTACATTATCGTAAAAAATATTGCCGTAGCTTGTGCCCAGTACGAGGCCCATTTACATCCTCATTTTTCTGTGGCCAACTCTATGAAATCCACCTTGATAACGCATCTTACCAACATGATAAGAACCACGAGTCATATTTATATTTCCAACGTTGCTTGCTCTTACATCCTCCCCAACGCCATACACTTCAATTTCCCATTCATCATTGGCATTAGCAGTTGATGAGTCAGTAGCACCTGCAAATCTAATTTCTAAACCGCCAGCACATTGTTGATAATCGCCGTTGATTGTTTCAGCGTTTACAACTTGAGTGGCTTTTAGGTCAGTTGACGATTTCTCAAATACTGAATAGGTTGCTGTTCCGATTGCTCCAGAATCTACAATAATTATTTTAATAAGATCATAAGTACCAGAATAAGAACCCCTTGTCTGGATGGGCCTTACCTTTCCAGAGGTATATGAAACGTCCCTTATAACACCATACGGAGAATCCCCTGTAACTGACGTAGGCAACTGTATCTCTCCTGTCCTCAATCCATCAAGATACTCTTTTGCCTCTTCCATAAACGCATTACCAACGTCATCCATAGGATCTTCAGCTTTTATCATCATCGCTACGGCCACCAATGCAGTTGTGCGTTTAATTATATATGGGTAAAGCCCCTCTCTATCCAGACTTATTTCGGATGCCATCCTTGAATCAAGTTTAGATTCAACGTATCTGCTGGCATTTCTACGATATCTTTGCGTAAATGTTGCGGCATCCTCCCCAGCCTCCATTACCATATCATTTGGAGTTACTGAATCATTAAAATAATAAACAGCATCTAATGATGATTCATAAAACCACTCATCATTAGCGTTTACCTCTCCAGAGTTAGCTTGTGCAGATCCCAAATCCTTACCATTAGCAAAAAGCCCTGTGGTCAATCCTGCGTTATCAGCCCTATATAAACTACCGCTATGCACTACCCACCCATAAACTCTTGTTTTAGAATCAGAGGATTTTACTTGTGGATACACATCAAATATGTCACGATCTGTACAATATGATATTGTAGATGTTAAAGCCATTATTTACCTACCTTTCGCATTGCTATTCTATGAGAATTTGTGAAGGTACTTCCTTTCCTCATGGCAGTCACCATAGCTCTCAAATGCTTTCGAGAATGATGCCTTGAGTGCCTTCGCATTGCTGATATTTGCCGTTTATTAAGGCCGTTTACACTAACGCCTTTAACCTTTGTAACAGCCATTAATACCTTCTCATTTTACGCTTTTTCTTACCCTTCATACCTTTTTTCTTTTTGGATTTGCCTTTTTTTGATCCTGAACCTTTATGATATGGCATAAATTACCCCTTTTTCTTTAGTCTAATTTATCAAGAATTTTCTTGATTTCCTGAACCGCCTTATCATCTTTTTTTGACGGCGTTACTTTTGCAATCATGGAAATAAGGCCTAACATTACATGTTTTAAACCTTTTTTCTTTACTTGCCTTCTAATGTAGCTACTTAACAAGCTCATCTGACCTCCCCATTGCCTTATATAAGGCTGTTTTTATTGATGTCCATAGTAAATCATCCCAAGTGCTTGGGCTTAACGCTACGGCTTTATCTATCGCCATTACACCAATGACGACATACTCCCAGTTTTCAACCATCCAGCTCATCTGGCTCTCCTTACTCGTTTTGCAACCCTCTTTGTGTACTTAGCCTTTGCCTTGCCCTTTCTATTAGCCGCCCTTTTCTTTCTGTTTTCATACGCTTTTTGAGATGCAGTTAAACTTTTTCTTACGCTTGCAGGTAAATACCTACCTCTTTTACGGCGTGGTTTTTTAGAATCACCTTTTGTAATGTAACCCCAATCCTGTTTTGTCCACTTTTTTAAACTTTTTTGTGATCTTTTTAGTGCCATTATCGGTATCCACCACCACGCTTTTTGTATTCTCTGGCGAGGGCTTGGGCCTTTCTTGCCGTCCATTTTCCTCTCGGCCCAAATTTGGAACCTGCAAGCAATCTTTGGAATATTCTTTTACGCATTGTAGGCTTGGTGTAATTACCTGCGGCGTTTACAGTTGACTTTTTACGCTTTGTTTTTCTTTTTCTTTTCCTTGCCATATCTTACCATTTAACCTTATTTGCCCAATAACTGCCACTCATAACACCTTTTTTAATCCCTTTAGCATGCCTTTTTTTAAATGCTCTTCTGCGAGCTTTTTCAGCTTTTGTCCTTGGATTTTTACCAGCTCCCTTCACGCCCTGCTGACCAAATCTAATTAATTTGATTTTACCGCTTTTACTTTTGGCGAGCACTATATGACTTTTAGTCTTATGTCGTGGCGTTCTTTTTGGCTTATTAAAATCGCTCAGGCCAAACCTTTTTAGTCTTGGATCTCTCGCCATGTTATTTTAAGTATGCCACCAATCCTATAAATATTGTTAGCACACTACCCACCAGAGCAGTCATACCTTTCATGTATGCAAAACCTGTTTCCAGAGTGTTTACACGCCCCATATTATGCGTTAATGTTCTATCAATAGATTTTAGGCGTGAAAATATCTCATCCAGTTTTGCACCATGCTCTGCTAATGTAGCAATAATCTCTTTGTTATATTCTTCTGACTTCATACAGAGTTGCACCTTCTATACCAGCCATAATAATATTTTTCATATTTATCTGGTCGCTTTAAAACGATAGATGCATAATGCATAAGCCTAAAGGCCCTAAACCTTTCAACCTCTACATTTTGCACAGCCTTTATGGTATTTGGGCCAATCCTACCATCAACAGATATTGATTTACCTTTTCCATTTTTATGGTTGGCCGCCTTTTGCAAAATCTTTGTTGCACGAGATCTGCCCTGATTTACAACGCAATCAAAAAATGCCTCCTGTAAATGATCTGGTAGCTTATCGCATTTTGATGGTTTGTAATATTGATCTCTGTAGATATCAATAGCTTTACGCTTTGTTAATGCCTTGATATCGTCAGCACTCATATCGGTTCCATGCTCACTAATGCCATATTTTGTAGTACCACCAGTATCTACTACAATTTTTTCGCCACCCTCACGCTCAATTAATGGCTCTATAAAATCATCAAATTTGCTCATGCAAACTCTCCTACAGATTCGTTTACGTCTTTATCCCTTATATAACAGGCCGCCAATATAGTCTCGTAATTATTGGTTTTTGCTGGTAACATTGGATATCTATATTTTACAACGTTTAGCCAATGTTTGACCATTAGCTTTTTATCATCTGGATATACACCAAAATAATCCATCCATTCAGCAGATTCTATTATTTTATAATTCCAATGAAATACATCAAAAATACCTGACCATCTGCCAATATCATACAGGTCGCCATTATCAATAATTACACACTTAGCTCTTAAATATTTATAACGCCTAAATATTTCAAGGCTAAAGGTATCGTTTAGATAATAAAATGAATGATTAGTATTATGAATAATTGATATCGTTTGATTAGGAACTACAGCAATATAAATCATGCATCTTCTCCCAATGTTTTTATAACGCCATCAATAATCGTATGAGTGCCAACCTGAAAGCGGCCATGTACATCATCGTAATGCTTTTGGCACTCTGTGGTATATTTATCCTCTGCCGTTAGAAGATTATCTGTCCTAAGTACAATGCCGCCATCAGACCATACAACATATTTTTTTGCTGTATCAGTTGGAATGTCCTGATCAAAGTCATATGGCTTAAAAAAGATTTTTACATCTTTACCTTTATGTGATTTTCTATATAGGATTTATTCCTCTTCTTTTCCCTCTTTAAAACCTTCTACAGCGATTGCCTGATAATGATCACGAAGTACAACGCTATCATTCAAGGATGCGTTTAAACGCCCTATCTCTGCATTTAAGGCGTTTACTTTCTCACAGGCATATACTTGCTCATCTGATAGCTCATCTGCCGTTTTTTCGACCTTCTTTCCATCTTCAAAGGCCATTGTGTATTTTCTTGGTTCTTGCTGTTCGCTCATTATTTTTCTCCTGCATTATCTATTTTATTTAAATCTGCTAACAATGTTTCAAAATCTGCAACCTCTGAGTCAATCCGTTCTTTTTCTTCTTTTTTAGCTTTTAGTTGACTCTCCAGATTTTTAAGATCAACTCTTTGAACCTGATCTTCAAGGGCCTCGCCTGTTGCTGGATCAAATCTTTTTGAGACTATCTGCAACTCCTGATGTGATTGCTCTGGCTGATGAGGCCTAATAACCTTTTGATCCTCATCAACTATTTCTGCTATTTCTTGTCTATCTATAACCTTTTTATTCCTGACAATTACTTTACTTTTTGCTTTTAGTGTTTTGTAACCAATCAATTTACACTCCTGCTATTATTAATTATTTTGATGATTCTTCTTCTGATACTTCTGGTTCAGCGATGCTATCTGCATAGGCAGACTTTAATTCATCTGTCCATAATGCACCAGCTAATTTTTGTATTTCAGCAGATTCACCACTTACATCTGCATCTGGTGTTAATACCTTTCTATGATATTTAAAAGATATTTCCTTACCATCTTCCATTATTGAAGTCTTGGTGCGTACTTGTATAAACTTATAATCACCTCTTACTTCGTAATCATCTTTATTTTCTTTTGTTAAAGCCATTATAACTCCTTGTTAGTTCCAGTATAGTATCCACTATACAAAATAACTTATTCCTACTGCTATAGTCGTTGAGGCAATAATTGCATTTGCTGAATCTGACACTAAAGAAGTAGCATCGCCAGCATAAACACGAAATCCAGATTCACCTTCGATTCCAAGTACAACAAATCTTGATACATCAAGTCCAGAAGTTCCATAAACTGTTACACTACCACTAAACCTACCAGCAAGCTCAGTTTTATCTCCAATTGCAAATGGTAAATTAACTGTAAAATATCCAACTGGACTACTTACACCACTTACAGCTATTGCTCCATTAACAGTTACCATACTTCCAATTTTTACATAAGATAATTGGTCATAGTCAGAATTAACATTTATACTTCCACTTGTAGCTGGAGTAACTGTTGCCGTATAAGTGCCTTCTTCGTAGTCATCTAATACATTTGCTCCACTACTTGCCGCTTGACTTGCTGGAAATTGAATACCAGCACAATGAACTAATGCACCACTATCTTGTGCCATATAAACAGCAGTTACAGATGTATTACCAAGCGTTACTGTGTTATCTCCACCACCATCTGCATTATAACCAATTACAATTTCATTAGTTGGAGTGGTGCTTGAAAATTGAGAGCCTGAACCTATTGCTATGGATTGGTCTGGAGAAGTTGCATTGCTACCTGAAACATCAGTCCTTCCAGCAGATAATCCAAGAGCTACGTTGTGTTCTCCATTAGTATTATACTGAAGGGCAGATGCTCCGACTGAAGTATTATATCTTGCTGTAGTGTTACTTTCTAAGGCACTTGCTCCAACTGCTACATTACTATCTCCTTCAGTTAAAGATTTTAAAGCAGTAGAGCCAACTGCTGTATTAAGAGTTGCTCCATTTAAAGCACCTTCCATAGATTGATAACCAACAGCAGTATTTAAGTCACAACCAGCAGTTGTCCAAGTGCCATTACCAGAATACGCTCCAATAAATACATTCTCGTTACCGCCAACATTATTTTGAGTATTGCTACTTCCCATTGCACGAAAACCCAGTGCAACATTATAAGACCTTGCTCCTGTTCCTCCGACCATTGCCTGCATACCTACAATAGTATTACCATCTGAACTTGCGTGATTTACAAACTCACAGGCTTTTGTTCCAAGTACAGTATTAAAAGATTCACCATTATCTGCATTTCTTAATGCTTTAAAACCTAATGAAACATTATTACTTCCATCTGTTTGATATAATTGAGATTCATAACCTATAGCAGTATTTGAACCGCCAGAGGTCAGTGCTCCTAACGCACTTCTTCCGATAGCAATAGTTCCTGTATGAGGATTATCAGCTGTAGCATCTAATGCAAAAGCTCCAATAGCAATGCAGTCACTTACAGTGATAGGATTACCAGCAAATGCTCCACCAAGTAAGGATTGTTGACCGATTGCAATATTATTATCAGCAGTACCTATAGAACCTTCGTTTAAATTTGCCATTGATTCATGCCCAATAGCTACATTTCCAGTTTCACCAAATGCTCCTGAACCAAGTGCATTTCTACCAATAAGGCAGTTTTTTTCTCCTGTCTTTAAAGCATCGCCCGAACCTCGACCAATGCCAATATTATCACTTCCTGTAGTTATACTGTAAAGAGCATCTGCACCTGCACCTACATTAGAATCACCAGTAGTAATGCTCCTCATAACAGCAAATCCAATTCCAGTGTTACGCTCTGCCGCACCAATATTACCAGAACCCATTGCTTCCTGACCAAATATAGTATTGTAATCAGCTCCTACATTAGCTGTCTGTTGCCAAGCAGTATGCCCAAATATTGTATTGCCTGTGTTTCCACCATCATTATTAGATAGTGAGATAACGGAGTTGGCGTCAAGTAACATAACTGTTGTTGAAGGAGTACCATCACTTGCACTTGTTACTATTTCAAGTGAGCCTTCAGTTGTACCATCAGCACCATAAACACGAATTTGTGACTTGCTTGAGCCTTCGTGTCCAAGAGTCATTGAGGATGCTACGTGAGCCAAGTTTTGACCAGTAATTTTTAAACCAGCTCCAGATACATTTACAATGTTAGAAAAAGTAGATGAACTATTGTCAATAGACAACCTAACACCAGAATTAGTAGCAAAAGAAATTTTATTATCTGTTTCTTGGTATATATATGTATCTGTGCCACCATCTAAATACAAAAGATTTCCAGCGGGAATGGTTACATTACCAGCAAAAGTAGCATTTTGGGATGTATCTAATTTCAAGGCAACATTATTACCATTAGTACCAAAGTGCATTTCTTGTTCTGACCTCAAGCACATTATATAATCAGAGCCACTGGTTGAACTAAGAATAGCACCACCATTACTATCATCTACACCTATAAATCCTCTATTTGTATTATCAGCTTTAAATGAAATCAAAGCAGAACCAACGCCAGATTGCTCTACCATTATTCCATCAGTAGATGTTGAAGATGTAATATGCAACTTCTTGTCTGGGCTAACTTCATTTATACCGACATCTCCTCCATTCGGATTTAATAATAAAGGATATTCTGTACCTAAACTTGTTGAATCACAAACTTGCATCCACACTCCATAAGGAGATGCTGATTGTTGTCCTATATCTAAAACATTTGTTGCAGAACCTTTTACTCTTAATGCTAAATTAGTTTGTGTAGTACCTGATGTTACTGGATTTCCATTTACAGATGATGAAATTGTTACTGATTGGCTTGAGTCTATTGCAAGTGCAGTGCTATATGAACTTCCATTGTAACCTCTAAAAAAGAAAGCACCATTACTTGAATCATTTCTACTTGTGAAAAATGTATTAGCTCCAGAGTGTAGTATTTCTAATGATTGATTAGAACCATCTGAATCTTGTAAGGTTAGAGCTGGAGTTGAGTTATTTACAAGAATATCACCAGCAAAAGTAGCCGATTGATCAGTTCCTATGGTAAGTGCAACAGTAGCAGAACCACCAGATGGTGTTGTGGCAAATTTTAGGACACCATCATCTTTGTTAGATGTATCTGAACCACTAAAGAATCCCATATAACCAATAAGAGTGCCATTCCATTTACCAAGCATCGTACCTATACCAGCATCAGCACTTGACCTATTTGCATCTATTGTAATAGCGTTTCCAGTATCTCCAGCACTGTGTATTGTTATACCTTCATCACCAGAGTCTGCTTCGATGTGTAGATTATTTGTAGGTGTCGCACCTAAACCAACACTTCCTGTTTCAGTAATAATAAGAAAATCTGATGTACTTCTTCTAATTTTAAACTTGTCACTATCAGAATTATCTACATAAGCAAACCAATCAGTTGCACCAGTTAAGCTAAATTTTAAACTTGCATCACCAGAACCATCATTTTCTATAACTACATCATTTGTACCAACTGTACTTGAGTCATCTCTAAATATATTTAAAACATTTGTTGGAGTCTTATTTATGCCAACTCGTGAATTAGTCGTATCTACAATTAATGTGTCACCCCCATCACTATTAGCTCTTACCAAAAAGGCCTCTGTACCAGTAGCATCAATAATTGTGCTGTTAGATACAACAGATGTTAAATTAATACTTGCATCGCCACCTACGCCCAACGATCCTGTAACTGTCAGATCTCCGTCAACTGTCCCTCCTGTAGATAAATTAGCGGCTACTGATTTACCAAGGACTGATTCTATCATAATTTATACCTCAACGATCCTTACGGCCCCTGCGGAGCCCTTGCCTAAATGATTAAAAAACACAGTAGAACCAAGCGATCTTGGTATTGTTAAAAATACAAGAGTTGACGATGGTATAATTAAATCGTTTGCTGTAGTAACATCTGTCTGAGATGCACTAAAATTAAAATATAATTCTACTGCACTATACACGCCTATCTGCGACGTTGTTTCACTTACGCTAAAATGGATCGTGTTTGTGTTTGCAGTGCCTGCATGGGTAGCCACTGTGGCTACTGACCATCCACCACCAACGCTAATATTTACGGCCTCTTGAACCGATCTTTTATGTAAATCTGCCATGCCTACCCCTTATCCAAAATATGCGATAACTTTGCCACTTGACAAAGTAAAGTTGTTATATGATCCGTAAACCCAATCTCCTTGCTTTAATGTATCAGAAAAAGCATCTCCATTGTATTCGGATGCTGTGCTTGTTCTTCCAAAATAAATACTACTTGATGGAGTCAAGGTTGCAAATACTGCATCTGCTACAGCCATGATGGCTACGATCTTTTTTCCTGTAGGAGCTGAAACAGCCGTAGTGCCGCTTTCATAGACACTACCATTCTGTCCAAGTTGGATATTTAGTGCCTCATTAGCACCAAACTTATTAATTGCCATTTTATCACCTTTTATTTAGGTCGCCATTGAAGGACTTAGCTTGTCCATGAACAGGCCGTTAAAACGATTATAGGCGTGCTAAAAGCTCTTTCTTTGAATCGCCTCTATCATAATCCACATCATTATCGGACATCCATTCTCTAATGTCGTTTATTTTCCACGCCATTGAAGGCATGTCCTTCTTTAATGCTTTTACTTCAACTGCACCATTTGCAAGCAAGTCATTACAAGTATCTTTTCCTGCCTCTGTAGAGTCATCTACTTGAAATGTTTCTTCTTCATTGGGCCATTTAAATGTTTTCATAATTAATCCTGCTTTGAATTTAGGGCCGTTTAAACACGGCCCTAAATCTTTTTTCAGTTATTAACTTGCGTTAGTAAACTTGTAACCTCTGATGTTATCAGAGTCGTCAAGCAACTTCACTCCATACAGCGTGTGAGCGACGATTTTGGTGGCTAAAAAATCGATATCATAACTCTCCTTGACATCAATATCTCTTTGCACAGCCATAGCACAAGCACTCTTGTGATAAATCACGCCAGATACATTTGTACCGCCAGAGCTAAGTGAATTTGACATAAGAACTGGCATACCCATTAATCTGCCAACAACACCAGTTAAAGCTGGGCTGTTTTCTGAATTAAAACCAGTAATGTCAGATCTTACAAAGGCCGCACCAAACGTACCTGCTGGATTTAACATGTCTGCATACAATGTTGGATTTACAACAAAATAAACATCTCCAGATGTGTAATCAATGTCGTTTTCTCCAAGAACAGCTATTGCCGCCTCAAACTCATTTGCTGTTATTTGATCATCTGTGGCCAAAGTAGCACCTTGATTAACTTGAATCAACTGAGCCGCAATGTCCGAATCGACTTGCTTAGCAAGAGCACTCGACATCGCCTTTGCATAGGCTGAAATTAAATCATAGCTCGACTGCACTTGTAGCACATCGGTAAACATTTTTGCACTGTAAAAATGTTTATCAATTGATAGCTGAGTATTTGTTTCAGCAGGAGCAACATAACTTATTTGTGCCCCATCTGTTAAACTTGATGCACTCATCTTCGCAATTTCTGGAATATGCACTGTATCTCCACCATTCTGCACTAACGCAGAATAATCTTCAACAGTGTTTTTAAATACCAGTTTTTCATCAAAGAACTTGTATATTAAATCGGCCCAGAGCTCTGGCAAAAAATCCTGAGTTACACCAGTATCAAATATAGTACCTGCTGGTTGTCCCATATTATCTTATCCTTGTTTTTTTGACAGACTTTCTATCATAGGCCTTAATTAAATCACTAAAATTTGATCTTTTATATTTATCATCATTCTGCATAAATGTATCAAGATCATAATTTGTATTTGTACGCCCCTGTATTGCCTCAGTTGGATTTGATACCTCTGGAGCTTGAGCCTTTTTAGTAAAGTGCTGTAATTGTTCTAAATTCATGTTTTGATAATGCACTCTTTCATCTTCTGGAATTAACTCCAATAATGATTCTCTTTGAGCCTCCACCTGCTTTTCAAATGCAGAAAGCCTGCTTTCCATTGACTTATTACTTTCTCGTAATTCAGCAATAAGATCATCCTTCTTACCTTCTGCAATCAGCTTTGCTTGCCTATCTTCTTCTGCCTTAATTGACAGCTTATCGTTTTTAGACTCAGCATCCTGTGCTCTTGATCTCAAAGATTGTGAGTATTTCTTTTCCTTATGATACAGTGCCTCGTAATCCACATCACCTTCTGGTGAGGTAGGTTGAGCATTCTGCTCTTCAACTTGTGTTGTTTCTTCAGCCATCTGGCTTATCTCCCTGCTTTTTTCATATATGAATATAGGCTTAAAAATATTTTTAAGGGTATATGTTTTTTTACTTGCATCATATACATCTTATGTGTTATAATTGTTTTAGTTATGACAGCAGTTAATCAAAATAAGGAGTTTAAAATGAAACAAAGAAAAGTACAAATAAGTTATGTTGGTGATGCAAGTGAATATGGTTTTAAGTCAGGAGACTGGGTTAATTCAAAAGTTTTTTTCGCAGTTCTTAGAGAGATGAAAAAAGATAAACTTGTTATTCCTACTTGGTATGCTCAAGCACAGTTTGAAGATGATAAGATGGTAGCAAGAAAAGATGTATTTTCAAACCATTGGGAGGAGGTAGCGTAATAAATTTTTAAACGTTCATAATAGAACACACCGCAATGCTCAATAAGGCCCTTTATTTAAGGGCCTTTTTGGGTGTATAGAATTATTGTAAATTAAAACAATA
>VTLG01009482.1_pt1 | contig 31116 bp, 47 predicted proteins | sample 4694571 | NCBI WGS metagenome assembly VTLG01 (sample SAMN12604809, study PRJNA352737) | marine metagenome | biome: ENVO:00000447; feature: ENVO:00000209|ENVO:00000569|ENVO:01000036; material: ENVO:00002151; isolation source: viral sequences binned using virsorter ...
TAAAAGTATTTCAAGAGATATAGATCAATCCATTGATGCGATCTTTCCAAGAATGAAAACCATGATGGACAACTCGCCAACCAATAAAGCAAGAACTGCTTTCATGGCTGACGTGAATGATGCTTTGTTATCAGGAACAAGTACGCTGGATGATCAAGGCAGAGTAACTTGGAGTGCAATGGATCCTGATGCACTTGCCAAAGTCGTTAGAAAAATGGACGAGCTTGGGGCCAAGCCTGATGACGTCATGAAACTAAGAGCAGGTCTCAATATCATTAGAAAAAAATGGGGAGATCTCTTTACCGAACTAGGAAAAACTTTAAACGCAGATGAAATTGCCGAATTTAAATCTCTCTTTGGTAATAAATTTAAAAATTATTTAGGATCCACTTATGAATTTATGTACAATAAATCTATCATTCCTTGGTTTAGATATAAACCCACTCGTGAACTCATTGATAGAGCTAAAAAGGTTTTCATTGATAGTGCTGAGGAAGCAGGACGAAAAGTAACACCTCTAGAAGCAGAAGCCATGGTATCCAATGTCATTAAGAGTGCGGGCATGCCTAAAGGATTTAGATTAGATAAACCTTCTGATGCTTTATTTAATATTCCAGATTTCTTTGTAAATAGAACTACATTAGATGATGCGGTCACTCAAAGAGGATCACAAAGAATTTCTATTGGTGCTATTAGAAAAGATACGGATCGAAAAGTCTTTGAAGACTTGCTGGGTAAACATAAGAACCCGATGCAAACGATTCTAGGCGGCACGGCTAAGCTTTCTATGATTGTCAGAAGAAATGTATTCTTTAAAGATTTAATGAAAAAGAATGATGAGCTGATAAGAGCAGGCAAGATGCCGATGTTCGTTAAGAGTGAAGACGAAGCGCTGCGTTGGTTCGGAGACAATTATAAACGAGTAGAGGTATTAGATCCTGCTCAAACTTTACACGTAGGAACCGGAGCTAGACAAACAGCTATTAAGAAATCCAAAGATGTAGCTAAGGAAGGAGCTCGAGCACCGACTCCGGCAACAGGAGCCACGAATCCTTTTTCAGATCCATTGAATCCTTGGTTTGCTACACCGGGTATGGCCGATGCGTTAAAGAAAACAGGAATGGAAGTCGTGGAAAAAGGAATGGTCGGACAACTTTACCATAGCTTACTACTTTATCCTAAAGCCACTTCTCAAATTGCTAAAACAATTTTATCTCCTGTGACTCACATGAGAAATTTTATAAGTGCTGGAGCCTTTGCAACAGCCAATGGGATCGTTCCCTTTGCAGATAAAGAAGCCATCAAGATGGCTTACCAAGCACTACAAACTCCTTTGAAAGGAACACGAATACAAAATGAATTATATGATGAGCTCTTAGAACTTGGAGTAGTAAATACCAACGTAAGACTAGGAGATGTAACTCGACTGATGCAAGACGTAGGCTTTGGTGAAACCATGACTGCTAATAAAGGTACAGCGATGTTGATGAGACCTCTGTCTAAATTAAAAGCTGTAGGTCAAGATCTATACACCGCTGAAGATGACTTCTGGAAAATATATTCCTGGGCTGTAGAAAAAACGAGAATGGAAAAAGCAATGGCGGCACAAGGTTTAGTTAAAGGTCAATGGTTTACTGATGCAGCAGGTGAATCAATTAGATTAACGGATGACTGGTTTAAAAAAGAAGCAGCCGACATCGTTAAGAATAATATTCCCAACTACGATTTCGTTTCAGACTTTGTTAAGGGCACACGTAAATTTCCTTTAGGAAATTTCGTATCGTTCCCTGCAGAGATTGCAAGAACAGGAACGAACATTGTTGAAAGAGCTTTAAGAGATATTAATTACACAATTAAATTACCTAATGGTCAACTCGTAAAACCTTTTCAAGGTATAGGATACACAAGACTTATGGGCTTTGGTGCAACAGTAGCTGCAGTTCCTTATGCCACAACTGAAATGTTCAAAGTACTCTACGATATAACTGATGAAGAACAAGCAGCGATCAGAAGATACGTAGCTGACTGGTCTAAGAATTCAACGATCCTTCCGATCAAGGATCCTAAAACAGGAGAATTTAAGTATGTCGATTTCTCTCACGCTAATGCATACGATACTTTAGTAAGACCAGTTCAAGCTGTGATCAATGCAGTAGCTGATGGAAGAACCGACAACGATGGCATTATGGATGACTTCATGAGGGGAACCTTCACAGCTATGAAAGAGTTTGCTTCACCATTCATCAGTGAATCAATCTGGACTGAAGCAGCAGCTGATATTATTATGAGAGGAGGAAGAACTCGAGATGGTTTTGAAGTTTATAATCCTAACGATACCTATGGAAATAAAAGCCGAGCTATTATGAAACATTTAGTGGATGCTCAAATGCCTTTCTCTTATCCACAACTTAAAAGATTATTCAGAACTATTGAGCCTGTCACAGTCGTGACTAAAGGAAAGTATGATGAGTACGGACAGACCTATGAGTTTGGTGATGAAGCTGCAGGACTCTTTGGATTTAGAGCGGTTCAAGTGAACCCAGGTCGAACCATGAAGTATAAAGTGGCTGACTATCAACAGGGTGTTAGAAAATCTGGATCATTATTTACTAGAGTTACTTTAAAAGGGGGACCAATAGATCCAGCGGAAATTGTTGATGCTTACATCAATGCGAATCGATCTTTATTCCAAGTTAAAAAAGATCTTAAACTTGACATGGATGCGGCAAGATTATTAGGAATCACAGAAGAAAAATATGAACAAGCTCTGGATAGAGTATCTAATGTAGAACAGAACGCAATTGATGACGGTGAGTTCAGACCCTACACACTATCGGCTAAGGTGGAAGAAGCTTTCCAAACTCATGCAGATGAAATGGGGGTCGCTAATCCTTTGGATGCAGCCTATGATACTATTAGTAATCTTGAAGATCAATTCTCTGACCTTTCTTTAGATGATCTATTCCCTACTGATATAACTAATCCTCTAGTCCCTATGGGTCTAGGTATGCCTTTCACTACTCCAGGTGGTGATACAGGTTCATTAAATTTACCTGGTGTTAACCCTCAGGCAGTCACAAATACTGGTGGAAATATTCCATATAATCAGTTAACAACAGACCAAAAAATCAATATACTATTCGGCCGGAGTTAAAAAATTATGAAACCTAAGACAACCCGAGAACATATTATAGCTTTGCATGGCCACGTTACTGGTCTAAAGAGAGATGTGGGCAACATCAAGAACAACCATTTGAAACATATCAATGTTCGTATTCATGACTTGGGTGGCAAGATAGACAAAATCTATTGGGTTCTTTTAGCTATGGTGGGGGCCGTAGCACTACAATTGTTTCAACATTTCCTAGCATAATTTATGCAATTATCTAAAAATTTTAGCTTAGTGGAGCTGACTAAGTCACAGACAGCCGAGAGGAAGGGCATTCCAAACGACCCTAGTCCTGACCACCAGGAGAACCTAAGATTGCTCTGTGAGCGCGTCCTACAGCCTGTTAGAGACCATTTTAATCACGTAGTGAGTGTATCCTCAGGCTACCGCAGTCCTCAGCTGTGCCAAGCCATCGGCTCATCCATAGATTCGCAGCATGCAAAAGGCATGGCTTGTGATTTCGAAATCTTTGGAACCCCTAATAATGAGGTCTTTAATTGGATCAAGCACAACCTTCTTTATGATCAAATGATATTAGAATTCTGGAATCCAGACGAGCCCAACTCGGGGTGGGTTCACGTGAGTTATAATCCCGAGTCATCAGAAAATATAAAGGAAAATTTAAGAGCATATAAAGACGAAGATAATAGAACCCGATACAAACCAATCATAGGGGATGCATAATGAAATTTATATGGAACAAATGTATAGCAGCTATAACTTTTACTCTAGTTACAATACCCAACAGGTATCAAGGACTAATATTATTCATCATGCTGCTTGCAATTTATTACAAATAGATTATATTAGATCTAAGAGTGCTTTAGGAGGCTCTTATTATTAACTGTCTAACAAGGAGGTTATTATGACTGATCTAATAAACTTAAACAATTTCCTAAATAACGCAATCGGTTTTGAATCGTTCTTCGAACGTTTTAATCGTCTGCCTACAATCAATACTGGTTTTCCACATTATAATATAAAGAAAGCTGGGAAGGATAAGTACATTCTTGAAATGGCTTTAGCAGGTTACGACAAAGCTGATCTTAATGTCATCGTCAACGACGGAATCTTATTCATTGAAGGAGATGGTCCTGAAGGTTTCGAAAAGGACTATGTCCATAAAGGTATAGCAACTCGTAATTTTAGAAGAGAGCTACAGCTCGCTGACTATGTTGAGTGCACGGGTGCTAAACTAGAAGACGGAATGTTGAAAGTGGAATTGAGCTACAATCCGCCCGAAGACAAAAAGCCGAAAAAAATTGCAATAAAATAAAAATAAAGGCAAAAAATTTCTGGGTGAACTTTTACTACTCTCCCAGAAAATGTAGGATTAAGTATATCCTAGCCAACCGGTTAGGATGTACTTTTCATGTTGCTTGGAGATTTGACCTTTGTGAGTGTGCGTAAAATCAGTAGGCCAAATAAGCGTTAATCCTTTTTCTGCAGGAATCGTGAGATCTTGATATTTAAAATGGGTACCGGCTTCAGGGACCGTGTTTAAAAAAGTCATAAAGACCAAACATCGATTTTGTTTCCCTTCTCTTTCATAATGCCAAATTTTAAATCCTTGATTAGGCTCATAGTATTGAATCTGGGGAGATTCAATCATTCCAAATTTCTCAAACTCTTGAATTTCAGGATATTTTTCTTCATATCGATGAATTATTTTTTCTAAATATTTTCTATAGACTATAAAAGAAGGATCATTATATTTTGGATGTAGAGCAAGTTCCATAGATTCTTTTATTTCTGGTTTTATTTTTAAAGGAGGGGGTCCTACCACTCCTGGTGATTGATTTTTAGGGTGAGCTTTAAACACCTCTATTAGACCATCGCAGAGATGGGGAGGTATATACCATCCACCAATGAAAGTATTTTGAGGCAACACATATTCTTTTAAATCCATGCTTTTAATTCTTCTCCCATAATCTTAGTTGCAATATTTACTTTTTTTCTTAGAGCTTTAACAATTCTTTCATCCACGGTACTCTCCGCCATAATGTCAATATAAGTCATTGGAAATTTTTGTCCGATTCTATCAATACGCGCTTCTGACTGTTGTCGTTTTTCCAGATCATAACCATTTGAGTAATATATCATGGTAGAGGCAGCAGTTAAAGTTATACCATAACCCCCTGTTTGTGTAGTTCCTACAAAAAACCTACATTTTTCATTATTTTGAAATTTTTCTATATTCTGTTGTCTTTCAGAAGTTGGGGTGAGACCATAATAATCTACAGCAGATTCAAATCCGTATTCTTTTCTAATGCGTTCTATAATATGTTCTACATCATGTTGATAATGCGCCCATATAACAGCTTTTCCTTCTACTTCGTCTAAAACGTTTAAAAGTTCATCGAGTCTATTATTGTTGATATCTTTAATCGTCCCATCATCAGCAGTAAAATGACCACAAGTAATTTGATGAAGTCGCATGAGCTGAGTTAAGACAGTAGCAGTCGTCATTTGTTTTCCTTCCATTTCAGCAAGAGCTAAATGCTTCATTTGTTTATAAACTTTCTCTTGAGCCGGTGTTAATTTAACAATTCTTTTCATAAAAGTTTTAGGGGGTAGATCTAAACAATCATCTTTCAATACTCTGAAAGAAAAAGGTTTAAGTTTTTGAGATAATTCGTCCAAGTTGCGATAACCCACTACAATTTGAACTGAGCGGCCACCAAAGTTAGCTGTTTTCATTACCGCATAACGTGTTCTAAACGTATAATAAGAAGTATGACCTAATAATTCTTCCTGTAAAAAATCACATTGCTTATATAAATCTAAGGGAGATTTAGTCACAGGAGAGCCTGTAAGAATTCTTTTGTATTTAGCATAAGGAGCTAATTTACATATATTTTTTGTTCTTTTTGCATCCGGATTCTTGATCGTTGTACTTTCATCAACTGCCATCAGAGAATCATGACAGCTTAAAAATTTTGCTGCAAAATCAACACCCTTTTGAGTTGAAAAAGCTTCCACATTCATAACCAAAATGTGAAGTTCTTCCCCCGTTTTAAATAAAGTTCCCAGTTTTCGGGACTGACCTTTTGTAATATTAGCTTGCCACATTACAGTCACATTTTCTATATGATCAGGTAGGTGAGTGGGTATTTCTTGATTATACCAAGTACCAACTACCCCTTTGGGGGCTACAATTAAAGCTCCATTTATTTTTCCTTGATCATAGAGCATAGCTATATTGTCAAGGAGCACTTTAGATTTACCCGTACCCATTTCCATGAAGTAGGCAAAATAAGATTTTTCCCAAGAAAGCTCTAAAGCCTTCAGCTGATGCTTATAAGGCGGTGTCTTAAATTTATAATTCATTTTTCTTTCTTGACTATTTTTATATAATATCCTATATAGTTTGTCAATGCCAGAAAGTATAGATTATAAAGAAATAAAAACCACGCTTCCTACAGTGTATGTTATTCAAGAAATTGCAGGCACTCGGGAAGGGAGACCCAAAATAAATATTATGGGGGCAGCGCAGTTTGGAACATTTAAATTTCTACTACCCGAGCTCTCTCAAATTATTTTTTCTCCTGGTCCATTAATTTTTAAACTTCGAAAAGGTTTACAAAATTATAAACCAACAGATTTTTTATTACTAACCGGTGATCCTGCTATTATTGGAGTCGCCTGTTCTATAGTTTCAGATATAACAAATGGTAAATATCAATTATTAAAATGGGATAAACAAGAAAGAAAATATTATTCTATTAAAATTAATCTACATGAGAAAGGAGAGATAAATGAGTGATATTAATTATGAACAAGATCAGCGAAAAGATTTGGATTCAGTAAATGAATCTGATAAATTATCTGATCAAGTAGTTAAGCTAACTAATCTAGAAGATGAATTAGCTAACAAAGAAAAGGAACTAAAAGAACTTAAAAGAAAAGTAGAATTAGTTTCAGGAGAAATCATTCCTACAATGATGCAGGAAATGAACATCTCCACATTAAAACTCGCAGACGGAACTTCAGTTGAAGTTAAACCCGTCTACGGTGCATCCATTCCCGTTGCAAAACGAGAAGGAGCATTTAAATGGCTTCGAGACAACGGCCTAGGTGACCTTATTAAAAATGAAGTCACTGTTGCTTTTGGTCGTAACGAAGACACCAAGGCTAGCGATTATGCAGGCCTTGCAAAACGTCAAGGGTATGAACCTGTCCAGAAATTAAAGGTTGAACCTATGACATTAAAAGCATTGGTCAGAGAGCGTCTAGAAGCTGGACAAGAAGTGCCTTCTGATCTTTTTAACCTGTTCACGGGCAACAGAACAAAAATAACAAGGAACAAGTAATCATGAACAAAGAACAAGGAACCATGACAAAAAAAGAAAGTGCTCCTCTTCCGGCAAATATATTTGAGGAAGATGCAGCAAGAGGATTAGGAAACATAGGTCAACAAGATCTAGCGTTACCTTTTCTTAAAATCCTTGCACAATTATCACCTGAAGTAAATGAGAGGGATGGTAAATATGTGAAAGGTGCCAAGGCAGGAATGATCTATAATTCTGTCACTGGTGAGTTATATGATGGTGTGGAAGGCATAAACGTCATTCCATGTTTTTATAAACTCGAGTATCTTGAGTGGAAAGATAGAGGAGAAGGATTAGGTGCACCTGTTGCAATCTATGATTCTTCATCTGATATCATGTCCAAAACAAAACCAGATGCAAACTATAAAGATAGATTACCGAATGGTAATTATATCGACAAGACTGCGTCGCATTTTGTGATTATCCTAGGGGATAGTCCCTCAACAGCTTTGATTTCTATGAAGTCTACTCAATTAAAAATTAGTAGAAAATGGAACTCAATGATGAGTGGTCTCAAACTAAAAGGCAAGAATGGCTTATTTACGCCAGCATCTTTTAGCCATATTTACAGACTAAAAACAACTCAAATGTCAAATGATAAAGGCACTTGGTTTGGATGGGAAGTAAGTAAGGTAGGACCAGTTACTGATAGTCAAGCTTATCAACAAGCCAAAACGTTTTCTGAAAACATTTCTAAAGGAAGTGTTAAAGCAAAACATGGCTCTGATAAACCGAAAGGGTCTGACTCGCATTTCTAGTTTAATCGATTAATCGATTAAAGAAGGGGCGAGAGCGGGAGACTTAACTCGCCCCTGAAAGATATTTATGAATGAGAAATACATACAGATCTTTAATGGTTATCGAGGAGCGTATGGTGTCGCTAACATTAAAAATGCTTACGTTGATCCTGATAGCGGTAAACTTAGATTAAAACCAGGAGACTATCGCTGGAATTATCAAGAACTTACTGACGATATTTATATTGACCATTTAAATGGCAAAAAATCCATTGGAATTCAGCCTTGTAATGAAGAGGGTGAAACTAAATTTGGACTCATTGATATTGATCCAAATGATTATGAGAATTTTGATAAAAAATTTATTATAGATAAAATTCAAGAATACAAACTTCCTTTAATCCCAATTCTTTCCAAAAGCAAAGGGATTCATTTATATATTTTCTTGAGAAAGTTTATAGATGCATCTACATTAAAATCTTTTTTGAGTAATCTTCTTCCTCTTTTTAAATTAAAATCAGACACAGAAATTTTTCCTAAACAAACTCAATTAACCAAGGATCTGGAGCGAGGGGGATATAGACCAGGACAATTTATTAATCTCCCTTATTTTAATAAAACAGAAAGAAGAGCTTTAAATATTGACGGAACCGAATTTACTTTTGAACAGTTTATACCTTTAGTTGAATCTAACTTAGTAGATCCAGACCAACTAAACATTATCACAGAAAGTATTGATAAAAAAATTTTTGAAGGAGCCGATGAAGATTTTAAAGATGGTCCTCCTTGTTTAGCTACTCTATCAACAATTATGAAAGACCCTCAATTCGATGGCAAAGATAGATTTATGTATAACTATCATGTCTTTGTTAAGATGAAGTACGAGGATACCTGGAAACAAAAAGTTAAGAACGCTCCTGTTAAATATTTTGCTGAACAACATGCTAATGCATGGGATGATAAAGTACTAAATGCCAAAGTAAGATCCTGGGCACGATCTTTAAAAGGATATACGTGTACTCAAAGTCCGATTAGCGACCACTGTAAAAAAGGAATCTGTGTTAAGAAAAAATTTGGAGTCTTGGCAGGATCTAAAGGAACTTATCCTGTCTTAACTAATCTTAAAAAAATAGATCTTGATCCCGAACCAGAATTTGAATTTGATGTGATTAAACCGGATGGAATGAGTACAGCAACGGTTCATTGTCATTCTGTTGAACATGTTAACGATCAACGAAAAAGAAGAAATGCAATCGCTAAAGCTGCTGGATTTCCCCCACCAATTATTAAAGGAGATGAGGACCAAGCGGTGCTAGATGCTTTATGGAAAACACAAAAAATAATTAATCCTCCGATAGGAACAACTTCTAAAGAAAAATTACATGATGTTTTATACGCCAAAATTAATGGAGCTAAAGCTCAAACCGATGCCTCATTTAAAACAGGAACCGCTTTGATTCAAGAGGGATATGCTTTTTTTAAATTTAACAAATTTTACGATAAATTAAAATCTAAAGACTGGAAATATAACGAAGGAAAAACAGGCAATATGATGATGAAGATCTATAAAGACTGTGATATTGAATTTTTAGAAGAAAAAAGATTTCCTTCTAAAGAAGAAGGAAAATATAATACTCCAACCAAGAACATCGTAAAAATTTCTATAAAAGAATTTGAAAACGTTCCGATTCACCATACTCAAATAAAACATAAAACGGAAATCTTATGATGAGAAAAATACTCGGGCCTCCGGGAACAGGGAAAACAACACGTCTTTTACATTATGCTAAAACCTTTCTTAAACTGGGGACTCCTATTGAAAAAATAGGATATTTTGCTTTCACTAAAAAAGCTGCTGGGGAAGCTAAGGAAAGAATGCTAGATCAAAATCCTCACCTTACTGAAAAACAATTAAAACATTTTAGAACCCTACACTCTCTAGCTTTTTGGAAATTAGGAATGAAGAAAAGTGAAGTTATGCAGGACGAACATTACGAAGATATAGGTAGAAGTTTAGGGATAGAAGTAACTGTTTATAGTAATGGGGAAGAGAAAACAGGATTTGTAGATTCAGACAGTGAATACTTCAACATAATTAATGCTGCAAGAATAAAAGAAATACCCATTGAAGATGAATATAACACCGATATGTATTCTCAAGACTTGGATCAAAACTTATTATATATTTTAAAAGATGAATTAGATAATTATAAAAAATCTTATCATCTTAAAGATTTCACCGACATGATTGAAAAATTTATTATGGCAGAATTGTGTCCAAAATATGACGTCGTTTTTATTGATGAAGCACAAGACTTATCACCGATTCAGTGGAAAATGTTTGATATTCTTAAGAAAAACTCCAAATATGTTATATTAGCTGGCGATGATGATCAAGCTATTTATGGATGGGCAGGAGCAGATGTAAAAAGATTTCAACAAGAGCCTGCCAAAGAAATAGTATTACCCCAATCTTACCGAGTCCCTAAATCAATCCAACACATTGCGGACAATATTTTAAGTAGAATACCAGATGAACGGAGAATAAAAAAAGAATGGAATGCAAGAAATGAAGAGGGATCGATACAGCCAGTTGCATCTATTGAAGATGTTCCTTTACATGAAGGACGTTGGTTAGTGTTGGCCAGATATAACGATAAACTAATAAAGCTTAAAGCAGCGCTTAGAGATAGGGGAATTTATTTTGAATATAAAAATCGAAAAAGTTATAAGACTCATCTGTACTCTGCCATTCAGAACTTCACACGGTGGACAAAGGGATCTCAATTATCTATTTCGGAATGCAAAGATTTATTTGAATTTTTTGGCAAAGAATTTCCAGGAAAAGAAGAAAGACTTTATGACTTAAGAGAATTTGGTTATAGCCACACACAGCGTTGGTTTGATGTTTTTCAAACTGAACCTGAAGACAGTCTTTATATTAGAGACATGATCCAAAGTGGAGAAGAATTATCTAAAGAAGCCAGAGTTAAACTATCAACAATTCACGCAGCTAAAGGAGGCGAGGCGGATAATGTCCTACTTATTTTAGATAATACCAAAACTATCAGAGATGCAATTGAAAAAAGCCCTGATAAGGAAGACGAAGAAAACCGGATATGGTATGTGGGCGTCACACGTACCAAACAAAATCTATATATTATGGCGGCAAAAAAGGAGAACAAAGGATATGACATCGAAAGTTTACAATAAACAAATTGGAGGATCTCACTACAAGGATATGGCTATGCAGCCGAGTGAGTTTATCAACAAGAACAAATTGCTTTTTGCAGAAGGAAATGCTATTAAGTATATCTGCAGACATGCGCATAAAGGAGAAGTACAAGATCTAGAAAAAGCTAAGCATTATATTGATATGATTATTGAAAGAGATTATCCATTAATACCCATGACTGAAGAGGAAGAGTATCGTAATGCAGGCATTACTAAAGAAGAAGCAGAAACCTCAAGTAAGGAATGGATTAAAGGTTATAAGGAATGGAAGCAGAATCAAAAAGAAAGGTGCCCACATAATTAATGAGAATTCCTAGATTTGAAGCCCAGACTGAATGGGTGAAGCCGACAGAATTTCCCGACTTAAGACAAGTAGATGAAATTGCAATTGATCTAGAAACAAAAGATCCTGATCTTATTAAAAAAGGATCGGGTTCTATTATTGGTAACGGAGAAGTGATTGGTATTGCTGTCGCATCTGCGTATTACAAAGGATATTTTCCTATTGCTCATGAGGGCGGTGGGAATATGGACAAAACCAAAGTATTATCATGGCTTAAAGATATACTAGAAGCGCCTTCCACAAAAATATTTCACAATGCTATTTATGATGTCTGTTGGTTAAGAGCTATGGGCTTTAAAATTAATGGTGACATTGTTTGTACGATGTTAGCTTCGGCTCTGACGGATGAAAATAGATTTAGATATGACTTAAATAGTTTATCCTGGCATTACTTAGGCTATGGTAAAAATGAAAGAGCTTTGGCAGAAGCTGCCGAAGAATGGGGTATCGATCCTAAAGCAGAAATGTATAAGCTTCCCGCTATGCACGCCGGCTCTTATGCTGAAAGAGATGCAGAGATTACTCTAGGGTTATGGCAAGAACTAAAAAAAGAAATTATTCATCAAGACCTAGAAGATGTATTTGATCTAGAAACAGATCTCTTTCCATGTCTAGTCGATATGCGATTCAAAGGCGTTCGAGTTGATATTGAAAGAGCTCATGCCATGAAGAAACAATTAGTAGCAGAGGAGCAAGAAATTTTACAAAAAATAAAACTAGAAACTAATGTGGACACGCAGATATGGGCAGCACGATCAGTAGCCAATGTATTTGATATGTTAAAAATAGAATACCCAAGAACAGAAAAGACAGCTGCTCCTTCCTTTACTAAAAATTTTTTACAAGAACATAAACATCCTGTTGTAAATCTAATTGCTAAAGCAAGAGAAATTAATAAAGCTCATACGACTTTTATTGATTCTATTTTAAGATATGAACATAAGGGAAGAATCCATGCAGAGATCAATCAACTTAGAAATGCAGGAGGAGGAACCGTGACGGGAAGATTTAGTTATCAGAATCCAAATCTTCAACAGATTCCCGCAAGAAATAAAGATTTAGGACCAAAGATCAGAAGTTTATTTATACCAGAAGAAGGATGTAAGTGGGGATGCTTCGACTACAATCAACAGGAACCAAGACTCGTAGTTCATTATGCAGCTCTTTATAAACTTCCATCCGTCTATGATGTATTGGATTCTTATAAAGAAAATACTAAAGCAGATTTCCATCAAACTGTAGCAGACATGGCAGAGATTCCGCGATCCCAAGCTAAGACCATTAATCTAGGATTATTTTATGGAATGGGTAAGGCTAAACTTCAAGCAGAACTAGGAGTCACGAAAGAGAAAGCAGCAGATTTATTTAACACTTATCATACTCGTGTACCTTTTGTTAAACAGCTTATGGATAAAGCTTCTAATGCAGCACAAGAACGGGGACAGATACGAACGTTACTTGGAAGACTTTGCAGATTTCATTTATGGGAGCCCAATAGTTTTGGGATGCATAAAGCATTACCACACGAAGAAGCGCTCAGGGAACACGGACCAGGAATTAAAAGAGCATATACGTACAAATCATTAAACAAATTAATTCAAGGTTCAGCAGCAGATATGACAAAAAAATCTATGCTAGAACTCTATAAAGAAGGTATAGTAGCACACATTCAAATTCACGACGAACTTGATTTATCTATTGAAGATGATAAACAAGCTAAACGAATAGTGGATATAATGGAATCTGCAGTTGAACTAGAAGTCCCCAATAAAGTAGACTATGAATTTGGTAAAAATTGGGGAGATATATACGACTAACAAGGAGGAAACTATGGAACACATAAATAATGCATGGGCAAAAGCAAAAGCTCATCCAAAGATAGCTATTGCTGTCGTAATAGTTATTGTTTTAATTATCATTGCAACCTAGGAGTTTTATGTTGAATGGCTTACTTGAACGCAAACATCCCTGCCACGTATGCGCAGGTAAGAAGAGAATATCTCTATGACCTTTCCGGACATGTGGGAGAAGTTGAAGACTGTGTCATCTTTGGGATGGCATCGCTTTCAGGGAGCGCGCTACTCTTTCATGCAATTATGGAGAATGGTGCTATCTTCTATCGTCTACCAATCTCTGCCTTCATACAAAGAGGCTTTGATGTCAAAAAAGTTCCTCGGATGCGACTTGACGAGTTGGAGCTTTGGAATAGTTTTAGTTACTATCCTAGTGTTAATACTTTTGATATCCTTTTAGGACAATCAGGAAAATATATTGGAAAAGATAAGCAATGGTATCAGGGTACCTATCTTTTTACAGTTGACTGGGCTCATCCAGAGAGTAATATAGTCGATACGGATCATTCGGAAATCCCGGCAGAACATAAATGCGCCCACATAATGGCCCTTGAAAATGGAAATTATGCAGCTCAACCAAACAATAGAATTATATGGAGCATTCCATCTTTTACAGTCCGAGATGAAGTTCCAACTGATTGGAAGGTACAAACGAGTACATGGAATGTAGAGGACAGTAGTAAATGGAAAACTGAAGATAGCGATAGCTACTTCTATAAGATCGAGGAAAAGAAAAATGACAAAGTGTGAAGAGTGTAAATGTGACTGCCACTGTAATGTAGGTGAACACTCCGATATGTATGGAGTGTGTCCATGTACGGATTGTAAACATGAAGAGTGTGAAGCATGTCAATAGAAGAAAAACAAACTTGCAATATGCATACCAAAGAAAAAGAAAAATCAGGTACATGTTGTCAAGAAAAAGACGCACAAGAAAACGCAGAACAACTAACGTATGAACATCATGCTCAAGTTGGACCTGCACCAAAGGAGACAAATGAATAAATTATTTTTAATGCTTGCACTACTATTTGCATTAAGCGCCTGCTCGGTAGGCAAAAAATGTACTTATACTCAGGATGGAACTAAGATCTCATCATGGATATGGTTTTATGGTAGCGATAAGCCAATTGATTTAGATAAAAACAATTGTAATTAAATGAACGAAAAATTAATTACGGCACTACTCGCTATTTTATTAGCGCTCGGAGGATGGACGCTTCAGCGTACATTTTCTCTATCACAAGACATGGTTTTAATTAAGGCCAAAATTGAGGTAATAGAAAATGAAGTACAGAGCTTTAAAGATTCTAAGGGCAAGAAGAATCGCAAGAGAAAAAAGAAACAGGACAACTAGATGGATGAAATATTTAATTTCTTCTCTAATTATTGGCGTCATATTTCTAGTTGCGTGCGGATCAGCCCAAGCAAAAAACGAATACCTTGGCCAAAACTGGCGCGACTGTCATGCGGGTGATATAACTCCTTGGGTTGAATATAGAAAAGGGGGAATGGACTACATCGACAGAGGTTCAAGCTCTCATGAAGATCATGAGTACCGAGTAGGAGTAAACTTTCGTTTTAAATTTGGAAATACCTGCGATAAAAAATTTAAAAAAGCGCAAGAAGACAGATACGAACTTAGACATCAAATAGAACTTCTTAAAATTTGTAGAAAATATAAACATGTAGAGATGGGTCCTGAGCTAGAACTCGTCGCTAAAAAATGTAGAGATATGAAATTCCTGCAGAAGGATGATAAAAGAAAACGAACGGATGATGATCTTTTTGATGCGATCATGAAACAAGAACACAAAAAACAAATGGAATTAAAAGATAATGGACCTACAAAAGAATAAACTCGTTGTTATTATACCTATCGTCGTATCCATCCTGGCTGCGACCTTTGGATCAGTTAAATATATTATTAATTTAACGGAAACCATCGAAGAAAATAAACAGCAGGTCATGATGTTAAACAAAGATATTCAAATCATCTTTGATAAATACGCCCAGGACAAAGAGGAGTTTACACGAGAGATGTTTAATGTTAATGCTAGAGTCACTGAAGTAAACGCATACTTCAGAGCCTTGGAGGAAATCCTTAGAAAAACCACCGATTCTGTGAGGGATCAACAGTGGGATATCAAAGACCTCCAACGTGAAGTGATGGGAGATTAAAATGAGAAGAATAATACGTGCATTTTTAAATAGATACGCCCTTGAATATCGAGTGCTAGTCATAATAGCGATCGCATATTTATTTTACGTACACTTTTCCAAATGTGTATGATAAAGTATGTGACGTTATTTATAGGAATGAGCATTGGAGTTCTAATAGGATTCTCTGTGTATCATTATTTCTTTATGGAAAAATTTAGTTGTTGTGGAGTATATGGGTAAACCTCTCAAAATTTCGGAGGAGGCAGCCGTTCAGATGCCGATGAAAACCGTGGCCTCTTTGATCGCCATGGTCGCGATCGGGACCTGGGCTTACTTCGGTATTAATGAGTCGCTTAACAAGCACGCAACGCAATTAGAACTGATGGAAAAAGATTTAGAAATGAATTCTGAGTTCAGAATAAAGTGGCCTCGGGGGCTATTAGGAAGTCTTCCGGCCGATTCGGAACAATTTATGATGTTGGAGGATCTTTACAAGACCACCGATCGAATTAATAAACAGATTGAAAACATGATGCACAATAAGGTAAATATAGATTTTTTAACTAAACAAATGGAGAAGGCTCTTGAAGACATTGAAGAACTCAAAGATGCAAATCGAGAGATCCATTACAAGAACGGAGTACGATAATGCCAAATGAAATAATTATATGCGTCGCCCTTTGCATGTTTTTAGAGGGGCAATTGGTGGAGCACACCTATCAGGCTTCTATGGCAGACTGCCTGAAGGCGAAGAGGCAAGCTGAGAGAAGCATTCAACCCGAGCGCGTCCAGTTTAAATGCGGTAAGAATGTTAAAGCTGAGGTAGAGTATGTCAAAGAAGAAGGACAAACAGCCGGTCGTACCCGAATTCTACGTGTTATCGAACATGGGTATACCAGCGATAGTTATGACGCGACGTCAAAATACTAAAAATCCTATTGCCAGACTTTTAAAATACTTTACTCCAAAACGATTTAAAGATAAGACTAAATATAATAGGAAACGCGATGGAGAAATTTGGAAAAGGAATCTTTGGAAAGGGCTTTAATATTAAGGCCGAAGTCACCAATGGAGACTGTCCTCTGTGTGAATCTACAAACACAGTATTCGTTTCTCTTTATCAAAATTTTTACAGATGCATGAGCTGTGGTGGAGACACCGAACAAAAAGTTAATGGGGTTATTAGCTATATGCCTATCACAGCAAAGGGATTTGGTAAGACTCCCGAAATAAAGCTGGTGGACCCCGATGGCGCGAAAGAAAGCTAAAAATCTTTTTGGTTATAAACACGTTAGAAAAAGACCTCGAAAACGGCCTGGTAGACACGCGAAATCCTACTCCAAACGCCTCCCCCATAGAAAACCCTCAATTGGACAAGGAAAATAATTTTTACTAGCCCTTGACATTCATCCTATAATTTCTTATATTATAGTTAATGAGTAGAAAGATAACATTAGATATTAAAGGTGGAAGTGTTAAACAATACTCCACATTGGTTTTAGAATTAAATATTATGGCTAAGACTTGGAGTAAGTATGGAGTGACAATAAGTCTACCTAATCAAGAAAGAATTATTAATTGGGGCAACAGAAAGCATAACGATGGGGATATTCCAGCAGAAATACATCACTGAAGCAACAGATAACAGGAGTCCAGAACATACTTTATGGATTTCGGTTTTAAGTAAAGCAGCACATGACGCAATCTATGGATCCGATTGGACAGAAGCTAAATTAGCGATCAGTTGGTTTAAAGGTATGGGCATGGGCTTTCGAGAAGTTTGTAGTTATGCAGGAAAAGATCCTAAATATGTATATCAACGAATGGAAAAACCCATTGCTGATCGAGAAGCTCACATGGAAATGGTTCGTAATGGTCAACGTTTATACGTTAAAGATACGGTCCAACCCGAGACGCGACATCGATCTCATTATCGGGGAGCAGGCCCCAGGAAACGGGGATCCTATAAAAAGAAAAAGAAACATTTAATGGGTAATTCTTACTACAAAGCTAAACGAGAAAAAAATTTAAGAATGGTTTTACAAGGAAGAAAAGGGGGAAGACCGAGGATGTACGATGGCATATAAAGAAATCTGTTCACTCTGCCACGGGAATGGCTACATCACCGTTGTTGTAAAAGGAGGAGACGAAATTAAACAATGTTGGCTGTGTGAATCTAAAGGAGAAAACGAATACAGCCAAGCTGAAGTAGACGACTTCATCTATAATATGTATTATAAAAAATGAGATACGAATATACAGTCACTAAGAATAGTGGAGAAGCGGAGCTGATTAAAGCCATGAGCTGGAAGAAGGCTATTAAAAAAATTTTAATGGTGGATGCTAAGTTTAGTGGCTGGATTACTTATATTAATAAAAAAGGAAATGTTCAAACCAAGGTATTTAGTAATGGAAGAGAAAAAAAATAATATATATACCCACTGTGTATTTTGTGGATGTGCTCCGAAACCTGATGAATGGTCTTCTCAAGTTGAGAATGCCTGCTTTGATTGTGCATGAAATATGTAATTATACTTTTACTCAGCGTCAGCGGAGTCGAAGAAATAAAATTAAAGACGAGCGGTCTTAACTGCGGGGAGATTGCAGATGCGTGGCGTGAAGTTAATACCACGTATCGTGATGGCAAGAATCAAGGCAATTTTACTCCCGATGGTAAGTTAATGATTGGACATATATGTAAATAGAATTGAAAAGGACCTGCGTCCATGTAATGCCTCGCGCTAGCCTCTGTACGAGAACCGAAAATCCCTAACGGGTAGGTGTGGAGCCTTTGCTCTCCTGGGAGTACGTGCACGAAAACCAGGAGGGTTTTATGAAATACATCATTATTGTCAATGAGTCCGAACCGCTTTACAAGTATACTTGGTTCCGACTTGATATCTGTTAACATTAGCATATCCCATCTTCTGTAAAAGACTACCTGATTCTTTATGAGCAGTAATAGAACACTCATACCAAGAGTCATATAACTTTGGGGATTCCACCGGGGGCAAGCATCCATTATTATTAACGAATGAGCACACCCAAATTATTAAAATATATTTCATACGCCTTGACTACTATTAGATTATGGGATATATCTCAGATATATGCAAACAACTATGAAAGAGGTATAACACATGACGGACATCAGTAAATATAAAAATGTATCTTTATCAAAAGATACCTATCACAATCTCGATAGGATTCGGAGAGTCATTACGCCCTACACTGTTCAAAGCAGAAGTGGGACTATTAATATATTAATTAATAAAGAAATAGAAAGACTCAATGGTAAAGCGAGATCCAAAGACAAACAAAAATAATATAAGAATTTGCCCACGCTGTAAGGGAAATGGCTTCATTAAGATACCAAATAAATCAGTTGAAGAAATTGGTAATTCGATTACAGTGTCGTGCACAATGTGTGACTCAAGAGGAGAACTAGATGACCCGAATGATACTATTATTATCGATGCTGATGGTACTCACCGCTTGCAGTGAGTTTGCTCTTCTTGCGAGTGGATCCAGTATTGCCATCAGTCAGAATACATACGTCAAAGCCTATAATGGATTGGACGTTTTAACTATTATGAAAACAGATAAAGATATTAAAAAACACGTGTATGAAAAGGGAAAGGAATATATTTATGATCAAACTTTGGGATACATTAAGAAATAAAACACAGCAGATGCTGTTAGAACAAGAGAATGAAGAATTAAAGTGGGAACAAAAATATAAGAAAGAACATAAGCTTAGACAAGAAGCTGAAACCGAAACCATCCTGGTGAAGGGTATTGGTATGAACTCACCCGAGATGAAAGCAGCTAACAAAAGAATAAAAGAATTAGAAAAAAGAATTGAAGAGCTAACGAGTCCCGTTCAGAAAGCAAGGGAAAGTGGTTTGTGAGAAAGATGACACCCACAGAGTCGGCTTATGTTGGGGGCATCATCGATGGCGAAGGGCATGTAGAATTTAAATGGGTAGATCGCATACGAAGAGACCGCAAAGGAACACCCACCTATCGTACTTTAATCGTACGACTGGAGGTTCCCCAGGTCGACAAGCGACTGATCGATTGGCTCATGGAAATAACGAAAGAAGGAACGCGAGACATCAAACGTTATCCCAATCATCCCACCTATCAGGACCAACACCGCTGGCGCGTCGGTTATCATGGCGTTTACCGAGTGCTCAAGCAGGTCTATCCGTATTTAATTGTCAAGAAGCAAAAAGCCAAACTGGTGATCGACCACTATGATAAAAAATTTTTTAAAAAAACTTTTGGAAAAGGAGGCTTTGGAAAATGAACGATGAAGACAAAGTCTATCATGATCTTTTGGATCATGTTCTGCATCTTTTAGAACATAAGCTGCCACCGATGATGATCGCCGCTTCTCTCATGGCGATTGCGCAACGACTTTATAAAACTCATTTAAGTGAGGAAGACTATCAGCGCATTATGAAGGTAGCCTATGAAACGAACGTCGAGCCGTATGATATTTCGAAAGGAACTCTCCACTAATGTATAAACCTTTACCTGAATCCGTTACGATTAAAGCGTCTGGCATTCATGACTTGGGACTCTTCGCTGATCAAGCTATTAACCAAGCAACGAATCTGGGCATCACGCACATCAAGATTGATGACACGATTATCCGGACACCTCTCGGAGGGTTTATCAATCATTCCAATACTCCGAACTGTGCTAAAGTTGAATTAATGGCTAATGGAAATGAAGGAGAAACATTTAAAAAGAAATGGAATCTCGTCACTCTCAGAGATATTAAAAAAGGAGAAGAGCTAACCTTGCGTTATACCTTCTACCATGTATGATTATTAGCGATCACAAACATATTCCCTTTGGTCCCTATGTGGCCAAGATGACACTGGATCCAGGATTCTGTAAACGTCTCCTAGCAGCCGGTAAGACACTCACCAAGAAACATAATGCTTATCTTGCAGGCAGCATTGAGCACGAGTACGAGTTTGACTTGAATAAAGATAAATGGATCGAGGAAGAGTTTGATGCGTGTATTCGAGCGTGGCTGCAAGGGTACCAACAATTCTCTGGCGATCGTCATTTTAATCCTGAATTTAAACTTCATCCCTTATGGATCAACTTTCAAAGAGCCAAGGAATATAATCCTATTCACAGCCATCCCGGCTGCAATCTATCGTTTGTCTTGTATCTCACCGTGCCTGAGGAAATGTTAGCCGAGAAGCGGATGACCACTGGCGCTGCGCCAGGTCACACCGGCTTTATGTACGGGGAAGATGCTTATGGTTTTATTACCCATCGAATCGTCAGACCGGTCGAGAGAACCATCTTGATGTTTCCTTCTAATTTAAGACACTATGTTTCCCATTTTACGTCTGATGTGACGCGCGTATCGGTTTCCGGTAATGTGACGTTCAAGATTCAGGGAGCCTAGACTCCATGACAGGAATCTGTATCATGGGAGAAATGAGAAAAGATCGAACGAAGACTCCGGTGAAATGGAATAAAAAATTTATTTATCCTAAATCCCAACGATCCCTGATCCAGGGGTCCAGACACTATGATATTAATGATAAGTTATTGCCCTCGGTCACTACCATCATTGGCGCAACTCAGTCGGAGGAGAAGAAAGCAAGTCTAGCGAAATGGAAAGCAAGACTCGGGGACCAGGCAGCTGATCGCGTTAGAGACATCGCAGCGCTCAGAGGCACAGCTATGCACACGTATCTCGAGGCGTATGTTCGGGGAACAGGGCACAAGGACCTGACGAGCGTGGGCCAGGAAGCAGAGCCCATGGCTCAGAAGATAATAAGTGAGGGTTTAAGCGGCTTAGATGAAATATGGGGCAGTGAAGTTGTCCTATATTACCCAGATTTGTATGCTGGCGCCACTGATATTGTAGGAATCTACAACGGGCGCGAAAGTATAATAGACTTTAAACAAACCAACAAGCCCAAAAAGAGAGAATGGATAGATGATTATTTTATACAACTAGGAGCCTACGCAATGGCTCACAATTATGTTTATCAGACTCAAATACAGTCTGGAATCATTCTAATGTGTTCTAAAGATAAATTTTTTCAGAAGTTTGAAGTATCGGGTAAGGAATTTGTCCGCTACCAACACGCATTCCTTAAGAAAGTGGATGAGTATTACAGGAATTGTACCCACGACAAAAATGAGGAAAGCGACAAAAACAAAGAGATAAGCAAGGAAATTAGCCATTAATTGCATTGTACCACTGTATACAGTGTTTTCAATGAAATAAAAAAATTTTTTTTATTTTTTTTAAAAGGTGGGTACAATGGGTACAAAAGCTAGAATTGTTTAATACCAACACTTATTCGTTCATTTTTGTACCTTTAGGGGTTGGTACAATAGGGTACAAAAGGTACAATTGTTCAAAAAGCTAGCAATACCAACAACTTAAGGGGCGCGCGCACATGATTCACTATTTTCATTTTCTATTTTATAAGGGGGAGGGTATACAGGAGTATGTTCAGGAAGAAATCTAAATATAAACATGTCAAGATCAATAAGAAGAAGTATTATTTCTATAAGATCTCATGGCTTGATATCACTGCGGACGGCGGTCATGCCACCCGAGAAGAGTTTGATAAATTTGAATGCTCTAAGATGGTGACGTTTGCGTATGTGTATAAGAAAACTAAAAAGTTGATCTGGACATTTGCTAGTTATGATCAGAAAGACGAGGTGTTTTCAGATAGAAATGTTTTTCCCAAAGGCTGTATAATTAAGATGCAGAAGTTGGATGTTTGATGATGCGTGGGGAGATCTTGACTGGTTAAGCGAAGAAAAGTATAACCTTATGAAGGAGAAATATAATAATATGCCAAGTAAAAAAAAGAAAAAAGCTAAGAAGAAAAAGAAAAAAGCTAAGTCTAAAAAGAAAAAGAAGAGATAATTAAGATGTGGAATCCTGATCATCTATTTGTTGTGGCGATGATAGTGTTTTTTGTTGCTGCATTTTTTGTTTTGGGTATGATTCCGAAGTAGAATTCAAAAGCTTTTTAGCTTCTAAAACTTTCTCGTTCTTCTCTTTGATTGTTCTCATTCTTTCATAGAGTTGATCGAGATTGAGGTCGTCGATCTTACCGTGTCTTACAATCTTCTGATCAATATAATATCCAGCCACCTTACCTCGAGCTATCTCGGTTGTAGCTGCAGCCGCTAGGTTCTTATTATCTTTTTTACCTCTATCCCTAATCTTTCCAAGCTCTTCTAAATGACCTTCAAAACTGATGCCATATTTCTGCCTTACTTCATCTCTGAGATTACTAATGTGAGCACACACTAATGGGAATTTATTTGGGTCAGTCAGCCTCGATCCTTCTGGATTGGGGGATGCATACCCTGCGAGTCTAGCTGCTTCAGTTTTAGTTATAGGATTGCCTTCTACTCCATAGACTAGGAGTTGAGCAAATTTAATTTGCTTAGAAGTTAATTCTTTTGGTGGTCCTGACATATTGCCATTGTATACAAAATATCCTATAAGTGCAATAAGATGATTAATGGAAAGGAATTCAGAAGAATACTCGATAAGTTTTTAATTTCTCCAGCTACTCAAGACGCTAGAGTTCAAGTGGAATTACCTGATGGATACCCTACAAAATTTCTAGACATCACGGAAATAAGTTTACTTGAAAATTTAATTATTGGTGATAAAGAGACTCATCGTTTGGTTTTTAAATGTAAAGAACCAAGACACACGATGGGTAAAATAATTAACAAACTGTAAGGTCGGACTAGCATGGTTAGACCGGTCATGACTGAGCGACAACTTTGGAAGAAATTAAAAAATGAGTCTAAAAGAATTACGTGGACAAGGCTGGAAAATTGGGCTTTATTCGGCACTCCTGATCTATTGGGGTATGCTCCTAGTGGGAACTTTTTTACTCTAGAATTAAAATCAACTCTGCTAAAAAATGCTAGCTTTGTGAGGTTCTCTCCTCACCAAATATCTTTCCATATTCAACATAAAAAAAATACTTTTATACTGGTTGCTTGTACCCTGAAGCTTGGGGGCTTCAGACTCTATTCCGGTTCCCAGGTTCGGGAGCTCGTTGATTCCGGGATCTCGCTTGAGCCCTTAGCTTGTGGCCTGTCTTCCTGCGTAACTTTGCTTGAGGGCTTGTAGGCTTGAGGACTGGGTATCCATTGTCCCTGCACCACTGATCGTGCAGCTCGTCTATAATATCCGGGCGCGCTCTGGCGCCTCCGTGACTAGTGGATTCTGTATTGAATTTCTTTGACATCTTTATTCCAGCATGCTCTGCAGCTGCCGCAGTTGTTGCCCTGCTCAGGGGCCGGGCACACGTGACCAGCTCGGGGCTTCGATACGACTGTGGACCAGTGCGACCACGCCTGACCAGGCACGGTATCATTTTTTGCATTGCTCAGTCTAATAATTAAATTTGTTGGTATTATGTCCGGATCCAGAAACTGTAAGAGCTTGCGCTCTTGAGTTGGTAACCAGTGCTGTGTCTCCGGTGTGCGCTTGCACACTTCAAAAATTTTTTTAAGATGCTCGGGCCCTTGCAGGTCTCCGCTGTCGTGCCATCTAAAATGTTTTTTTCCAGTTATAAGAACAGTCATGGCCTGAACCCAGTCTGGATGTGTTAACGAGTCCAGGCGCCTGGTCAAGGCAGCTTGAACATTTGAAAAATTATACCGGCCCTTGAAGGCATAGCAGCCATAGCATGGCGTCCCAGGGATCTCCCTGAGCTTCGCGCCAGTCTGGCACGCTGTGGCCGGCAGGTTATATGAGCCCTCAGGCATTTTGCCTGGAGCTGACAACCCTCCGGTGATTTTGCTTGCTTCTTTCTTTTTCATCTATGAGTCCTATAATATCTTATAAGCTTGTCGCTTGTCAACCTTAGCTGCTTGAACCCTGATTCATTATGGGCGGGCCCACCCGCTTGGGAGCTTGGAACCTTGTCTTCAGATCTCCAGCCATCCGGCGGCGCATTTTCTTTATTGAGCTTGAGAACTAATTTTTTTAGTTTTATTTTTTTATTTGGCCGGGCGCGCCTGGCGGCGCGCTCAGCGTTTAGTTGTGAGAATGTTTTGTTAATCAAGGACCACCATATATTGTTTTGGAAAGTACTTCTTGAACCAGTCGAGACCAGCCCGGACGATGTCCCAGGCCTCAAAGCGCTCAGCTCCAATGATGGTATCATAGACTGATGCAGCATAGCCCGGCATCTTAGTTTTTTCACCACTGAATCGATTCGCGATTTCAACTTCCTTGTCCTGGTATACAGAACAATTGAATGGCAGCGTAACCGTCTGGCCGTGCCATTTAACTTTTTTCTTTTTTGGTTTTTCGAACATGTTTACCTCTTTCTAGATCCCATTATATCCCAGAGCCCGGGGCCTGTCAACTAAAAAAATTTTTTCCTGTACTTCAGGGGCGGGCCCACCCGCTTGAGGGCTTGAGACCTTGTTGATATGTTTTATTTTTTTTTACTTTAGAATGATTCTAAAGTGGTCAAGCTTGAAAATTTCAAGGGCGCGCTAAATTAATAGTATGTGAATAATAATAATAGTCGCGCGCCGATTGCTTAGATGTCAAACAAAAATAGAAGTGCTAAAAAAGCAACTCCGATAATTGGATAAAACCAAAGACTGTCTATAACCAAAAGATCACCCATAGTCCAAGAGCAATGCAAAAAATATTGCCTGCCCAAACCCATTTTGGGTACATCTTAATAATATCTTTTATTGTGTTCCCATATATCATCATACATTCTTTCTGGGGCTTATAACTGTGCATATAGTCTACCAATTATAAGCCACCGCTATATTGTTATTAATAGTTTTTGTACATATTATTTAACAGAATATCTTATATATTACTTGACTATGCTTTGTCAATAGTTTAAAAATCTTTTATGCAACAACAAACAGAAAGAGGTATAAATGAGTAGAATAAGACTAAATCAAGAGTACAGAAATAAAATCGCAAATCGTATGCGAGTACATCTTGAACAAGAGAACACCCAAGAGAAAGAAAAATTCTTTCAAGAAAGAGAGAGTTTTTTAGATAAACAAAATCTCACTTGGAAACTTGCACAAATATGTGTGACCAGACAATATCCTAAAAAAGATGTGGACATGGCACATTATCTTCAAGATAAATATCCTAATGTAAATACTATTGCGAAAGATAGTTGTTTTCATTTTGGTTTTATGGCTGACAAAGGCGATAATAATTTAAGAGAAGATGAGGACAGTAAGTATGTTTCAAAGCATTTTGATTTTCGTTTAGATGGCAATATTGATGGAGTTGATAGACAAGATGCCATTGATGGTTATAGCCCACAATCACGTGACTTTGCTTATGCTTATTTTCGTGACGAGTTAACTGCTAAAGATGGTTGCAATCCCGATATTAATATTGAAATGGATGGTAAGGACAGAAATCCACACCAACAAAAATTCAATGACGCAAATGAGAAAGCATTGGGGTTTAGTTCTGGTAATGATAATTTAATATCTCACGCAAGAGATTGGAACTCAAACTATGAGTTAGATTTAATTGGTCGTGAGTATTGTCGTGATAGACAAATTCCAGTTTCAAAAGAGGAATTTAATTCTTTTATGATCTGGCAACAAGCTAAAGGTCAGTTGATCATGGCTCATTATAAATGGATTAAAACTATTTTAAATCAGATGAAAGAAATTAAGCTTGGTTTAAAGGGATATAAATATTTAGATGAAGCGATTGAGTTATGTACTGAACTCGGCTTGTCAGTTAATGACGCTGAAATAATCAGAACCAACTCAACTGGCTTGGTCATTTACAATCCAAAAAATCTTGCCGACAGAATTAAAGGCATGAAAAATAAGAATATTACTAGAGAACAAAAAATTGCTCTACGTAAGGCATACAATCAACAACAATCCACACAATAACACTTCTTGACATATTGGGATATTTAATATAATATCCCAGTATGTATAACAATAAAGGAGAAAGTAAAATGACTAAAGAATATAGCCATTCTGACCATATCGCAGTTCTATCGGAACTGACTACTTTGTATAAATTGAAAAATGAAATACAAAATAAAATAGATGTGGCGGATAAAGTAAATGAAGAGATGAAAGTATTGTTAAGAAAGAAGGAGGAAACTGATGACGAAATCCCCTTCTAAAGACGCAATCTTTTATATTAAATACTATGCTTTAAAATATGGCGAAATCATTGAACGTAAAGGTCAACTTGATGGAGTTGCCAAAGGCGAGTACATAACTAAACAAGGGCACCCTTGTTTTAACTACTTGGATATTTGGGCTACTGAAAAATTTGGTAAGCCACAATATAGAAGTGCAAGTGTGAAATGGGAGTTTAATGACACTCCAACGCTTGAAGTAAATCACGTCGATAGTTTTTTGGCTAAATGAAATATTGTCAAGGACACAAGTGCCACGAATATAGAACGAAAGATCGTATTCGTGGTACTAAAGGAAACAAGTCTTATCAAACTCGTAGACGTTCCGACTTTTATTATGGCGAGGGAAATTTTTGTTCGTTAGCTTGTCAAAATGATTGGCTTATTAAAAACATTGAGAACGCCTTAAATCATTTCGGTAGAACTACTGAACCAAAGAAAGTTTTATGTGATGATGCTTGGTATAAGACTTACACATGGAGTTCAGACAGTAATCAATCTTACTGCTTTGTTAATGATTTACTTGGTCAACGTATTCCAATTACCCAAGAACAATATCGTGATGATAACTTAACTAAACCTAATTAGAGAATAACTTATCCCAATAAGTTATGCATGAACAAGGCGCTGAAATGCGCCTTGTTTTTTTTGTGCGTGTTAAATACACACCATATATTGTGTCAAGCTAAATCTTATAATCTCCTATGTTATTATTGCATGGCTCACGCTGAGCCAACCAGGGGCGGGCCCACCCCTACATCCCCTCCCCCCCTCCCAGACTCCCGGGCTCGGGAGGGGGGTGGGGTTTATTCCATAGAGGTACCAGCTCCAGGGGCCGGGCCCACCACATGGGGAGGGCCCACCCCCTTAAACAGAAAAAAAGGGGTCCCAACTTTACCCTTTATTGCTTAATTCAGACACTCATGGTAATACTTTTATAAATAGGGTCCCATATATGACAGACGATCTCGAATTTATTAAAAAATTACCATTAGATGAACAAAAAGAGTACCTAAAGGCTTATTTAAAAGCAGATCAATTAGAAACTAGAAATAGATGCACTGGAGATTTTTTAGAATTTATAAAATTTATTTGGCCAGAGTTTATAAGTGGTCATCATCATAAAATAATTTCTGAAAAATTTAATAGAATCGCTTCTGGTGAAAATAAAAGATTAATTGTAAATATGCCGCCTAGGCATACGAAGTCAGAATTTGCATCAAACTATCTACCCGCTTGGATGATTGGAAAAAATCCAAAATTAAAAATTATTCAAGCAACCCACACAGCGGAATTGGCAGTACGTTTTGGAAGAAAAGCCAAACACGTTATCGATTCCCCCGAATACCAGGAACTTTTTGAAACTTCGCTGCAAGAAGACTCGAAAGCAGCGGGTCGCTGGGAAACGGCGCAAGGAGGTGAGTACTTTGCGGTAGGGGTAGGAGGTGCCATGACAGGAAGAGGGGCAGACTTATTGATCATTGACGATCCACACAAGGAAAAGGATCTATTAAGCAAAGACTCCTTCGAAAAAGCCTACGAGTGGTATACCTCCGGACCCCGTCAACGTTTACAACCAGGTGGCCGGATCGTTTTAGTTATGACACGTTGGTCAACAAACGATCTTACGGGTCAACTCATCAAGGCTCAGGGAGATGTCAAAGGAGATCAATGGGAAGTCGTAGAATTTCCCGCTATTTTACCTAATGATAAACCTGTCTGGCCTGAATATTGGAACAGGGATGAATTAGAAACTGTTAAAGCTTCAATTAGTATTGGAAAATGGAATGCTCAGTACATGCAAACTCCAACGGCTGAAGAAGGAGCTATTATAAAACGAGAATGGTGGAAAGATTGGCCTCATGACAAGCCACCGAAGTGTGATTTTATTGTTCAGTCGTATGATACGGCTTTTTTAAAGAAAGAAACGGCTGACTATTCAGCTATTACGACTTGGGGCGTTTTCACGAGAGAAGGAAAAGGTCAAAATGCAATTTTATTAGATGCTTTTAAGGGAAGATATGAATTTCCGGAACTTAGACGTTTAGCTCATCAAGAATATCTCGACTGGAATCCGGATATTGTTTTGATCGAGGCCAAGGCATCAGGAATTCCTCTGATTCACGAACTTAGACAAATTGATATACCAGTTCAGGACTATACACCGTCAAAAGGAAATGATAAGCATGTAAGAATGAACTCAATTGCCCATCTTTTTGAGATGGGAAGAGTGTGGGCGCCTAAACATAAAACATTTGCTCAAGAAGTTATAGAAGAGTGTGCAGCGTTTCCGCATGGCGACAATGATGACTATGTGGACTCTATGACTCAAGCAATTATGCGTTTAAGAAAAGGTTATTTTATAACCCACCCTGAAGATTACAAAGATGAAAAAATTGAGAGAAGCGGATTAACATATTATGGCTAGGAAACTAATATTAGAGAATTTAATGAAATTGGCCCAAGGAATTGGAGCGAATCCTCAAAAATTTATGGGGACCAAAACCAATATCAGTTTTTTGGGAAAAGGTCCTAATAAAAATCCCTTGTTCCAGAGGTATTTACCCGGATTAGAGAATGCCTCAGCCCGGAACCTTGGTTCCCGAGACACGCTCATTGAAGCGACCGAAGATGCCATGGGTTTTGCCTCAGCCGGTAAACTTAACGATATTCAACTCAAAATTTTAACCGAGAACCTAACCGGTATTAACAAAATTTTAAATCCACCTCCATTACCGATGGCGACGATCACAAAGTTCCCGACTCGGGACACAGGGATCGGGAGTTTGGGAAGAGATGCAAAATTTGCTGATTTTTTCGGTTACCCGAGAAATCCATCCGGTAAACGAATGAGTACGGGAGAACTTATTGAATGGCAGAAGACTAATCCTAAGGCATATGCGGAATGGAGAGCCGCGATGAAGAAACAGGCAGATGCATCTGCAAAGAAAATTGAAAGTCGTTTATCACCCGAAGTTATTGCTGAAAGAAGCAAAAGAACAACGTCCATGCTTCCGGAACCAGGGCCCGGGGATATTGAGGCTATGAATAGAGCGTTAGATGCTAAGACAGGAATGTCCCGAGCCATTGCTAGACAGCTTTTACAACAAGACCCAAGATTAAAACTTAGTCCTCAAGAACTTTATAGTTTAAGAACCGGAGCCAGAGGCGAAGATCCTTTGGAGTTGATGAGGAAATATTATGGCGAGAGTATGTTCAAATATGATGATTTTTTAAATAACGTTAATTTCAACGCGCCTCCTGAAAAGATTGCTGAAAGAATTTTAGTTGAAGTCGATCTGATTCCTCGATTTGCATCTGGCGGTCTGGCTAGGATCTTGGAGGTATAATGGCACTTTGGTCTTTAGCAGCACGAGCCGGGATTCCGGCAGCCCGAAGCGCTTTGCGTTTTCTATCGAAACTGAAAAAACCACCTAAGACAGGAGGCATTACGCTTTTCCGTGGAGAATCTTTTCCACCCAGAAACCTTGAGGCTGCAAAAAGCACCGCTAAACATTTTGGTACAACATTAGATAAAATAAAAAAAGATACGTTGTCCGGTCAATGGTACACACCTAATTATGATCATGCTCGAGCCTATGCCTCAGGTCTTTTTAGTAAGGTTAAGAAAGTCAATGTCACTCCAGCGGAACTGGCAGCTTTTCATAAATATAAAAGATTAGTTAATAAAACGAATGTTAAATGGAGTGAAAGAGCTAGGATGGGGCTACCTTTTAAACAAAGGGTTACGACATCTCCACACCATGTCATTATCCCGAGATATAAATTAAACCAACTGCCTTCAACAACGGATTGGTTCGTAAAAGATAAGCTGGCAAAATACATCGCTAGTTTAAAAAGCCAAATGGGACTGAAGCATGGCGGTCTCGCAAGGATCTTGGAGGTATAATGGCACTTACTTTATATGATACACTAGGAAGAAAAAAAGGAATGCAATTTCCCCCATGGATGGAAGCCGTTGCAAAAAAGATTCTTGAATATAATAAAACTAAAGATCCTAAAGTATTTATTAGTCGTGCAGAACGACAATTAAAGGCGGGTTCTCCTACTATAAAATTAGAAGG
>VTLG01012975.1_pt1 | contig 31114 bp, 21 predicted proteins | sample 4694571 | NCBI WGS metagenome assembly VTLG01 (sample SAMN12604809, study PRJNA352737) | marine metagenome | biome: ENVO:00000447; feature: ENVO:00000209|ENVO:00000569|ENVO:01000036; material: ENVO:00002151; isolation source: viral sequences binned using virsorter ...
GAAAGGTTACAACGATTTTAAACATGGGCGAGTGTTTAATCCATTCCATAAAGATACTATGCAGCATCGGGAATGGCTACGTGGGTTTAATAAAGCCTACTTTGAGCAACTAAAAAGGGTAAAGGAGCATGAACTTAAAGCAAGAGGCAGAGCAGTTTCTGAAGGACAAGTACGACATGGTTGATTTTAATTCATATCAAAGGTCAGCCGTTACTACAGCAATCTATCCCGATCAACATAAGATTACCTATCCTGCATTAGGTATGGCAGGTGAGGCAGGTGAGGTAGCCAACAAGGTAAAGAAACTTATTCGTGATGGGCCAGATAAAAGACCTGACACATGGCGAGAGGACATAGCCAGTGAGATAGGAGATGTACTGTGGTACTGCGCTGCACTGGCTGACGATCTTAATTTAACGTTAGGTATGATAGCCTCACAAAACTTAGCCAAGCTACAGAAGCGTAAGGATAAGGGAACACTAGGTGGAAGTGGAGACATTAGGTAAAAAAAATGGGGAGCATTTAGCTCCCCTTTGTTTATCGTGACATAAGTCCTGTATTTTTCTTTCGGTATATACTCTGATATTTTTTTGCAGTTACCGTTAACTTGTTTAAAACATCTGGATTAGTAAGATCAGGAGAATCTCCATCGTTTCTATCTATATAATCTATCAACGCAATACGTCTATAATCTTTACTCACTCTATTAAATTCTGATAAAGCCCTTGAGTATTTATCGGCTATTCCTTTTGAGCCACTTTGTTTTAAGAAAGTTTTAAACTGATTAAGTTTTGTAGTTAGTAAAGGTTTCATCTTGGTTTTAAGATAAGCCTCTTTAGATACTTTTTCTTTTTTAACATCACTAAAGTTATCATATTTTTTAGCAAAGTCTTCTTCTATTTTTAACATAGCGTCATGTAATATAGGAACAAAGTCTTTTAGCTTTTCATTTTCAAATGCAGCTACCGCATCTATGTCTGAGTTACTACCCACTCTCCATTTAGGTACACCATGCCTAATAAAGTACTCTCCTGTATCAGAGTCTCTTGGACGTAGGTTTATACCTAATGTAATTTTCCACGTTGGGTCTGGTCTTTCAACGTCCTCTTCAAACACAACAGACTTATCTTCCATCTGTCTTTCTTCATCCATATCCCTGAAACGATTATTATATGTCTTTTCTATCTCAAGTTGTGCAGCTTCTATTGCATCTTTAGGAGCAGGTTTTATATTTTGTTTATACGTGTTGTCTCTTACACCTAATGATCTTTGTAAGTCTATTACTTGACCAAAACCAGTTAGGAAAGAATTAAAATAGTTAGACACTGCTTTTGCCGTAAGTTCTGTAGCTTTTTTACCACCAGATATATCCATACCGTCTGCTATCTGCGATATTTCTTCTATTATTATATTACCTGTACCTGTTCTAAATGTAGTACCTGCGAATGTTTCTGCAAAGTCCTTTGGATTCCAAAACACAGAGTCAAATGTACCTTCATTTATATGCTTTAAAGCTTCACCTATGTACAAAAATTGTCTCATGGGAAAAATAGGACTAGTATCTACGGCATTTTCTCCTGCACCAAACTTCTTGTAGTCTTCAGGTGCATTTTCACTTGTTCTATATTGATACGCTGCACCGATAGCTGCAAGACCTACGATGTTTCTTTGTAATGCTTGCCTATCCTTTGGTGTCATCTTAGTTATCTTACTACCTGTAGGATTAACTATATCCATCATCTTTTTAGTAAGAGGTATAGCACCACCTGCACCATACTGTGCCATAATTTCCATACTGTTAAACATAAAACGTGGGAACTCAACAACGGTAGTTAAAGGAACGCCAAATACTTTACGGCTAGTCATTATGTTTGTTATGTCTCTAAATAATTTATTGTCAGGTTGTTTAGCATAAGTGACAGCAAGAGATTGTTCTATAGAGTCATTGACCAATGCAACAAAAGAACGAGCACCATCTGGTCTTACAGTGGATGAGTCGTTTAGTAGATCAGGAAGTTTACCGTCCTGTAGTGCATCAATTAAATCTATATTGTATTCTTTTTTAGCCAACCTTTGTAGCTCACTAAAAAATACACCACGTCTTACTAAATGTTCTTGCCATCTGTTTGCAAAGTTCATTAACTCTACTGTGTCTTCAAGTGGGTTTAATAATTTGTCAGATAAACCGCCCTCACCTCTACCTGTAGCAATCCTAATTTCGTTTAGGTTATCAAACATACGAGATGCCTGTGCCTCAAACTCAGGACGATTTAATAATAAATCAGAATAACCTTTAGCTACATCAGGACGAGAAAACACATATTTGTGTGCAGCAAAACTATTCTTCCAATTGTCTTTATTAAATAGTGCTTTAGTTGCACCAACAAAACCACCTTGACCATCAAGCACACCACCTTTAATAGGTTTACCAAACTCATGCATTACCATATCAGCCATGTTACCAAGACTTTCCATAGGAACACGAATGGCTGCACTCTCAAGGTTACGCATTGCTGTAGCAATCTGGCTAACCATAGCACCACGTCTTACATTTTCTAAACGTGTACCTGCCTGTGATATTTTATTCTGTGCTTCAATAAGTCTTTTTTGTGCTATATCATCTATCTCACCTACAGGTCTATTACGTTTTATTTGTTTGGCTATATTAAGTAATTTACCTGCATCACTAAAAGAACCTATAGTAGTAGATATGTATTCTTCAAAAGACATACCAAATTTAGATAGTGTAGTAATTAATTCCTCAGTTCCAACTAACTCTTGGTCTAATGTAATATCTAACAAAGATTCTATAGCACCTTTTTTAGGGTCTTTAAACGCTTTGTGATTTGGATATTTTTTCTTAAAGGTTGCGACTATAGCAGTAAGACTGTCTACACTATTTGGATTTAGTACTGGAGATAATAAAGCATCTTCAGCACCTATTAGCTGTGACATCTGATCTGTTACTACAATTTCATTACCATCAGCATCTTTCTGAACTTCAAATAAATCGTTTCTAGTTTTTCTACTTGCTTTACGTGCTAAGTCATAATCTACTGTTAAATTACCACTGTCATCTTCTATAGATATTATTTTATCTTGATCAATTATTTTTCCATCTTTATCACGAGCACCTGTGTTAATTTCATAGTCTATAATAAATTTATTTTTAATGTCTGGGTTTTGTTTAGCAATTTTTGCAGCTTCTATACGTGCCTCTTCTATTGCTTGTTGTGTAGCAAGCATAGCACCACCTACATTATTACGTCTTGCCTCTTTTAATTGTTTATTGTACTTGAAACCCTGCCTTGCTAACTTATTAAATTTGTTTGGTGCTTGAATAATACCACCTACAAAAGGTAAAGTTTCGGCAAACTCTATAAATGAACCTGTCATGTGTGCCAGTTCTTCTGCTAGTTCTTTAGGATTATCTGCTTTTGCATAATAACCACCCATAGATACGGCACTTCTAACAGCTTCATAACCTAACCCTTTATTTTTTGCAAACTCAAGAGCCTCTTGTATTAAATCTGTATAAGCTGCTGCTGTTAATTCTACGCCACTACCTAACGCCATTAATGTACGTAGACCAGTTTCACCTGTAAAATCTATAAATTCTTTTAGTTTAGGACTATCTTTTAAATTTTCATTTAGTTTTGGTTTTATCTGCTCTTCAAAGAATTTTTTTCTTGCAGGTTTTATAATTGCTGATCTAGCGAACTGTTGTCTTGGATGACGTAATGGTTGATCAAAGTAGTCTTCAGGTAGTCCTCTTTCTTTAAGAATTTCTACATGATAACCTGCATCTATTACATCTTGATCTGAAAATATCTCACTGCCAGAACCTTCATAAGCTTTTTTAGTACGAGAAAAGTTTTCTTCTGTTTGTTCTTCTATTGTTTTTATTTCTTCATCGTCATATTCACCTGCATACGGTAAACCAAGAGCAGCCTGTTCTCGTAGTTGATCTTCTGATACAACAATATTGTTTTGTTTTTCTACATAAGTTTCTGTGGCTGTGGTTGCAACATCTTGCTGCTTAAACTCCTGCTCCATTTGATCTTGTAGTGAGGTGTCATTAGGTGCAGTTTTTGTTTCTGTTACATTTTGTGTTGGAACAGGTTTTTTAGTGACATCATCTTGCTCATCACTTTTTTGGAGTTCTAGAAACTCCTGTTGCATCTGTTCTTCTAATGTTGCCATTTAAAATACCTTAATTAATATTCGGTACTATGGTGTCTGCAAGTATGAATTTTTTATACTCATAACCCATATACACATATACATTCGTAACTTCTTTATTATCTTGAGTTAACATTACTTTAGTGTAAACATCTCCAGGGTTTAATTCAGATTCGATAACAGGATCAGCAAGACCATAATTTTTTGATATTTTATTTTCGTTATACGATCTTTTACCAAAGTTTACTATATTTTGATTTGCGTCAGTTTCTTCTCTATTTAGCCTACTTAAAATATAACCATCTCTATTTCCATTAATTGATCGCCATGCATCTACTGCTCCCTTTACAGCACCGTATAAAGCAACATAACCCTCACCAACTCTACCTTCAAATTGTTGTTCTATATTTTTAGTAAAGTCTACAGGAAAACCCATATTCATCATGCCTTGTTGTTTTTGTTTTATTAAATTACTTTCAAAAGATGTGGTATCAGACACCTCTCCTATTCCACCAAAACCTCCATCTCCTGCTTTGTCTACGGCTTGAGCATTTGCTTTCTTTTTCATTTGTTCTAATATCTTTTTCTCTTCCGCAAGAAACTTATCCATTTGTTCTTTTAAAGGACCAGTAGATACATCTCCGCTATTCATTAAATTTATTTGTTTTTTACTTATAGCATCTAACATAACACTTAAACTTTGTATCTCTTCATCTTCTGGCTCACCATATATAGTTTTAATAGCGTCTGCGTTCCAATTAAATCCCATTGGACCTGCAGGTACAGGTGAAGCTCCTGTTAATGTTTCGTCCATATCATCAAAAGAAGAACTCATGCTATACAAAGTGCTTACATCTGCACCTTTTTCAACTGCTTGTTGTGCTATAGTACCTGCGTGTAATACAGCTTTATCTCCACCTTTTGCTATCTGTGCAGCAGCAGCCCTGTCGTAACCTACGGTCATTAAAAAATCTATATTTTCTTTTTGTTCTTTTCTTTCAGCCCTGCGTTCTGCTGATCTAGCTAAACGTTCTCTAGTGGCTGCTTCTGCATCCATTAGTTCTAGCTTATCCATTTGAAGCTGACGCTCTGCCATGTTTTCAGAAGCTGCTCTACCTGCACCACCAAGTGCAGCCATTAAATTAAACCCCATCGGTATTTCTCCTAGACATTAATCCTACACTAGGTTCTTCTAGTTCCATTTCCATTTGCTCTTCTTTTTCAGGTTTGTTCTTACGTTTGTCTATGGCTTTTTCTGCCATCTTTACAGCGTTAGCCACCAAAGCGTCACTAGGTTTATCACTACCAATTTTTTTGTTTGTACCTGACTCAAACTCAACTCCTGACTCTTCAGCTAAATAAGCCATAGTTTCCATTAAAACAGGCATAATTAATATTCCTATGTCAAGACTATGCTTACCTTCCATTACACCACTAGACTGTATTGCATTAGCCAGTGTTGTTAAAGGAACTCCTGTTTCCATCACGTTAAGTAAATCATCTAACATCTCTGGATTAGTTAAACGAGGAATATAAAACTCTAGTGCTTGCTCTACTGTGGTATATTGTGGTGGCTGTTGCCAAGGTCTGTTACCTAATTCTGCAGTGAGAGATTGTCCTGCAATAGGAGCATCTATCATTGGAGCTAATCTATCAACCATTTTTTAAATCCATTCTATCTTTACGTATTATGCTAACGTATTTTGCTATACGTTGATTAACACTTTGTTCTTTAGGCATAGTGTCTGTAGAAACATTACGTGCAAGTAAACTATTACTCATTTGTTTTTTAGGCTCACCTTCTTTTGGTAAAGGTAAGTTAGCCATTGTTATAAATCCTACATTATACATTTATATTATCCTACATTAAATCCAAAGTTACCTAACAAAGTACCTGCCACAGTTGAAGACAAGTCTGATGTAAGTAGATCGCCTATAAATCCACCAATACCTGCAGATGACTCAGCGTCAGCTTTAAACTCTGCAATAGTTAGTGCTGAGTCTGCCTGTAACTGTGCGATTGCTTGATTAGATATTCTGCCACGTTCATTTTCAGCAGATGTCCATGCCCATTCCATATTGTCAGCATAGAACTGCCACAAGTTATTATATGCAGCTTGTGAATAACCTAGCAGTGCCTGTGCATTTATTTCATTAGCACGATTGACTGCTGCTGTATCTGCTGTAGCTATCTGTCTACGCCATTGAGCATTAGCCTGATCAATAACTAATCTGTTGGTAGCATTAAACTGATCACGCTGATTGTTTATTTCAGCATTAAATCTTTCAATAACATTTACCTGACCTGCATTAAACTGTGCCTGTGCATTTGCCTGTGATGCATTAAACTGTGCAGCATTAGTTTGTAACTGTGCAAAAAACTGATCTGTTTGATTTTGTGACGTTGCATTAAATTGTTGTGCAGCATTAAGTGCAGCTTGATCTGTAAATAAAGACTGCACACGTTGTTGAGCTTTAAACAATTCTGTCTGTTGTTGATTAGAAAGATTAGTAAGATCAGCCTGTAAAAAGTTTTGTGCATTTTGTACAGCAGCCTGTTGTCTATTATTTAAGTTAGCCATGTCCATGTTAGCTAGTGCAGATGCCTCTGCTAATACCATAGCCTGTGAATTAGACAGGTTAGTTAACTCCATTGTATTTGCTATACGTGAATTTTCTAATGCTACCTGTTGTTCAGCAGTAAAGTTCATGTTAGCTATATCACTAATCTTAGCTGCGTTAGCTACACGTGCCTGAAACCCTTGATCAAACTCTTGGCCTAAAAACTGTGCTCTTTGTTGTGCAGCAAGTATAGCACGTTGTTGTCTGTTTGACAAGTTTTGTTGTTCAAATTGTGCAGTTACTTGTGCGTCCATTTGTGCTATAGGCAATGCAGCTTCCATAGCTGCCTGTATAATAGCCTGACCTGCCAAGCTAGACGCACCTAGTCCACGTGCAGCCATTGTAGCTGTAGCTGTTCTCATTGATCCTGCTGCCCATGCAGGTGTTTCACCACCCTCAAACTGAGCCATTAGACTTTCTAGTTGTCCTTGTACAGTAGCTTGCTTAGTGGGTGTAGCAGTTGCAGCCTGTATTTCTTCATTAAACTTAGCTGCAGTTTCTGCGTTAGCTACACCAGATACTAATTCACCTTGCTCTACTTGTCTTTGTACAGGATTATTCATTAGTATACCTGTACCTTGTGCAGCCTCTACATTAGCTACAGATGTACCTACGTTTTGTGCAGCATTTATCTGTGCTACCTGTTGTAGTTGTGCAGCTTGTGTTTGATCTGCAGTTGCAGCTATTGCACCTGAAGCCTCTACAGGTGACATCATTGCAGTTTGTGTTTGTGACGGTAAAAATGTTTGTTGTGTTGAGGCTAATGCTGTAGGTAACGCCAGTGAACCTGCTACCTGACCTGAGTAAGGAGACACGAGTTGTCCTGCTGTAAGCTGAGTACCAGTTGGAACTACGGTTGCACCTAAAGGTAATGCAGGTGTTTTAGCTAATTGTGTTTGTACGTCTGTTATATTGCCTGTAAACTGTGGTTGCTGTGGAATATACTGTTGATTTAACACACGAGGATCGTACTGTTGCATTGATACTGTTGTGCTTTGTGGATTACCACCATTACTAAACTTTTGTATATAACCACCTTCAGCCATTTGTTTAGCTGTCTCAGTGTACTTGTCCATCTCTTCTTTTTTCTCAGGGTTTTCCTCTAAGAATTTATCAAACTCTTGCATGTCACCTGTATAGCCAAGGCTTTGTGCAATACGTTCTTCTGCTTCTGGTTTAAATCCACCAAATTTTTTACCTGAAGGTCTAGGTAATTCAGGTACGATACCACCCTGCGCCATATTAAACTGGGGAGTGTAGCCAGTTACAGGTGTAACTGTAGGGGCAGGTATGTTAGGAAGCTGTGGCTGAAAAGGTACTTGGTTTGCAGGTTGTTGATCTACAGGATAAAAACCTGATGGAATTGGTGTTGAAGGTTTACCGTCTACAAATGTAATACTAACTGTCATACCTGCGTTGTTACGATACATACGCACATCATATTGTGACATAGGTGCAGTGGCTGTTTGTTGTTGTAGATTATTTCCCATCATGTAAGTTTGACCTGTTTGATTTGGCAAAGCACTGATTGCGCCTTGTGTAAAAGTGCCAGTCATAGGAGCCATTTGCATACCTGTTCCTGTTGGAAACATGTAGGTAGGCATAAAACCTGAACCCTGATAACTTTGTGGCATTTGATATGATATTGTTTGTGGTAATTGATCTGCAGCTTGAATTGGTTGTGTAACTACATTAGAAGTATTGTCTGTTGTCTGTTGTTGTGGTTGTTGTTGTTGATTATTTGTTACCTGCGTAGTTTCAGTACCTGTACTTGTACCACTAATAGTTTTTCCTGATACAATTTGAAAATTATTTATTGCAGGAGCTAAACCTTTAATTAAACCTGTAGTAGTTAAAAGGTCTTGATAGTTTGCAAAAGGATTATATGTTTCTTTTAATTCATTAAAATTCTGTTGTATTCTTGGGTTTATATCATTTCCCATAGCTGCAGAAACAGAGTCTACCCAAGATGCATCTTGCACACCAAAAGTTTTTAATGTGTCAGCCATTTGCTCTACATTAATACCACCTAAACTTCTTAAAATTGTACCGTTGTTACCTACAATATATAATTGTTTAGGTAATTCTACAGGTTTATTATCTGCACCTATAATAGTATTACCATCTATATCTGTTTCATATCCACCTGACTGATAAGATACAGTTGTGCCACCGTACATTTGTGCTGTAGCAATTCGTGTAGCGGCAATAAATTTTTCTTTATCTAGTTCTCCTGTAACAGGATCAGTAGCTGCGTTTCCAATTGCAATAAAATCACGAGTATCTGCGTTAGAACCTACAACACCGTAGATAAGATCACTAGCCATACGAGTAATATTAGTATAGTCTTCGCCTGATGCATATATTTCTTCTACAGTTTTACCTGCAATAGCTTCCATCATTTCACGCATGTTAGGTTTACGTGGATTAGCAGGATCATAACTAAAGTCAGGGTCTACCCATGCAGGTATATTATCTGTTGTATTTTCTTCTGCCATATCTTTTTCCTTACTTACCCATTGTCATCCACACTGCACCTGCAATAAACGTCAACAGTGCGACAGTGGTTAATTTTACTACAGTTGACCAGAACGATTTACGTGTGTCACGCCATGCTTCTAGTAAACTTCTCATTTCTATAATATCTTTTTGTGCGTCATCATCAAGTAACCCAATAGAACGTAGTGCCTCTTTAGCTCCACGTCTAGCTGCTTTGTCTAGCATCTCTTCTATTTGTTCTATTGTGAGTGTAATGTTATTCATTAGTTAGCCTATGCTATTGCGTAGAAAATGTATGTGCCACCATTTCCATTAGCATCATTACCACCTGCGTTTGTAAGTTGAAATCCACTAGAGTGGGGGTCTATAAAATCTGAACCAGTCTGTTCACTATTATTTGCATTGAGGTAAAGATAAGGGTCATTACCAGAAACTATTCCTCTAGTACTATCAAACAGTAGCCAGTTTCTTTGAGTACTAGAAAAACCAGAACTCGTAATATTTTTTATTAATACAAATCTAGCTCCGTTGGTAAACCCACAGTCTATTGTTTGGGTATTGCCTGTTCCAGTATAGCTTCCCACCTTGGATACACCTGCGAGTGTCGCAAAAAGGAAGGCTATGTATCTATAACTAGAGTGTCCATTTGTTCCTGCAGCAGTGCCTACTGTAAAAACAGATGATGTTGGAGCAGTGTTATTCCAGTAACCTGATGCAGAAAATCTAGCACCTGTGCTATCTAGTTCCACTGCATAATCTTCAGGGGCTGAACTATCCAGATTTTTGTGATAAACAGCCCAACCAACACTTGCATTTTTAACTTTTACCCACATCATTTCAGGCACTACACCTAAGTTATGATTTAAAGTTAAATTGCTTCCAGTGCTATCATAATTAACTATGTCAAAATACTTAGGAGCACGTCTCCACATCCAACTTATTTTGTCTGTGGTAATAGTTGTTGAACCAGAACTCCAACCAGTTTGATGATCAAAACTAAATTCACTTGAAGTGTTTACAGCATCGCTTGCATTAGTATATACACTTGATCCTTGAATTGATCTAGCTGAGATAATATTTGGAAAAGAGCTAGATGATCTTTGAGCATAAATACCCATATCAACAGGAAAACCTGCGGTAAACATATCTCCAGAAACAGTATTGTTGTTATCACTATGTGCCGTATCTATACCAAAAACCTTAGTCGCATCAGTAAGTACAGCTAGTGGGCCACGTCTGATTGCCATATAAATATAGTTATCACTTGTTGTATTAGTATCTCCTGATCCACCTTGATGTATAAAACCTGTGGGAGTAAATCCAATATAGCCAGTGTTAGTGCGTTCTGCATTACTAAGATTCCAGAACAACGTGTTATCAAGATTTGGATATGGATCAGATACTACGCCCCTCATTGCGTCAAAAACCATCCAATCACCAGAACCAGTTGTTCTTTTGATCATTACAAATTGAGGCTCAAACCCTACATTAACTTCTGTTCCTGTTGTTCCACCAGTGTATTTATCACATTTAATAATATCTTGGTCAGACGATGGTCCAAACTCACCGTCATTATTGTTGTGTGCAAATAGGTAGGCTACGTAGGTTGAGCCGTTTGCTCCTGTTGTGGCATCTGTGCCAACCGTAAAATGTGTGCTTGTTGGGGCAGTTTGGTTCCACAAATTAGCAAATGAACTTATGCTTGGATATTCGTACCATTGATCTGTTGTATTTAACGACACTCTTCCATTTTCAGGATTATCTGTTGGGCTTGCATCTTTGTGATAAACTGTCCAACGACCACTAGAGTTTAGCTGTTTTACGATTATCATTGCAGGTGTTACACCTAGATTATGGGCAATTGTTTGAGCAGAACTTGATCCGCTATACGTTACAACGTCAAAAAACTTAGGGGCTTTGCGGAATGTCCAAGAGACGTAATCTACACTATTTGAATTAAGTTCATTTGCATTACCCCCAGTACTCGTGTCACCAATCACATAACCATTAGTATTAAATGCACTGTAATAGGCAGAGCTTGTATCAATGTCAGCAGTTGTATTGGAATATAGATACTTATTCACACCATTTGCTGTATCGCCAAGTGTATGGTTATAAGTTGAGTCTCTTGATTTTGTCCAAATCAAACCACCTTCCGTACTTATATCAATATTATTAGTAATAGTTCTGCCAGCAGTGCCGTTTCCAGTATACAAAAACGTGCTGAACACCTCATCTACATCAAGACCTGCACCTGCTGCACCTGCAGTTGCTTGTTGCATCATTCTTGCAATGTTGCTCATTAGTTATTATCCTGCTGCATCAATTGCCAGAGCACCGTACCAGTTAGTGCCACCATCTACTGTAATAAATACAAGCACGTCAGTCTCACCTGATGCAGGAGCATCTGGAGCTGTACCACCTGCAAAGTCTACAGATCCTGGATATGTTATAGTGTGTGTTCCACCTGCTGTAAGTTTAAGTGTAAAACCGTAAGCTGTACCTGAAGCAGGTGGGTTACTAAATGTAAACGTTGTATTTTGGTTAGTTGTTAAAGCAAAAACATTACCTGTTTCATTGTCAATATCAACAGTAGAACCTGCAGATAAACTTACATATGTTTCGTTATACGATTTAGCTTTTAACTCTTCTGATAAAGTTACATCACCATTTGCATCTGCAGTAACTACTTTACTAGCTTGTGATGTGCCTAGTGTTGTAATGTCATTATAGTTAAGTTCTGCTGTAGTGGCTGTAACACCATCTAAAATATTAAGCTCTGTTGCTGTTGATGTTACTCCATCTAATATATTAAGTTCTGCAGTAGTTGATGTAACTCCATCCATAATATTTAGTTCTGTTGCTGTAGCTGTTACACCGTCCATTATGTTTAGCTCTGCAGCCGTAGCTGTTACTGCTACACCACCTATCTGTAAAGCTGTAGATGCATTAATAGTAGGACCAGTAACAGTGCCAGTAAACGTTGGGCTTGCTACAGGAGCTTTAGTGTCCATTTGTGTCTGCACATTAGATGTAACACCGTCAACATGGTTAAGCTCTGCTGTGGTAGCAGTGACACCGTCCATGAGGTTTAACTCTGTTGCAGTTGCAGTTACTCCATCTAGTATGTTAAGCTCTGATGCTGTAGCAGTAACACCTGTCAATTCAGCAGGAGCTACCGCACCATCAGCTAGTATATTTCCAGTAGCAACTAAGTTTGCTAAATCTCTAGGTTTACCCATATTGTTTATCCTTTATTTAAGATGGCTTTGTAGGCCAGTCAGCATCTTCTAAATTAGGCCAGTTACTATGCGTTGGCAAATCACGTAAAGCCTGTCTATAAGTCTTCATGTTGTCTGCCATAGTGACATCAGACAAACCTGTCCAGTCTGTCTCAGCTAGTTTTGCATTACGTGTTTCACGATGACCTACTGCAGTAGCAGCATCTAGTGTAGCTTGATACTCTGCCTCTTGTTCAGATTTAGTTTTACCACCTTCAATATCAGCAAACATATCCTTGGCTACATATTTTTCTATCCAGTCACCGTTACTATTTTGCTCAACACCATCACGAACACTTGTTTGATATGCACTAGTTGTAGCAGGTGGACTTGCTAACACTGGATCAATGTTCATTGCATCACAGACATTACTAGTCCAGACTTTTGGAAGAGACATATTTTTAAAGGCTGCTCTCCATTCGCCTTGCGTTTTAACTTCACCTGTTGTTCTCTCACGATATTCTGACATTAGTTGATACTCCTTTCGTCAGTTGATTATGCGATTGCATAAAAAATCCATTCGGTACCACTACCGTTTGCCCAAGCATTTACTATAAAACCACTATTATCTGGTTCAATTAAATCTTGGTTAGTGGTTTGTGCAGAATTATTATCAAGCATAAAAAATGGATCATTTCCTGATACGATACCTTGCAGTGTATCAAAAAGATACCAACTATCTCCACCATTTGCTTTTTTTAATAAAACAAACCTAGCACCATTACTAAAACCACAATCAATAGTTCTAGGACTAGTAGCATTACCAGCATAACTTCCTACTTTGGATACACCACTGGCTGTTGCAAAAAGATAGGCTACGTAGGTTCCGCTAGAGTTGTTTACCCTATTATGTGTTCCTACACTAAAAACACTAGAAGTTGGAGCAGTATCATTAAATATAGTTGCATCATCAACTTCAGAACTAGTATCATTTAATATTAAGTAGTAATCCTCTGGACTAGAACCTCCATTAATACCTTTATGATAAACCGACCAAAATCCCGATGCATCCCTACGCTTTACCCACATCATCTCAGGTGTAACCCCAAGGTTATGACTTATAGTTGTTGCACTTCCTGTGCCTGAGTAAGCCACAACGTCAAAATACGATGGTGCTCTTTTCCAACTCCAACTAATAACGTCAGAAGTTCCACTCCACCAACTTGTGTTTAGATTTATTACATTACTAGCTGAGTTCCACCAAGTTGTAGTACCACCGCCTTCATTGTTAGAAGAATGAGTCTGCAGATAATTTCCATTTAACAGTCTGGTAAGAGTATATTTTGGAGTACTATTAGACGTATTAAAACCTTGCGTGTTAATATTCATATCTACATCAAAACCTGTCTGATGTATATTATCATTATTACTTGCGTAATTTTTAACACTAAAAACTTTTGTAGCATCTTCTGGCACAGTTAATGGGCCTCTACGTATTGCCATGTACAAATAAGATCGACCATCACCATTAGTTTTATCATCACTGGTCATTGGTCTAAAGCCATTTGGATCAACCTGTATAGTTTCGTGGTTTAATTCTGCAATTGCTTCATTCATTACTAAATAATAATCGTTATTTCCAGTATATATACCCCTAACACTATCAAATACATGCCATCTTTCTGTATTTAAATTTGTATTTTTAATTATTACAAATTGAGGTTCAAATCCTAAGTTTTGCAATGCGCCAGTAGCATTTCCATCACCAGTATAAGTTCCAACTTTAATAATATCTTGATCACTGTTAGGGCCAAAATTACCATCACCATTATTATGAGCAAAAAGATAAGCTACATAAGTTTCACCTGTAGCGTTCATAGTATTACCGCCACCAGTAATTGTAAATTGAGTAGTTGTTGCATTGTTAAAAAATGTTGTTCCAGTAGAACCTGCTTCACCATCTGTTAAACGCAGGCTCATGTATCCACCGACACCTTTAGAAAATACATTCCAATCATATGCACTTGATCTACATTTAATCCAAATCTGACCAATTTCAGAGTTTAGGTTATGATTAAGTGTTCTAGTGCTTCCTGTACCTGTATAAGTAACAACGTCAAAAAACTTAGGGGCTTTTCTAAAAGTCCATCCTGCGTATTCAGAACCAGTAGCGTTAACTAAATCGTCTGTGCCAAGAGTAAAACCATTAGAGTTAAATGCAGTTATTGTTTGAGCTTCTGTAGATTCAGAACTATCACCATTTGACCTAATGTGTTTTGTTGCGCCTCTTGCTGTATCTTGAAAAGTATGATTTGCAGAACCACTACGTTTTTTTATCCAAACAAGACCTCCTTCGCCACTAAGATCAATATTGTTAGTAATTGATCGTGAAGAACTATTGCCATCCCATAAAAACGTATTAAATATATCATCTACATCTACAGGATCACCTGCTGCTCCAGATGCTGCGGCTGCTACTATTTTAGAAGCTGTCATATTATTATCCCATTGCCTGTCCTAGTGTAAACCCATAGTATGTAGTTCCACCATCTACCGTAAGAAATGCAAATACATCAACACCTGCGTTTGTTGCAGTAATTGTTGGTGCAGTTGCAGAAGCCCAGTCTACACTTCCAGGCCATGTAATTGTTCTTGCTGAAGAGTCTTGAGTTACTTTTAAAATAAATGCTGAAGCACGTCCAGATGCAGCAGGGTTACTAAATGTATAAGTTACGTTTTCAGATAGTGTATGTGTAAATATATTACCATCACGTAAGTTAATCGTTGCTGCGTTTGAGCTAGAAGTAACTGCTGTGCTTTCTTCAATTGTACCATTGTCAAAACTTACAACACCATTAGCATCTGATGTTACCAATGCACTTGCATTAGTTAAACCTAGAGTGTTTGGTAGTTTAACGGTATATGTTGCACTTGCACTGTGAGGAGCAGATTGTATTGTTATACCATGACTGTTATTTTCACAATTAAGAACAATAGAACCTTGATTATCGTTACCTTTTACTACGACTTTACCAGTACCATTTGGCGCAAGTTCTATATCTGCGTTAGAAGTTGTAACAATATCCTGACCATTCATGTCTAGGTTGCCACCTAGTTGTGGTGAGGTATCACTTACTACATCTGCTAATTTTGCATTTAACTGAGTTTGTACATTTGATGTTACACCATCTACATAGTTTAACTCAGCAGTTGTTGCCGTTACTCCATCAAGTAAATTCAATTCAGTAGCTGTGGCAGTAACACCATCAAGTATGTTTAGTTCTGCTGTTGTTGAAGTAACACCGTCAAGTATATTTAACTCTGTGTTAGTTGCTGTAACACCGTCAAGTTTACTTATAGCAATAGCTGCACTTGAATTAATATCAGCATTTACAATAGTACCATCTGTAATATTAGTACTAGTGACATTTACTGGTGCAGGTTGATTTCCTATATATGACATCTATTTTCTCCCTTACGCCTGTTGTAGTACAGAAACTATAACATCTGCACTTGAAGCTGCACTACTCGTAATCTTAATTATATCACCAGTTTCTAATACTACTTTTTGATCACCACCTATCGGAACTAGTGCTCCTCCTACTGGAATAGTAGCTGCTTTTACTATGTGCACACTAGCAGAAGCAGAGGTGTCAGTTATAACTACATCCACTGTAATATCAGATGAATGTATATTTGCAACAGTCAAGCCTATAACTGTTGCTGTTGTTGCAGAAGGTACAGTATAAACACTTGTCTGGGATGTGCCTATTGCTGAACTAACTGCGTTTTTAAAAGTGTTAGCCATTTTTGAATCCTTATCCTAACGCAATAGCAAAAGCAATGGGATCGTCTATTGGGGCAAAACGAGCATCACTTTCTGTTTTTGTATAATGGGTTGATAATGAGAAAGTACCGTAGGCTACAATGTCTACAATATCTCCTGCTGTAGCACCCGATGCCAGTACAACTGCTGTACCTGACGTAGCAGTAAAATCTGTACCTGCTAATAGTTTTACACCGTTTAAGTAAACATCTACAAATCCTGCATCATATGTTACACTAAATGTAGTCTGCCCACCTGTGGCTGTATAAGTTTGTCTTGATGAAGTTCCGTTTACAGATGAACCTGCGTTTTGGAATCCACTAGAACCATAGACCTGCATAGAGTTACTAGTAGTATTAAAATAAAGAGTTCCTGTTTGAAGAGCATCACCATCATTGTCTGTAGAAGGTGCGGATGATTTAGCACCAAGGTATCTATCGTCAAACGAATCAAAACTAGCTGCTGCAGATGTTGCACTAGAAGCTGCTGCTGTTGCACTACTTGCTGCATTAGTTGCACTTGTTGCTGCTGCTGTAGCACTTGTAGCGGCTGCTGTAGCTGAAGTAGAAGCTGCTGTAGCAGAACTTAAAATACCGTCAACATATGTTTTTGTTGTTAGGTCACCACTTGCACTTGGAGTATAACTAGCAGTAATTTTGTTACTACCTGCATCTACTGCACCTGTAAGTGTGCCACCTGCTAACGGTAAGAATGTATCGGTTGTATATTTTTTAGTTGCTGCGTCTTGGTTAGCTGTAGGATCACCTAAACCTGTAATCTTATTTGTACCCATAGCAATAGCACCAGACATTGTACCACCTGCAAGTGGCAGCTTAGTTGCTATGCTATTTGTAACTGTTGTACTAAAACTTGCATCATCATTTAATGCTGCAGCAAGTTCATTTAATGTGTTCAACGTACTTGGTGCAGAGTCTACCACACTTGCTATCTCTGTGTCAACATAATTTTTTGTTGCAGCATCTTGTGCAGAACTAGGATCAGTAACGTTAGCAATTGTCGTACCTGTAACGTCCAGTGTTCCGTTGACTGTTACATTGTTAAATGTAGATGTACCAGAACCTGCAGTTACGTTACCTGTCACGTCACCAGTAATATCACCAGTAATGTTACCAGTTATATTACCTGTAATGTTACCTGTAAGGTTTCCAACAAAGCCAGAGCTTGCTGTAATAGTTGTACCTGTTATAGCAGCAGCAGTTGACGAACCAATAATAGTGCCGTCAATATTACCACCGTTAACATCAACGCTTGCCAATGTAGCTTGTCCAGATGTCGATACAGTTGTAAAGCTACCTGCTGCAGCACTAGAAGCACCAATAGTTGTACCATCAATATTACCGCCATTTATGTCTGCAGTTGTAACTGTAGTTGTGCCAGAGGCTGTTAAGTTAGTAAACGTACCTGCACCTGCACTACTAGAACCTATGGTAGTGCCGTCTATGTTACCACCGTTAATATCTGCTGTAGTTACTGTTGTAGTTCCTGTAGCAGTAAGATCAGTAAATGTGGCTGCTCCTGCTGAAGCTGCACCAATAGTTGCACCGTCTATTGCACCACCGTTAATGTCTATATTAGAAAATGTAGCTGCGCCTGTTACAGTAACAGAGTCAATGTATCCTACACCGTCAACATACAAGTCTTTAAATTTAAGTGACGATGTACCAATGTCAATGTCATCATCAGTTACAGGAACAATAGCACCATCTTGTATTCTAAGTTGTTCTACGGCTGATCCACTTACCTCACTAAAAAAACCTATACGGTTATTACTAGTATCTATTACGACTTTATTTAGTGCATCAGTATCAGCTATGAGAGGTACATATGCACCCTCAGTAGAGCTACCATCATGCTTGTGTCCACCTGATAAAGCAAACGCATCTCGTAACGCATTGTATTCTGCGTTTACTGGTGCAGCTTTAATAATCGCATTAGCAATAATATCGGCTGCTGATTGTCTTGAATAACCTGCCATGTTATAACCTGTCTCCTACTCCAAATGTAATCACTAAACCTTGAATACTGTGTGACGCATTTGTATCATTAGTAACGAATTTTAAAGATGCTGATTTACCTGATCCTTCAATATTAGTTCGTTGCACTGGTGATGGATTACCATCAAATATTGCTGTACTATCATATAACGCTTCATTATAGTATGCTGCTGTACCAGATGTTGTTAAATTAAAGTTAGTTGGATTTAACGTTGCTACATCTTCATAGTCATATACAGCCGACATTACTATTGAGTTATCACCTTCAGAACGTAAATACGTAGCTACACTATAAAATATTTTTCTTTGTTCAGGGTCTTGTAAATAATAGTAAGGAGTTTGAAAAATACTAAAGATTGGATCACCACCAAAACTATTACCACTTTCTTGTTGTTGTACTTTACCGTCTGAAGTGCCGTGTAGTACAATTTCATTTTGTCCTATGTATCCACTAGCTGCACATGTAGCTGTAATTCCTAACATCTGACTATATTCAAACTGTAATCCATTGGGCGTCTGTCTAAATCCACCAATAATACCTTGAGAGTCTGCTGCACCAAAAAAATATCTAAACTGTGACTTTTGTCTAATTACTACAGCATTAAGAGTATTAAGATCAATGTCAAATACAATGTCAGTAAAAATAGACTGAATATTTTTAGATACAGTTTCAAGATTAACGTCACCAATTTTTGCTGTACCTGCAACAGGACGTAAACCATCTTGAGATAAAAATAGTAGATCACCACCAATTTCTATAACACTGTCTGTAGCTAGGCATCCAAGATCATCTGTAACAGTCTGTAATGTAAAGTTAGCTAACGCAGTGCCACTTAGTTTTTTAATATTAGTTGTGCCAAATATAAACAGTTCGTTTCTAAATGATTTAATAGCAACTATAGGAAAACCTACATTTATTACACCTGCTCCATTACCTGAAGCAAAATCTGTTTCTGCTAGTGGTGCGCTATGATATAGTTTTGTTTCGTTTGCAGGATCACCTGCTAAAAACAAATGATTTTGAAACACTGCAGAAAATTTAGGATCAGTTGGTGCATCTGAATGAGTTATTTGTGTATATGTTGATCCATCATATGTAGCTGCAGGATTTATACCATCTGTTAGTACAACCTTTGGAGTTCCAAAATTAAGTCTAGAAAATCTTACTTTAGTTACTCCTACCATTGTAGGTGAACCTGAAGTAGTTATTGCTTGCCAAGATGAACTAGAGCTATTCCATTTGTGCAGATAGTTATTACCCGATGATGGTTTTCTACATGCAAGTATACCATCATTAATACCGTCTGCTACTACTACACCTAATACGCTTCCTGTTCCTGTAACTGTACCGTAGTTATTAGCAAAGCCATTTATTTTTCTGTAGCCACCAGTAACAGCAGGTTCGTAATTAATTAAAGATATAGCTGATCCAGGTTGTGTTTCACCTTGAGATAGCACATCCCTGCTAGTATTTAGTCCTCCTTGACAGAAGACTTTAAAGGAAGCTAAATTGTCTGCCATTAGATCACACTATTAAAGGTACTAGTATATGGACGGTTAATTGCTGTTGAACGTACATACAGATTATCGTCTAGCAATATTCTACGCATAGACTTTATACCTTCTTCAAAATTACTTTGATGCATTGCTGCACTTTGTTCATTACTACGAAAACGCATTACAAACATAATAGCACCATCAACGATAACATGTTTAAACCTATCAGGTATAATGGTTGTGTCTGTGTGTGCGCTTAAATCTGCAGGAAATGTAAAGTAAACATATTCTACTTCGTATGCTGCATCAGTTAAAGGTGTAACACCAAACTTTTCTTCTAGTGTTTGATACACATATAAGGGTTTACTAATACCATTTGTTTGATCACCTTCGTCATCTTGTGTACGATAGTTTTGTAAATAGTCATTATACGTTATTGTTTTAAGTGGTCTTGGTGTATTATCTAGTCCACTAGTCTTTTTCAAAAAGAACGAATCCCAATCAACAGTACCCATGTCTGTAGGAAAATCATAGGTTCTTTGGGCTGCTACTAATGTTTGAGTATTAGTTGTTTTTAAAAAAGGATATTCTTGACCGTCTTGTATTATTAATCTTATGCTATTATTAACGGCATCTTTAACTAAACCCTGTACGTTACGCACAGTAGTAAATCCATCACCTGCAGTATCCAGAGTAACTTCATTTAATCTTCGTAGTGTATCGTTTACAAGTGTAATGTAAGTAGTTGCCATTTATATAACCTTTAGATAAGCTGAGAGGGGCAAGTTTCCCTGCCCCCCAGTTTAGTTTAGTTACGCAAGCGTGTCACGATCTACTTCATCAGCAGTCATTTCACCTAAAGCACTAACGTCCATTAACACAGCATAAACACGTAGTTCACCTGCAGTAAATGATGCGCCAGAACCTGCAAGGGTTACATCAAGTGTATCTGCAGAAGTGAGAACAATATCACCTGCTACAGTTGCTGAAGGGGCATAAGCTCCGTCAGCAGCACCGTCAATATCAAATGCAGCCACATACTCATTGTCGTCTACAGCCGTACCTAAAATTGCGGTTGCGTCTGTAGATGCGTTCATAGTAGCAGAAGTTGTTACTTGAAGACCTGCAGCCAAAATTTTGGTATTAGCAGGTATAGTAAGAGCTTGTACTACATCACCTGGAGCAATGCTGTTTGCGGTTAAGTCAATAGTTTGCTCAATCATGTAAGGCTGACGCCCACGTGAAGAACTCCCATGTGCAGGAGCTAGAGTTGCAGTAATAGTTGCCATTGTCTAATCCTCCCTTACGCTAAGTTATATGCAGCAGTTACAATTGCTTCAGGACGAAGAATTTTTCTGCCGTATAAATGCATACCACGAACAATGTCAGCAAAGCTGTCAGGGTCACGATATGTTTCAGTCTTGTTAATCTGCTCTGCAGTAGCAATAGCAGAAGAATGACCTGCCACGATAATACCCATATTTGAAGTATTTGGACCACCTGTAGTTCCTGGACCAGTGCCCAAAGACGGTAGGTTGTTTGAACTAAAAATTTGGAAACCGTGTAGGTTATTTAATACAAGACCGTTCTGTAATCCAGAACCACCAAAATCAGAATTTAGAAGACGTGAATCTTCATCTTTTAAGACTTCAATAAACACTGGGTCTAGAACAAGCCAACGACCTTGTGTGTCAACATTTTGTTGATCCATTAGTCGTGACATACGTGCAATAATCTGCAATGGAAATGCATTACCTGCAGTTCCAGATTTTGCAGCGGTTGCCCCACCTGCACGTGGCTCAATACCAATTGAATTGTTTGCTGAACCTGCTGATCCAGAGGTGTTAGTAAAGTCAGATGCATCTAGTGACATTGAAGCCAATAGTTCTGCACCAACTAAATTAGAACCGCTTGAAGCAGTAGATACGGCTTTTGAACCGTTTACAGATGTATTTACTGCGCTTGCATTTGCATGAAGCGAAGCTTGTTTAAAACCAGATAGATACCCAAGAACTTCTTGGTCCATTTGGTCAGCTAGTCTATATGCAGCACGATCTGATGCAAGACTTTGAAAATTCACGTGTGAGTGAGCTTCTTCAATATCATCGACTTTGAAAGCAAAGTAGTTAGCTTTATCAATAGTCAATGAAAAATCTTCATCGTCTAGATCTTGTGGCGTAATAGTTGTACCACGTGCATATGATTTTACGGTGATTTCAGGTTCTTTAATGATTTTAACTGAATCACCCATTTGCGCTATCTCTCCAAAATAATCAGAGTTGGTGATAGCTTCAACAACAGATGCCTTGCGGAAAGCAAGTTGCACCTGTTTGGAATAGATCACTGGGCTAAAATTGCCGTTAGGTAAATTACCGTGACCTGCTGCTGTTGCGAAAGCCATTGTGGTTTCTCCTTATATTAGCAGTAACAGATGCGAAACACACAGATATTCTATTGGAGGCTAGACATCGTAGGGTGCATATTTACAACACTTGGCCTTTGCGTTGTATTTATGGGCCATGATTTACTAGGTAAGTCCGTAAGCCACTGTTGTTTGCTTGGGGATATAGTTAGTGCAGGTATCCATCTCTACAGGGGCTGCACTAAACTACGATACATATAGTTATATCATAAATAACTATAATGTCAATACTTTTTATCTAGCTGATCCAGATAAATCGTATATAAAGTTGCCTGTACGAATAGCTTCCATAATCTCATCAGAGTTTTTTTCGTATTCGACTGCAGACATTTTTTGTACATCAGACTCTTTGATCGCATTTCCCTGTGGATCAGACTGAGGTTTACTGCGTTCATTCCGTGTACCTACAGAACGTGCAGCGTCTTTTGATGAAGCAGATTTTTTAGGTTTAATATTCTTATCTGCTTTATACAAATCAATTGCTCGTGCAGCAGACCTTGCATCTGTTTCATTTTCAAATAAAGCATTTTGTACCCATTCAGGCTGCTCTTCTGCCCATTCATGGAAATCGTCACTGTCACGAATCTCACCAAAATCAGGATGTAGTTTAAGTAATTCAACTTCAGCTTTTTCTCGTTTAGCTGCAGCTTTCATTTCATTTACTTCTTTTTTAGTATCTTCAAGCCCTTGTGATTCTTCACGTGCTTTTTTAATTGCTATAGTTTCTACGATACCTGCTACGTCAGGATATTGTTTTGCCCATGCTTCAATATCTTCGTCTGACTTTGGTAGTTTAATCTCACTTTTAGTAGACTCAGTTAGTTGTTGCTCTAATGCTTTGATACGATCTTCATATTCTTTTTCTTTTGATTGTTGATGCCTACGTAGATCACCATATCGTTTCTTAAAGCTACGTTCCTCTGCATTTTTAGGTTCTTCTTCTTTAGGTTCTTCAACCTGTTCTGTTTCACCTTTTTGTTCTGCGAGTAGTTGTTCTAACTCTTCTTCTTCTTTTTTTCTTTTTTCTTCATTAGTATACTTGCGATTTGCAAATGCTACTTTTTTTGGTGACTGCATTTCTTCAGCCATAATTTGTTGTTCTGACATTATCTGTCCTTTCACTAGGGCCACCGTAGCCATGTTGGATGGGGGATGGGTAGCTAGTCATATTGGTGGATAGTTATTATTTGCGACCTGCTAATCCACCTTTAGCAAATGGTCCACTACTTTTTCCTTTAATAGGCCTTACGCCTAGAGCTTTTGCGCCTTTACCTTTCACATCTTTACTAATACGTTTAGCTATTTGACCTGCTGATGCTTTTCTTTGTGTTGCTAACTTTGCGTTGTACTTTGCAACTTTTTCACGTTCTTCTCTACGTTCATCTTTTCTTCTTTCTGTTGCTGCCTTTCTTGCTGCTTCTCTTGCAGTTTCTCTTTGTCTTTCTATTGTATCTTCTACTGTATCTTTTTTAGGTTTATCATCAGATACACTAGATAGATAACTTTCTATGTCACTTTCTGTAGGTAAATTTCCTGTGCCTAATGCATTAATTGTTCCTGTAAAATCTAAGTTTGCACCACTATCTTCTGCTCTTTGTTTTTGAGCTATAAGACTAGATAACTCAGGATCACCTTTAGTAACTTCATCTAAATAATCTATTATAGCTGTCATAGCATTTGAAGTACCACTTTCATTTATACTTAATGCATCTCCTATTGGATTTAATACATATTCTTTAATATTAGACAAACCTCTTTTAAATTGATCAAAACCTGCTGTACCAGATGGTAAACCTTCTTCTCTAACACTAGCAGATTGTACTTCAGGTGTAAGTGTCTCATCTACAATATCTGCTCTTCTTGTTTTTACTTCTCCTAATCCACCTGTTACTTCTTCTGCTTTAGGTACAGTTCCAACAACACGTTCTTCTCCTAGTCTATCCATTCGTGGAACTGTTTCTATTCCTCGTAAATTTTGAAATGTTTCTAAGGAATACTCTGGTATTGTTTTTGTAAAATCTATATCAGTTTCTACATCTCTTGGTGTAAGACCTGCTCTTGGAGTAAAACCTGTTTTAACACCTGATCTATCTACTGAAGGATCTTCTAAAGATGCTGATCTTTGAATTTGAGCAAGAGTACTTTCGTATCTTTGTTTTGTTTCATCTTCAGTTTCTACAACAGGATCAGATTGAGATTCACTTTCAACTACTTTTTCTATTACTTCTTCTTCTTTTTTACCTATACCTAATGCCTCTGCAATTGGTTTAATAAAACCGCTTATAGCTTGAGCTATTACACCTTTACCTTCTTTAGTCGTTAATCTAGTTTTTATTTTATTTAAATCATCTATTTGAGCTTGGCTTTTTGCATTAGCTATCTTATCGTCTAACATAGATATAACTTTATTCTTTTGCAACTTATTAAAACCTGCAAAAGCTGCACCTAACATTGGATTAAATGCTGCTACTACACCTGTGCCAAGATTACCAAAGGTAGATATTTTATTTGCTTCATCAATCCACATCTGCATACCTGCTTCAGTGCTTGTGTCGATACCACTAAAACCACCTGCTTCTTGAAATGGAGAACGTCTTATTTGTCTGCTTTCACTGCCACTATCTGTTGGTGTAGTTGGTATAGCCTCTTCTGTCTCTGTTGGTGTATCTTCAGGTAACTCACCCTCTGGAAAAAAACCTACAGGAATTGGATACAAAGGTTTACCATCAGGACCAAATGGTATAAATCTTACTTTACCTTCTTTGTTTACATATTTCTTGACATTTGAAAAATCTGGATCAGGTAAACTTGTATCAAAGCTTTCTATATTTATTGGTGCAGTTTCTACGTTTTGATCTACAAACTTAGGAAGATAGCCACCATTACTCATGTGAACTACGCCACCTTGTGCCATCTCTTTAGGTTCTTTACCATCTCCTGCAACTATAATAAGATCAGCCATATTAAATGGTAAGTCATCTGGCATTGTAGCTTCTTCGCTGTTGCCCATTTGACCCATAGCTTCCATTTGTTTTAAACCCATCTTAGCTTCTTGTCTTAGCTGCATTAGTTTTTCTAATCCAAGATAACGTACTACGTCAGCAGGAAAAACAAACTCACCCTCACTTAACATTGCAGGTATATCATCTCTGACTTCTTCTTGAGTAGATCCTATAGGCACATCGTTTCCAGATACAGGATCAACAGAGCCGCCCTCATCTTTTAAGCCACCTTCGTTAAATAGTTTCATTTGTTCTTGCATAGGTACTGCTCCACCTTCGTTAAATCGTAGACCTTGTGCTTCAGGATTAAACTCAAAATCTGTTATGTCTATTTCAATTGCATCAGCTTTATATGGTAGCCGTGTATTTGTTAATCTTCCTTGTGCATCTTCTTTATATGGACCTCTATATTTTAATTTTTTTGTACCATATTTAATTTTACCTTTAGTCTCAGATTTAAGACTATTTAAAACTTTTGTTACTGCATCTTTATATAAAGGAGTAAAAACTTTTTCATAATAATTTGTTGCAAACTCATTTTGATTAAAACCTTTTTTCTTACTAGCTTCTTCATATGCTTTAAATAATTGTTCATCACTACCTAAAATTTCATCAAAACTGTCTGTTCTTTGTTTTGCAATTTCTCTAGGATTAGGAATAACAATTTTATTAATACCATTACGTTTCGCATATGCAATATTTGCTAATAACAATCTTTTTACATAGTCTGACCTACTAGCTACAGGTAATTTTTTAATTTTTTCATAGTTTTCTTTTTGAGAATACATTGAATTTAATTTATTATATACGCTAGTAAATTCGTCATTAACATCTTCAATGTATAATTGCTGCAAATCACTAGCTTCGTATTGAATTTCAGGATCATAAAAATCACTGCGTGAAACTTGAGAAAAATCTGCATTATCTATAAGAGCATGATTAGCAACTTTAAGAACTGTATCACCTACTGGTTCTCTACCTGTTATTCTTTTAACTTCATCTTTTAAATTACGTATGTAAGTTTTATCTTCATTATTAATTTTAATATCTTCTACAATATCTACATTATCAGGTGAAAATATATCTGTAACAAGTGCATTAACAGCATTTCTTAAATCTTTATCTACGGTAACACTGTAATCTTCGGCTGAATCCATAAGATTATTAAAAGTATTTTCCATAAAACTATCATATCTATCTTCATCTATCTCAAAAACACTAGGTTCTATACGTCCATCTTCTCCTCTTCGTTTTGCTAAATCACTTTGTATTTCTTCAATTAAAAGATAACGAGGTCTATCTACTATTTTTTGTTGTAGTTGAGTAGGAGCTTCACGTCTAATAGAAGAACGTGTATGACCTAAATTACTTTTTCTTCCTAAATGAACACTTGATGGTGAAACTGTATATTCTTGTTTACCTTCTACAGTTAATTCTACATAGTCTTCTTCTGCATCCATAACTAACTGTCTTTGTGAATCTTTATATTCTGTATATCTTTGTTTTTCAATTGTGTAATCTGGAGAACCTTTTTGTTTTGCTAAATTTAAAACTTCTTCTCTAGTGTATAAACGTTTAGGATCTAAGTTAAGATCAAAAGATTGTAACTCTGCTTTATCTACATTGGGTGCTCGTTTTTGTAAATAAGCACTAATATTTTCACCCTTAGTTCCCCCCTTACCAATAGGCATATTTTCTATGGCAGAATAAACAGGAGAATATAATCTTCCTATTACCTCTTCTGTTTTTGTTGGTATGTCACCAAATTCTTTTTCTAACACAGACCTTGCGCCATCAGATATTTGAGTGTAAATTTCTGGATCTGAAGATACAAATATATCCTCAGTTTGTTTAACTAAAGGACTAATTTCTTTTTTAGGTTTTGTTTTAGAGACTTGTTTCTTTACGACCTCTTTTACACCTTTAGTAAATATACCCATGTTATTGTGCCTTTAGTACTTCATCCCTAAGTAATTTAAGTCTACGTAACTGATACACTGCTCCTTGTGCTCTATGCACAGCAACTGTATTGTCCGTTTGCTCCATTACTCTATGCTGTTGATCTATTAAAGTATCTATATACTTTTCAAACTTATCCCACTGGGAGTGGTTGCTGACCAACCCCTTGAGCTTGTTGAGGTGCTCCCTGTCCTGCATTTCCACTAAATCCTTGTTCTTCAGGTAGTGGAGCTTGACCTACGCCTATGTTTCCACCACCTGCTCCTGATGTGTCCATTGGGTTTGCACCTGCAGGAGCACCTTGTTCTACTTGCTGTTCTTGTTGAAATTGTTTCATAAGTTCAGCTTGTATAGCAGCATCATTCATATTGTTGGTAACTTTGTCGGGGTCAAGATCAAGAGATTTTGCAATCTCACGAATAATATATTGAAACTTAGCAAATGGTGCAAGTGCAGGGTTAGATGATACTTGCAAGAATTGCATAAGCCTTTGGCTACGTACTTCGTTAGCCATGAGAGATTCTGTTCCACGTGCCTTGACTTCTAGATCACCTTTTATCTCAGGGTCAAAGTCAAACTGCATGTTAAATCTAAACAGCCCCTCTCCCAGTGGACGTAATAAATAATCGTCTACATTCTTAATAACATTTTTAATTGTGCCACTAGCTGCACCCATCAGCATACTAATACCACTGGCAGTTCTTCCTACACCCATGACACCTGTTTGTCCATGAGCAAAAGAAGGAAAACCTGTAGACTCATCAGCTAGTACTCTTGCTTTGTCAAATAGCTGTAAGTTCTCACCTGCAACGTTTGGAAACTTAGTGCCAAAGATAGCTTGCCCTGGAGCACCACCTTGTCTTCTAAATACTTTCCCTGGATATACTGATAAGTCTTGGCCTGGAACTAAGTTAGTTTCATCTACCTCTATCAACAGGTTGCCTGACAATACAGCATTGTCTACAGCCATACGCATAAAGCCATTCATAAGTGTTTGCGTATCATCCATATTCTCAGCAATACCTACACCAAAAAATGAATATGGGTTTAGTTCGTATGGTGCAGCCATGTATGGAATACGTGCAGGTTTAAATGGATTAAGAACCATACGTAATAGTTTACCATTACAAACCCAAATGTTTGCTTGTAGTTCATCCATTTCAGATAGTTCGCTAGGTATATCTACACCTTGCTCTTCAAGCATCTCAACATCACACATGCCCCAATACTCTAGTACCTCAAATCTTTCGATACCATGTTCTGGTGCATAGTCAGCTAAATCATCTTCCCAATATTCTTTATCGTAGTTTTCACCAAGAGATATAGCTTCATCTATAACTGCTGAACGAAAGTATGGACGCTTCTTTAGACTACGCATTTGTGAACGAGATAGCTTGTGTCGTTCTACTACGTACTGTGCTTCTTCTATGTTGTTAGCGTCTGGATCTGGATAAAAGTTCCACACAGATACATGAGATACCTGTGGTATTGTTTTAAATGTAGGTGAGTATTCTCCTGTTTCGTCATCCCAACTAGGATACTCTTTGTCTACAGCAAATGGTCCTTTCATTACACCAGTACCAAATAATGACATTTCAAATGCAGTACTTCGTAAATGTTTAGATGCAGAAGACTCATCAAGTTGATCTTGTATTTTCTTTTGCATCTTTTTTGCTGCAACCATAGCAGGACTAAATGTAACAGATGTAGGTGTACCACCTGTACCTTCTTTTACCCCATCGACAGCTTCTAGTTTTTCTCTTAGTTCTGGGTTTAGTAATTGTTCTAATGTTTTAGAAGTAGCACCTTTAGGTATTTCCCTATCGTCACCTTTATAACCGTAAGGCGATATAGGATCGCCCCTTTCATCTTCTTGTAATTCTTTAGGAACAGCAGGATCAAAAGAGACATTTTCAACTACACCTTCTGGAAGTTCTGTTGGATCAACAGTTAAAGGAAAACTATTTTTTGCAAATAGTACATCAACAATTTGACCATATGCTGCTAGAGTTTTAGTTTTAGTTACCTTAATAAATACACGAGACTTTTCTGCTTCTGTAAATTGTACATCAGGTCCATATATACCACGATAATTTCTATATGCTTTTAGCCAACGTTCTTCATCTTGCCTACGATAATCTTCTGCACGATGGTAACGTTCCATAATAAATGGAATTATCTTAGATGTATCTGCATCTTCTTCTACTGAGTTTTCTGTATCTTCAAGGATTACAGCATCGTCCTCAATAAATACTTCATTATCTTCTGCCATTTATTTTTCCTTAATAACCAAATGTTGCGTCTGCTACTCTCATACCCATTGATCCAACTGAATTAGGGTCATAATCAAATATACTAAATCTTGGTCTTGACATTATACCATATCTTAACGCATCATACAAGTGGTCTTCTGAATGTGTGTCAATATCTTCTGGATTCTTTTTATCTAGTGGTATTGCAGGTAACTGTGATATTATTTCAGTACAATTATTAAAAAATACTAGTCTTGGTTTTTCTGTAAATTCATCTACTTGTAACCGTCTATGTATTTCGTTTTTACCTGCAACACGAGAGCCTTTTGATCTATCTGAAGGACGCCATCTACATCCTCTGCTTATCATTTGCTCCGCAAGGCTTGGACCTGTATCGCCACGCTTATGCCATAAAGAGCTATCCAATACTCCATACTTAATGTTTCCATCTTGTGCCTCTAGGTCAAGAACCATATCGGCTAAATCTGTAGCTAATACTTTACTAACGTACAGTTCTCTATATACCACAAGTTGCTCATCAGGCGCAACGGCAAACCACACAACAGCACTATAAGAACCATATCCATAATCACACGCTCTAAACTTAACCCAGTTATTTGGTATCTTAAATGGTTCGACTACATGTATATTTCTGTCAAACTCTGTAAAGGCTGCACCTTCTTTTATATCCCAATCACCCTCTAGTAGTTGTCTACGTTGTTGCTCTGGCAGTGACAGTAGCATGGCTTCGTAGTCACCTTGTGTAGACAAGTATGGGTTATCGGATAGTCGTGCAGGTATAAACCTACGTTTGAATAGTGCCTTACCTGCTTTCTCATGACCTGCAGGATATTTAAGAACCTCTCCTGTTTCTAAGTCTCGTGCTTCAAATGCTTTACCTGCAGGTGCAGGATCAATAAACATTTTCTTTACCCAGTGATGTCCTCTACCTCCTGGGTTAGTGGTAGCTCTCATATACACTGGTAGATCGGGTGCAGTGGACCGTAGACGAGAGCGCATGTAGTTCCATGCGAATGGTGAGGGCCATTGAGTCAACTCGTCAAAGCCTATCCAACTAAACGCTAGACCTTGGTAGCGCAGGACGTCATCTTCCCTGTCTAGGTAGGACATCCACAACCTCGCTCCAGAGGGCGCAGTCCACTGCATCTTTCGTTCAGACCACTTGATACCCTTCCAAATTTTAGGGTACATTTCCTGTGATTTAAATATAAGCTCTCTAAGTTCTTCTGTCGTATGTCGTAGTAACAAACCTGAAAAATCAGGATGCCCCATATATCTCAAGGGGTCTGCTAACATTGCATACGACTTGCCCCCACCTGCCGAGCCGCCATATAAAACTTCTCGTTCACCTGCAGCTAAAAAGTCTGTCTGTGGACCTTTATTAGGTTTAAAAATAACGTTGTGTTGTTCCTCAACAGGAATCTCCTCAACGATACTAACTGGCTTTGGGGTAGCTTTCTTCTTCGTAGACTTTTGCACCAAGACGTTTGTTTTCAATTTCTTCCGCTTTGGCGATTGCCTTTTTCGCATAGTCTGCCCATCTGCGTAGGCTTCCAACTTTGTTTTTTCTTCTTCGCTCATTATCCAACCGTTTCT
>VTLG01014696.1_pt1 | contig 31111 bp, 38 predicted proteins | sample 4694571 | NCBI WGS metagenome assembly VTLG01 (sample SAMN12604809, study PRJNA352737) | marine metagenome | biome: ENVO:00000447; feature: ENVO:00000209|ENVO:00000569|ENVO:01000036; material: ENVO:00002151; isolation source: viral sequences binned using virsorter ...
TTCAGGGCTTCCGACAATAATTTTGTCGGATTGAATGTCTACAGGCTCATCAAGTTCCAACAAATAAAGAGACAAGTTGCTTTTTGTTATTGTTTTCATTAGGAAATTTCTCCTGCTGTTATTAATAATTCAGTAGCCGATACTGCTCGACCTATCTTTTTACCTGATGCAACTGAAGTCGTAATTGTTCCCTCTCCTGTAACGTAATAGTCTGCATCTATTGTTAAACTTGTTTGACTACCATTCACCGAACCAATCATATCAATCGAACCTGATGCTCCATCTGATATGGCTTCTCCTGCAATACCTATCCAATCAAGGAAGTTGTCTGTTGCTCCTGAATTAAAAACAACGGCTGTTCCTTTAGCAGAGTTGCCATCATCAGTCCATAAGAGAACGCACTTATCAGCACTTGTATCATAAGCTGATGCTGTCCAAGAACTTTGAGCCGTATCAATTACAGTTTCAGAACCGAAACTAATAGAAGTACCACTCACAGTTCCAACAATGACTGTATAATATTCGCTGTTTCCAACATCTTCATAAGCAATAATTATTTTGTCGTTGTCAGGGTCATGAACGGCTGTTGTATAATTCGTGTTTGCTGACGCAAATACTACTGCCGTTCCGAATGATATTGAAGTTCCACTAACAGTGCCTACTATCGCTGTTCCATTAGTTCCATTCCCTTCATCTCCATACGCAATAATGACCTTGTTATTAGTTGAGTCAAAACACATTCCTTGTGGAGATGCTCCACCTGCTTCAAATAAGACAGCAGTTCCGAACGAAATAGAAGTACCACTTACTGTACCAATAATTGCTTTTGCTCCACCTGAATCTGCGTAGTCTCTAAAAGCTACAACCACTTTATTTTCATTTGTATCATAAACACAATTATTGAACCATTGAGTGTTAGCAGTACAAAAGACAACAGGCGTTCCCCATGAAACAGTAGTTCCACTTACTGCCCCCATAACACATTTGCCTTTAAAACTATCCCCTGCATCTGAATACACTAAAGCAACTTGATTTGTGTCAGGGTCAAAACACATTCTTTGATAATAAACACTACCTGAACCTGAGTATCCTGCTGACTCACTTCCAAATGATATTGATGTTCCTGAGACTGTTCCTACTTTTGCCTTCCCTGTTGTATCGGCATAAGCAACGACAACTTTCCCTGCATTAGAGTCAAACTCAATGGTGGGCCAGTTAGATGGGCCACTAATCACCACTACTGGTGTGCCGAATGTAATAGCCATTCCACTTACTGTTCCAACTACGCAAGTTGCGTAGTTAGTATTCCCTACGTCTGAATAAACAACGACCACCTTGCCATTAGTGCTATCCCAACAAGCATCAGTATAAGCAGTTCCCCCAGTTTCAAAAACTACATGGTCACTTAATGCTGAAGCCGTTACAGCCACTTTGCCATCAGATAAAAGAGAAACAACTTTGCCGTTTGCTATTGCTCCTGATGCAACGAAATCTCTACTATTTCCTCCACCTCCTGTCGCAGGAGTTGCCCATGAAGGGACTCCACTAGCTAAAGTTAAAACTTGAGCGTCGCTACCTTTGGCTAATCTTACATAATTTGTTCCATTTGAATAAAGAATGTCCCCACTAGCGTCTGAACCTACTGCGAATCCTGCTGAGAAAGTAACCTTCCCTCCGTCAGCAATCGTCATTGAGTTGTCGCCGTCTGTGTAACCTATGCTTCCTGTTTGAATTTCTCCGCCGACTTTTAAGTCAACGGATACGTCAACTCGTGTACTAGCGTTGAGATCGATAATAGCTTCACCATCTATCGTCAATGTTCCGTCTGTCGATTGATGTATAAAAGATGCTGAGTCTCCAAACATTAATTTATTATCAGAGTTTAAAGTTAACCCAACGTCATTTGTGTGAGTTAACGTAGTGTCTAAATCTGTTCCAAATTTAAGAACAGATGAATCGGATTTTAATTCAATATCGTTTACGAATATTGCGTCGCCTTCTGCTGATCCGTCGAATGTAACTGCTGTTACTGGTGATCCGCCGTCGTCAACTTTGATGATTACATCAGCGTCAGTAGCTTGTGCATCAATAGTAATGTTGCCACTTGTAGTAGCGAGGTTAACTGCACTGTCTCCAGTAGTTATGTCATCTGCCGCCGTTGCGGGACTCCCTGCCCAAGAGGGAATACCACTTGCTAACATTAAGACTTGTCCGTCTGTGCCTTTAGCCAATCGACTTAATTGACTTGCAGAGGAGGCGTAAATAATATCTCCTGTAGCTTGACTATCGAGAACGTGAGTTCCGACGCCTTCCCATTCTGTTTGGGATAATTCAGTTCCCACCGAACCATGTTTAAACTCATTTGCCATTTACTACTCCTCTAAGCTGTGCTTAATACTCCGTCGAATCCACCTCTCCTCGCTCCGTCCTTGACGGCTTCAAATATTCTATCCTCGAAATCGTCGAAACCAAATACGTCTCCTGCGATCGTCACTTGAACCACATTGGACATTCCGCCACCACGTTTACCAAGAGGAACAACAGCTTCGGGCCCTGCTTCACCAACTAGAGCAAGTGTCGGCTTTGTAACGATTCCGCCTTTTGCAAGTTTTGGAATCTCGGGAACATTAAACCCGAATTCTTTTCCTCCAAATTCAGGAATCCAACTCGGTACACTAAAATTAATTTTGTTCATTCCTCGAATCAGGAAGTTAAACGCTCCGATCCACAAATTGACGTAGAACTTTATTGCTCCCCATACTGCTTCCAGTACGCCTGTTATTGTGTCTTTAAATCCGTTGAATACTTTTGTGCTTACTTCAACAATCGTGTCCCAATTCTTCCAAATCAATATCGCCGCACCGATAGCAAGGGCGATTGCTCCGACAGCAATCAATATAGGGCCCATCGAAATCGACAATGCTCCCATGCCCGCCGATAGTCCGCTGATGACAGTCGTTAACGCAGGAATAATCATTATCATTGGCCCAATAGTGTCAACCATTCCAAGCATTGGAGCGAGTTGATCCTTAACCTTGTTTTTTAAAATATCCATTTTATCGCCAGTCGTGAGCGTTTCTTCACCAAGACTTGCCAACGCTCCTTCGGAATTTTGCATTGCTGTTTGCAAGTCTCCAAAGTCCATTGCTCCTGACTTGATAGCGTCAAAGAAACGAACTCCTGCTCCTGCTCCGAATGCGTCGGTCGCTTTTTGCATTGCAAGAGTAGTGTCTTCAGTGTTTGCAATGTCAGTGATTAAGTCTTGCAACCCTTTGCCCATATCTTTTACGCCTTCGTCTGCCATTTTCTTCATAGCAGTAGACAGCCCGGGCATCATTTTTGTAGCTTGAATTCCTTGAGCTTCCATGTTTGCAAATAACGCTGTTGATTCTTCTAAACTTAACCCCATAGTTTTTAATTGAGGGGCAAACTTAACAACTTTGTCTGCTAATTGCGTTACTGGAACTCCGACAGCTTGCGACGCTACAGTTAAAGCGTCCAAGTGACTCTCTACGTTTTCGGCAGGCTCTCCAAATGCAACCAGTCCGTCTGCAACAGCTTTGATTGCGTTAGATGCGTCGTCTCCCATTGTTCGTGACAAATTTAAGAACGCTACGGACGCTGATTCCAAGTCCTCCCCAGTTAAACCGAGTTCGGTGTTTAGATCAGCAATAGCAGTTGCGACAGATGCAGAATCGTTTGGAACTCCCTTGAACACATTTGAGAAACTTTTTTCTAGAGCTTCTAAATCTTTTCCTGTAGCTCCTGTCCCTGACCTGATCGTGTTTTCTGCTTGCTTAAATTCATCAGCCATTTTTACAGCACCAACAGCCAAACCAGTTGCCGCCGCCGATGCGACTGCCATTGGCTTTGCAAGTTTCCCGATCTTACCTGACAACCCGCCAATATTTCTCGACGCCTTGTTGGTATCTGCGTTAACTTCTATTGATACTGTATTAGCCATTTATTTTTTCTCTTCTTTTTTCCCTAAATGCACTATTGAATTAATACGCAACAACTCAGAACTTTCGGAATAAATCTCACTCGGTAACTTCCCGTACTTTTCGCATAGTGCATCGACAAGTTCGGCGATCTCAAGCTCTTTCGGCTTTTTGATCTCGTTACCATCTCGATCCGTTCCACCACCAACCGCAACCCAACGCAAAATTTCTTCCTCTAGTCTTTTCCCGCTGATCCTGCGACGTTAGCCCATTCCGTAATCACCGCCAAACAAAATGCAGGCGGTAAAGACAAAAACCCTTCGCCAGTTGCGGGAACAGTTGTTCCGTCCTCGTTCTCGATATTCCATTCTTGGATTATCTGATCTCCGAACATTGTGAACGCTGACTCCAACTCTGCCGATCCGCTGTTATCGTTGATAGCTTGCAGTTTCAGAAAAGTTTTAACGTCAGCGTCCAGTCGTCCTTTGATTTCTGCTCCATGATATTCGTGGTCTTCTCCAAACGTGATGACCATATCTCGTCGCTCTAATAAAAAACCCATGTTCTAACCTCTATGGAACAGTATCCCATGTTGGAGTAGTGCCATTTGATAGATTCAAAGTAGCAGTAAAACCAAGCGATCCGTCTGTTCCTCTTGACAAGGAATAATCAGAGATCATCATCTCAGCAGTTAATCGAGGATTAGAAGAGGTGTTCCCTCCAATTCTCAAGTCGAATGTTCGAGCCGCCGATCTGACTTTGAAAACGTCATGCTCCTTGTTACTTGCGGAGTCAAACACTCCTGTCAATGTGACAGTTAAATCGTTTAAGCCGATTAACTTTTCCATTGCTGATTTTGAAATGGTAGTCGCATCGATTAAGTTCTGAGCGATAGCAATATCATAGTTTGTAATATTGTCGCTTATATCACGAGCCGATCCACCACTGTCATCAACAGCAATGTAGTCTCCGAGTCCAGTCTGTTTTGCCATAGCAATCTCCTATTTATTTAATCTCTTTTTAAAGCACAGGCAACGACAGCATTGCTGAATGTTCCTGTACTAGTTAACCTAACGTATCTATTAATAGTACCAGTTATCGCAACTCGTTCTGCTGTAACTCCTGTTGCTCCAGTAAAAGTTGCTAACGTTGACCAACTCGCATTGTTTGTTGAGTGTTCAACTTTAAAAACGACTGTCCCTGATGCAAGTGAAAACACCTGAAGATAGGCAGTTCCTCCGCTAGCACTGGAAGCCGAGTTGTCTAATGACGCATTACTGCTTGCTGACGAATGAGTGTCAGTAAATGCAGTTAGCATTTTCCCAAAGTCAGGGAGATTCCCGTTAACTTCGTAATTCACGTCCACTGTAATCGGTGATCCCGTTGATCCTGAGACGTTGTAATCAGACTGCTTTGCTACAAACGCAAAACAATCGCTACCAATAGCAGAATCAAGAGGGATTAAAACGTCTTGATCCACAGCAGGGAGCTTGCCTGAATTTGCAGTCGCAACAGCGGAAATGTGAGTGCTTGCAGAATCAAAAAACGCTGAGACTCCGACTGAGGAATCAACTCGTCCAATAATTCTTGACATTGCGGACAAATCAAGCGTAGTTGTATCGTAATTCTCCTGACTGTAACCAAATCCAGTCAAAGAATTAGCGTCACCTGATAGATCGTTACCTTCAACATATAATCGGACATTTAATCCGCTTTGTTTTGCCATTATTCCTCCTATGGAGTGATTGTTACGTCACCTAATATTTCAACTGTAAATGTTACGTCCAAAGTTCTGTACGCAACTCCTCCGATATCTGTGAACCCTGCTTGAGATGGCCCGACGCTTGAATCGCTGACATTGCCTGCAAGATTTGCGTCGCTTCGCAAAACTCTATCTATATGATATGACGCATTCCATAAATCAAGCTCTACTGTCTCTCGAACAGTTTGAGAAGTTTGCATACGAAAATACGCTCGAATAGTAAACGACACACTAGATGTTGTGTCTGTAAGAGTTTCGGAGACTGTGTCACGAGTTGAAAACCAAAACGCAAGCACTGGTGTACCCGATATTGCTAACGGCTCTCCTCTTAAAACGCCTACAAATGCAGGATCACTGATTCCGCCAAGTAGTGCGTCTATTCTGTCCATTGCTCCCGATCTGCTCATGCCAATTCCTCAATGATTGCGTTCTCAAACATTTTGTCTATTTCAGGTGAACCTCGTCGCAAGTAGTCTTCTACATTTTTAAACATTTTGTAGCCTTTGAATGTACTTGTTTTGTTTCTAGTAGAAATACCTTCAACCCAACCTGCGTAGACTAAATTTTTGCCGTATCGAGTTTCTCCTGCGTCAATTCTAGCGTGTAAATCTTTGACTAAACTTCCTGCAACATGATTTCTTAGATTCGCTGTGACTCGTCCATGATTCGGATACAGTTGCTTTTTTACCCTAACTGATCCGTCGACTGCGATATCAGTCAACGCACGATTCGCCGCCGATAACAAACGACCTTGCGGATCGTCAAAAAACTTGCCTGATGTTCGCAGTTTGAGACTCATTAAAAATAAACCTCTGAATCCGCTGTGATTGATCTAAACTCATCGAGAGTATCTAAAACTGATTTTGCGTCAGCATCGCTACGAGTGATACCTTCTTCCCCGCTTCCTATTGTCAAAGTAGTTCCCATGTCTCGATCTCTAAAAAAGATTTTAGATAAATCCAAACACGCTTGCTCAACTATAGGGTGGTATTCGTAGACGTAAACTTTAGTCCCTGCGGAGTGTGTACTCGCAGTAGTTCCGTTTACTCCTCTAATTACAGTCAATGTATTAGAGCTGATGCCAGTGATGTACATTTGCTCACTACCAACAAGAATTGTTTGTATCGCACTGAGTCCTGACGCATCGTTAACGCCCCAAGAAGTCTCGGTTGTACTGGTTATTGCTCCAGTAGTTGTTTTTTCTTCTGATAAATCGTTTGAGTATCCCCACGTTCCCGCAATCGCTAGAGTTTGCTGACCTCCATGCAACGCCTTTGCTGTATCCTCGTTTAATTTGAGTCTAGTTTTAGGAGTACTGTTGTAAGGCTCTAACCAGTAATCAGCGTTATAGCCTGCGGTTAATGTTTCTGATTCTGATCTATCAGTATGCTTGTACGACGTAACAGTCGTAGCACTAACCAACCAAGAATCGAGAGGGATAGCGTTTTCGTAATAATCAAACACTCCAATATCCAACGTGTTGCGACTAGGGGCAAGATTTTGCGGAGAGTTTCTTAATTGTCCTCCGCCAATATCGAAATAATGAGTTTCTGTTCTTGCTCCAAAAGATTGCATTCCAACATAGTTGTCAATTCTGCGAGACGCTGATTCAAGAATACGTCGCAAAATAGACGTGTCAGACGTCCAACCCGACGAGTAACTTGTACCCGATAGGTAATCTCTTAGTCCGTCAATAGTTGCGTAGGAATGTCGAGTCACCATTATTTATTTTCCTCTGTCGCTACTTTTTTTGTTTTTGGTTGAGATAATTTTTTAAAGTATTCAGGATAAAGAGTTGCTTCCTTAGACGGAATGTCATATTCCTCGCCCTCTTTAAACAACCTGTTCAAGCTTCCCAATGATACTTCTTTTATACATAAAACTTTCATGTTCTGTTCCTTTTTTAAGAAGAGAGGGCTGTTACACCCTCCCTTCAATTTGCTACTTACTAGCTAGCGGCGGCTTTTACGACCTTAAATGCGTCTGTAAGTCCAACCTGTCCGTCACCTCTGCGTGATGCAAAGAATCCGACCTGATCGTTCTCCATGTATAGAGAATCGTTTCTGCGAATGGAATATCCGACTCTGTCAAAGATATAGTAATCCTTGAAGTTACCGAATATAGCGACTTCGTCGCTTGCAGTGATTGAAGTTGCAAATCCGTTACCAGTTACATCGTTGTTAATAACTGGTCGTCCGAGTATGAAGTTCGCAGGGGCAGTTGTTAAGTCTGTAACACCTGCAATACCTGCACCTGTAATTTGAATGCTGTTGATGTCTTTATTTATCAACGATGGCATTACCCAACTTGCGTTGGCTCTGTGCTGTGCTTCAAGCGTGTAATAGACATTAAGCAAGTCTGCTCCAACGATAGCTGTTGCAGATGCCAAACGAACATCGGCGGCGGCACTTGTCAAAATACCTGAGTAGTTTGCAGTTCCGTTTCCGTTAAGGATTCCAACGTCTTCAAATCGTCCTGATGCTTCTTGGAAAATTGTAGTTAAAAGAGATGGAAGATTAATTGCTGAATCGTCCAATAGTTCTCTAGTTACTTTAATTAATCCACCTGACTTCTCAAGTGAGAATGCAACCTGACCGACTGTAGGAGTTTGATCTCCATATGCACCCTCTTCGGCAATCGCCGCCCAAGATGCAGACCCCATTGATGGAATGTATCCGTCTTTAGAAGAAACTCGAATTGTTGTACACAATGGTCGAATTAATCCTGTAGGTAGCCCGGGATCATGAATTACTTGGTTGATGAATTGTTCAGGTACGAAAAATCCACCCTCTGCGTCAGTGTCTTCTTGCATAGCTTTAATTTCATCAGGGCTAGCAGTTTTCCAAAACATATCGTCGCTAGATGATGTAAACCATTTAACGAATGCGTTTGTTTGGAATTGTGCTTCATCTTTTAGGTTCTGTCCCATCTGTTCTTGAACCCATCGAGGTTGTGCCATAGCAGGCAAACCTTTTACCCAAGTTGCAGGCTTGTGACTGCTTGAAATTGATGCAGTCTTATCGCCACTGTCATACTTGGCAACGTCTGATGATGCGATTGGCAGTTCTTGAACTGGCCCGTCAAAAGATGTTGTTATTGCTTTCATCTTTGCTTGAGCTTGGTCAATCTCGTCTGCTTTTTGCATCTTTGCTTGTGCTTCAGACGCTTGTCTTTCCATCTCTTCAACGTTTCCGTTGTCTAGAGATGCTTGAGCATTTTTAAGCAATGCTCCCGCTTCTTCTCTAAGTGCTTTGGTGTTCATGTATATCTCCTGAACTGTTTGTTTGATTTTCCAACATTAAATTGAGAAGTTCCAGTTGTCGTTCGGCAGTTGCTATCATTTCATCAGTGATAGCAGTGAGTTCGACTGTCTCGTCAGAAGTGGCAGTGTCGTTCTCGGCATCTGCGTCAACCTTCAAGTCATCGTCCTCTCCTGTCAATTCAACTTCCGTGTCTTTCTCATCGGAAACTATAATTCCTCGTTCTGCGAATAGTGCTTCAACGAAATTAACCAAATCCTCATCAGCCAAGTTGTCTAAATATTCCATGACGTCGGGATTATTTTCTTTTACCTTGTAGGGTAAAATGCTATTTGCCATATCGTCGTCTAACTCCCACATTTGCTCCCAGTCGTCTGACCTTCGATGCACTCTGACTCTAGAATCTGTCAGCAATTCGGGAACGTCTCTGTCGGCATCTTTTAAATGCCCTGCTAAATGGTTATAAACTGACTTACGATCCGACTTAGGAATCGTAGTTCCGCCACGTCCTCCGTTGAGAACAGCAATCGCAGAAGAGCAAGCTCGTAAGTTTGCTGATCCTACCTTGCCTGACTCTGAGACTTCGTGATGGATAAATTTATAACTACTTTTAGCGTCAGGATTCGCACCTTCAGCCACCCATGCATACGCTTCTCGTAAAACGTCTGCTCCTGCATCGTTAGCAATTCGAGTTCTTGCTTCGGGCCCGTTCCATGCTTCGTCTGTTGTTGGAGTTGATTTGAATGGAATTGCTTTTTTGTCAGTCTTTGCAGATATAGTCGTTGTGTTTGGAGATGCTCCTCGCACTACTGCTGACACTTCCACCCAGTCTAGATCATTAATAACTCTAGTAACTTTGCCGTTGATCCTTTCGCTCTCAACACCCCCCTCGCTAAGATTGAATCCGACTGACCATTCTCTGACGTACTGTCCTGAAATATTGGAGTAGGCTTCTCGTCCTGCTTGAGTGTCCATGTTTAATTGCATTGTTGCTTTGAGTTTGTATCGATCCTCCTCATCTTCTTCGGGCTTTGCTTTAATAACTTTACCGACGATTTGATTCTGATCGTGTCCTGACAACACAGGAATAGGCAAATTGTTTTTAATAGAATTGTTAAATGCTTCGGGAGCAATAACGTCTCCGTCGCTGTCAACAACTCCCATCGAATTGACGTACGCTTCGACGATTCCTTCAGCTCTATCTAGGACTTTGAAATCCTTTAACGCTAATGACTTAAACTCTCGCATCGCTTGTCTCCTGTATTTTTTCTTTATCTCGAATTCTTTCTGCTTCTGCTGACGCCCACTTCATCGCTTGCTCAGGATTGGTTGGATTACCTCCCCATAAATACCAAGCTACCGCTCCCGCACTTGGGAAGTCTTCATGACTTCTGTCGGAGTTTTGCGGAGCGTCTAAGTCTGTTAAATGTCTCGCAAACCATGCATTCATGCGGATAACTTTGTTATCGCTTATGTTGCCTGATGCGATTTGTCTCGCTTCTCTAATTGTTCCTTGCGTTAATCCCGCTCCGCCTAGCCCTTCTTTGTAATACTCCAAACCTTTGCGGGCGTTGTTCTGCATATACTCGGGGACTTCTGCTTTGTGAACTTCGATCCCTACTCCTTGAGGAAAATCCCACTCGTCCTCTTTTGTGAATTCTGCGAGGTTAACTCCGAGAATTTCGTCAGGTACATAATTTCGTGGCATCGGCTCCCAATTCAAAGTGCCATTAGGGTGATCCATGATGTTGACTGCGTCGTCAATGTGGTACACCTGTTGATGCCGTTCTGCACAAGTTCGACCATACGGATCACCATCGGGAACGTAAGTGTCGTGAATATCTCCGTCGACGTCGTCTGCTCTAACGTATAAAAATCCGTTTGATTTATAGTGAGCATTTGTAGTTAGATTCTGAGTTCTCATAACTTCAGTCCGAGCAATCACTCTCGCTCGTTTCAAGTTATCAGTTGCAACAGCCCTAAGTCCTTTGAAGTTATCGTCAGGAACTCCTCTTGCTAATTGCTCAATGCTGTAACCTCGCTCAAGTGCGTTTGTTACCGCTTCTCTAATTCTTTTTTTAGTAGTGCTATGGATCAGTTTCGCTCTTGCTCCCGCTGACGTTACTACTGCTTGAATTTCAGGTAACTTCTCGTCAAAGTCTATTGCAGGGGAAACACCTGAGTCGTTAACTCTTGCGAATGTTTGAGACGCAACTTTTACAAATCTCCTATATAAGATTTTTGCTAAGTCGTCCTCCGTAGTATCAGGGATTAATCCCTCCCATTGAAACGGATAATCTTTTTGAACGTCCAAGTTTCTGTCCATGTATCGTCCGATTGTTCCGTCTATTCGAGAGCGTAACTTTTTAAAGAATCTCTCTATGTCTGCTGTTAATTCGTCAGTTAAATCCTCTCGATCCTTGAGCAAATCTCTTCTAAGCATTCCTGCTCCACGAGCGATTCTTGGAATGCCTTTGTATCCTGACAATTCTTCTTCGCTCTCGGGTAATGCTTGCGTTGGCTCAGGTAAAGCTATCGGATCAAAGTCATCGTTCGTCTCAATGATATTCATTGGAACTCTCCTGATGTCTCCGTCGTCAACAGCGTCGAATCCGACAATATCTCTAGCTTCATTCAAAGTTATGATCCCTGCTCCGAATAGTGATGCCGATCTTGATGACATTGAGTCTCGATCATCGAGAAACGACTTCATTTCTGTTAAGTCTGCTCGTAGTGTTCCTTCATATTCAAACTCGTACTCTAAACAATTATTCAAAAATCGAACTATTCGATTAATCATTGGCTCTAATGTTTCCGAATGGAAACTGAATCGAGCTTCTCTGTAGTTTGCAAAAGTAGATCGGGCTAAACCGACATTCGCAGAGATAAGAATTGGAGGGACTCCGAACACTGCACAAATTCTTGATTCTGTCATGTAGTGCAATTCTGTTAACGCCATGTCTTTTGGTGATGACGCCATTTGTTGATACTCTGCATCGTCGTCAAGAACTGCGACTTTGTGCATATTGTTGACGCCACCAAATGTTGATCTCCATCTCGCTCTGATTGCGTTCGCTTCTTCTTGAGAAGTTAAGCGACGTTTAATCTTCAGAAGTCCTGACGGAACTCCTGAGTTTTGGAAATAAGTTTTTGCAAAGTCTCCCATTGATAAGTCAAGATTGACTGTTCGAGCCAAAACGTGGAGCGGAGACAATCCGTAAACGTCGTCCGCAGGGTTCGGCAATGCTAGATGAGCAATGTCCTCTGAGGGAATTGCGTATTCTTTGCCGTCAATCTCATATGAGTATGCGTTCTTACCTCTGTCATTCGGCATTATTGATACTCTGTCAGGACGCAATAGCCACATTTTTAATAATGCGTTAGTCCTTGAGCGTTCTTTTAGAATATAAACATTTCCTGAAACTTGAAGATAGGTAACCATTCGCTCTATAAAAGTATAGAAGTCATCGTTGTCATTTGGTTGACGGATCAAGTCTGCAAGTCCTCCGTCTACGACTTCGGTCGTTCCGCCATCATCTCCGTCGATGCCTACGAAATATCTTGGAGCAACTGCTCCCATTGCTAGCTCTCTAATACAAGCGTTAACGATTTCGTTTTTTGCGTAACCTTGCTGAGAGAAATTCTCGTAATTGTCGGTGGGGTATTTGATTTGAGATGAGTCGTTTACTAAGGGAACAGAGCCTGATATATATCCGTCAGTTTGGTTTTTAAACCAGTTCGAGTAAAACGCCATAAAGTAAAACCTATTGGGGGTACTCAGACCACGAATGTTTACAAGTTATAAAAATAACTTTTATCACCCTTGTTTGTCAATCTACCTCGTTTCTAGCTTTACATCTAGAGCAAACAATAACAGTTCCTTTGCCTGCTTTTTCTGCGAGAAGTTTTCCGCAATCCTTGCATCGCAGTTCCTTTGTTTCGTACTCCATCACCAAACTCCCTGTCCCGCTGACGAACTTTTGCCTTGAACTGCTAACGCTAACGACATGACGCAATCGTCATGCAGTCCCGACGGAGCAGAGTAACGAACTCCAGTCCTTGTGTATTCGTAATAAAACGCATCAAGTTCGCTTGTGATCTCGCCTTCAGGATATGTAATGTCCTGAGTCTGTATTGCTAGCGATAATCCTTCCATCAGCTTTTGTTTACTGGTAGAGGAAAACGAGTAGCCAGTCACGTTCGGTAATCTTCTCTGTAATCGCTCAACGATAGGATCACCAACTCCAGTGCTATCAACTAGGGCAGGAGTAAAGCCAATTAAATTAGCTAGCTTGTTGACAGTTTCTTCCCACGCTAACTGAAATCTCTCAAACTTACATACGCTCCCGTGAACGTCTAGCCCTATCGCAACTGTCCAGTCAACGGACTTCGCTAAGTCAACGCCGAAAATTACTGGAGTATCGCTACTAATTGGAGCGATGCATTTTTGAATCGCTAATTGCCCGAACGGGTTTCCGCCGTCATCGCTAGGCTCTGCAAGATAAAGTTCTTGGAACACGTTCTCAGGTAGCATTGATTTCGCTTGCTTGACTTCGTCCTCGTCTACGATGCCTGCGTCAACTGCGTCATATGCTGTCAACTTCGCATAATGCCAATCTCTCTCGCCTACCTCTGCTCTTCGAGCGAGAATATAAGCCCAGTTTTTTCTACCCTTTACGTTACCAATTATTCTGATGGGCCCACGAGTTGCAGTCATTGTTGATCTGACAGCGTGCCACGATTCTTCTCTGAGTCTCGTCGCTTCGTCAATTACAACTCCGTAAACGTCCTCGCCGTATAGGTTGTCGGGTTTTTCTCCTGACTTAAACGCAACAGTCGCTCCGTTAAGAAGTTTTACTGTCAACTCTGATTCGTTAGCAGTGTAAAGCGATTGAGATAATCCTCTGCGTAATCTTCTAAATGCGATCCTTGCTTGAGGATAAACGGGAGCAACCCACCAAAACGTTTGTCCCTCTCTACCTCTTAGAGCTTGCTCAACTATCCAAGATAGACAAGCAATAGTCTTCCCCGACTTTGTCGCTCCCTCGATAACTGCGTATCGTTTAGGGCTGAATATCGCCTGCTCTTGCTTCGAGTACAGTCTTGGGCGTTGGTAGGTTATTGTTGCCATCGTTTGCTCCTTCGATTACAAACGTTACTGGTTCACTGCTTACATTATACGAGTTAACTTGAATCATAGACTTGTCAGGGATCACGCCGTTAATCGATGAGATTTTGTCCATAATTGTGATAGCAATTTTAGTGGCGTCAATGTCTCCGTTTAACGCTCGTTGCCAATACGTCAACAGCAATCGATTGTAACGTTCCATCTGAACTGCTCGGATCACGTCAGCGTGTCCGACGTGTTCTCTTGCTAATTCTCCGAGAGATCGACTCACGTCTTTTTGAATTGACGCAGGAGACACGCCTTCTTGCTGTGCAATTTGTCGCACTGATGCTCCTGCGATTTTCGCTTGTAACACTCGATAGCGTCGCTCTTTTAATTCGATTTCTTTTCCGTTTTGTTTAGCCATATCCTAATCTCGCAATCTTATCCACTCCGCCAAATGGCGTAATCGCAATTACATCGTTTTCAACATTTGTGATCCCGAGTATAGGCAAGAATCTTTCTATGAAGTGAACGATATAACTCTCGACGTCAGTGCCAATAGATTCGGCGGCACAAACTGTACAACCGAACGCCGAGCAGAATCCGTCCAATGCACCCTCGATAACGTCGACGTCGTACATTTTCTCGACGTTGACTTTCATCATGATTTGATAACTAACATGGATCGCACAATTTGGTGTGTTGGTCTTTATTGCTTGAATCATATAATCGATAACTCCTTTGCCCCTTCGTAGTCTATTTTACCAACATACTTAAAAGCCGACGTGATTCTGTTTTGTGCGAGAGTCGCAGACAAAGACACTTTTGACGACGTTTGTCCCAATTTTCTCTGACGCTTGGGCTTGCCCGTCATTTGCCAATCAGGGGACTTTGACCGACTTCTGATAATTGCAGGGTGACTTATTCTCGAATAAACAGGCTTCCCCGTTGCTCTCATCATTGATGCAACTTTATCAGCTAACGCATTACCGATACCAACGCCTTGATAATCAGGAATACAAACTGTTCGAGATAATTTCCACCCCGCACTAACAGGGTGAGGAAAAGCTATTACTCCTTCAAACGCAACTGGCGTATCACCAATAAAAGCGACGAAACATTTTGCAGAATTGTTAATCTCGTGATTCAAATAATGGTACTTACTGAATGTGTTCCAAGCGTTTCTGTGAACACGCCTGATTTCCAATTCAATGTCAGGTCTTCGCCGAACCGACCTCCGAATAAACTTGTTATTACTTGGCTCGTAAATCCAATCGGGTTGTAGCCAATCAATAATGTCATAGTGACATGAGACAGCGACGAACTGACCGCCTTTGCGTCTCACAGCCTTTGCCATTGCGTGACTGCCGATCTGAGCAACTGTTCTATCAACAACGCTTGTGAACTCGTCCATGACAACCAAATCGTCTGACGCAATCGCTCTTGCAAGATTCGCTCTAAACTGTTCTCCGTTTGATAACACTTCAAAAGATCGTAACCAATTCGGCGGTGATCCGAACCCAACACTCGATAGGGCTAACGTGATCTCTTTAATTGATAAGTTTTCGGGAAAAGAATCAACGATGCTCGCATTTTCTTTCCACTGAAACGTTTTCAGTGAGTCCCCAAAAACTTCATTCGCTATTGTCGTTTTGCCTGATCCTGATGCTCCGACTATTAAGCCAATGTTCCAGTCAAAATCTACAATCGGCAGGTCAACTTGCCATTCCTCTCTACTTACAGTCTCAGCGTTTAAATCAAATATTCCTTCGAGTTGTTGAACTCGTGGCGTTCGATTAATCTTCGACTCTCTTATGATATCAAGCTGTGACACTTCAATCCCTCCTTGTTGAATTTTTCTAACAATTCAAGCTGATGATTTTCTCCGTTACAAGTGATAACAATTTCAAATTTTTCACCGCCTAAAAAGTCCGTATCTGCAACGTCCTCGCTAAAGTCTAAATTGTCTTCCAATCCCGCTAAGCCGTTTAATAAATCAGATAAGCCGTCGTCGTTGAGTTGTATTTGCTCTAATAAATCAGCGAGCATATTCGTTGACGTTTCCGCCATGCTAGCCAACGGGTCAAGAGTTGCCAAAACTTTGTCAGCTTCCACTTCTGTCAAGTCAACAACCAAGACAGGGACTTCAGCGTCAGACGCAACGTCTAATCGCAGATGCCCATCAAGTAGCATCAAGCCTTCGTCAGTTTCTCTAGCGATAACTGCGTTAGCAAAGCCCACGTCAGCTAACATCGAACGCAATGCGTTCTCCTGTTGCTCAGGGTGTTTACGCCAATTTTTCGGGTTCGGCAACAACTCTGATGCGGGAACAACTCTTAATTCTTTGATCCGATTTTTAATTTTCATGTTCACTCCCTTTTATGTTTAGTCACGATTTATGGTTGGTCAAAGTTACCACAGTTTCAGCAAATGATCTTTTAGAAACTTTCTCAAATCTCATCAAGTAGGAAAGCACGATATTAGGGTTGTCATCTTCTATAATCCCTAGCGTAACAAACGCATCAATAGCAGGGGCGACAGCGGGAGCTAAGCCGTCATAATCTAAGGGGAGATTGGAATATCTTGAAAGGATTTCTATGTCTGCTTTGTCGTATTTGGGCAGATTATTGCCTGTAGCTTCTCGGATCAACATAGTGCAATCATCAAGCATTTTTTGCGTTGCTTGTTTTTGAGTCCACCAGTGTGATCTCCTCCGTCCATTTTTAGACAGCGATGATGGCAATGAACCACTTAGTTTTATTGTTATCGAATCCATTGCGTAAATCGTACCACAACGTTCCGACGTATCGAAATATATTCCGAATCGAAACGTTTAGACGACTCCCCCCCTTTAGGGGGGGGGAGTCTACGCTCCGACGTAACGACAAAAACAACAAAAAAATTTATCGAATTAACCTCTATTTTTGCCCCAAATCACTGCAAATACGGAAATTGCTCAAACTATTTTTTATTTACGAAGGGAAATTCCCAAAATAGCCCTTGACGGGTGGTGAGGGTTTGATTAATATTCTCATGTAGACATAATTAATTAACAAAAAGGAGTAAATCAAATGACTACATTCAACCAAGAAAGAACATACGGAGTAGAGATCGAGATCGAGAGAACTGCTAATACAGTTAGTGATCGCCAGTTAGTCGCTAACATCGAGCAAGAGTTCTTAAATGCTAACTCACCTGCATCAATCCGATTCGAGGGATATAACCACAACGACAACAGAAACGACCGATGGAAAATCGTTCCCGATGGATCATTGCACAACGGAATCGAGATCGTATCTCCAATCTTAAAAGGATACAGTGGTAAAGCACAGATCGAAGCTGTATTAACAGGAATTAGAAATTCAGGATTTGAAGTAAATTTCCGAACAGGATTACACGTTCACCACGATGCTAGAAACTTAACTGGATATCAAATCGGAGCAATCATCGGAACTTACACAGCATTCCAAGACTTGATTGACTACGCAGTTTCACCATCAAGAAGAGACGTTTCAAGAAGTAACGGAAATGTTTCTCACTACTGCGGAAACTTCTCAAGGCAAATGTCTAAATTAAACAGAAACAATAGCACTCTAAAGAGTCTAAAAAATGTCACTGCTAGTAGAGCAAAATTTACAGCATTAGCAAACGAGTTCGGAAGTGGCAGATATGTAAACGTCAACTTCACATCAATCTCAAATCATGGAACTCTTGAATTCAGACAACATCAAGGAACATTGAACTTCACAAAAATGTGGTCATGGATCATGGTTACACAATGCATCGTCGAGAGCGTTGCACAGAAAGCAGTGGTCAGCTTTCCTCAACCAACAGCAACACTAGTTGCACAAGGTAAGACTTTTCCTAAAGGTACTTACTTCCGATTCAAGAGAATCATGCAAGTGATTCCTCGTTACAACAATAACGACGTTGATGCATCTAACGAATACTGCCAAGCATTCAGAGTGTTCTACAAAAACTTAAAGAAGTTCGCTAACGATGCAAACGTCGATATCAAAACTCTAGGATCGTACTAAGATACGATCCTTCCATCTGATGAGTCGAGTTGACTACTCGACGAAACGCTCCCACGAGCGTCATGGATAGTCAAAACAAAACAAACAAAACAACTATCTAAAGGAGCAAGCCAATGTGCGGAATAAACGGATTAGTATTAGGACTCAAGGAGAAGAGCGAGAAAGAACTCAGGGACATACGAGAGACATTCTCAAACTTAACCGACGAGTTGCAAGTCAGGGGACGTCATGCGACAGGAGTTTTTGTAGTAAACAAAACTACAGGAGTTGAATACTTCAAACGCCCTATCAACGCATCAGAGATGACAAACACAAAGCAATGGTGGAATATGATGCAAAAGATCACTAACGACACTGTAGCGGTCGTAGGACACGTTAGATATGCAACTACAGGTGATCCATCAAACAACAATAATAATCACCCTATCGTCTCCAACATCGATGCCAACAAAAACATCATCGGAGTTCACAACGGAGTGATCTCGAATTATTGCGATGTTTGTAAAAAGTTCCCATACGATATGGACTTCCAAGAAGTCGACTCAGCATCAATCTTCAATATGCTTGCAACAGTTAGCAAAAAATCAAAGTTGACTTCAGAGAAAATTGCTCAGTTTTTACCTGAGTTGAATGGCAACTTTGCAATCGTTGTTGCTGATGCTCGCAGACTCGATTCAATCTTTGTTGCAAGAGACGCAGATCGTCCGTTGGTTTTTTGGAAAGACAAGTCAAGAGATGTGATGTGGTTGTGTTCTACAGGAGACATTATGAGACGTGGACTAAAAAACCACACAATCAAACCAACCATGATCCCGCCATACAGCGTCGCTAGACTGTCAAAGAGACACGTTTCAGGCGGACAAAGTGTCTCAGTAACCAAATGGAGGGAAACGATCCAAATAAGCGAATTTTCGCCAATGGAGAATCCTAATGAATATTTGAGCGATTTTGATAGAGAAGTAAATCAAGGAATGTCAGATTTTTGGACAACTTATAACAGAGGGGGAATTTAAAAATGAGTGACTTTGATATCAGCAAATACGGATACAAAATAACTAAAACAAGTGAGGGAAAGCCTGTCGGTTTTGCTCCACAAACCGAAACGGAAAAAGAGTTTCTAGAGCAATTACACAAAGCGATTGAAGCCGTTGTTGCAGAAGCAAAAGCAAAACACGGAGAGGACTTTGTTCCACAAATTGGAATCGAAATTCTAGACGGATTCGGAATCAAGGTTAATTGTAAAAACTTTTAGACGAGTAAATCTGAGGAGCGGATTTCGATCTGCTCCTCTCTAAGTAAAGGAAAACAATATGAATAAAATCGAAGCCATAAACAAATTAATAGAGTATCAAGATTCCGCTGTTGACAGGAAATGCAGAATCGCAGACAAGTTAGCATCGATTCAAAACGAAGTGCTAATGCAAGGAGCAACTCCTTCAACATCTAGAAGAATTAAAAAACAAATCATGGCACTGGAGTCGACTAATCAGAGATTAGAGGGAATCAAAAGTTGTCTCCAACTAGTCGAATCATGCAACGAAAACGAGTACACATTCGAGGTCAGAGGTTGGCTCTCGAATAGACTCCATGTTACCCGTGAAACAGTCGCTGTAAGTTGTCGTCAAATTAATCCTCGTCAGACTATCGGAGCGGATATCGAAAGTCGTGGATTTTCAACCGCAGTAAATAAATATTAGGAGAAAAATATGAGCGATATACAAAAAATAACAGACGCAGAAGAGAAGTTCTCAAAAACATATTATATGTTGCTAGATATGCAGACTGGATTTGATTCGGGACTGTTACACGCTAAGCCTGATACTAGTGATCTAAAGGGCAATGCAGACATTAACAAAATGGAACTCGAAGACTACATGAAAGCATACGATCGAATAATCGAGATCACTAATGAGTGCGAAGAGATTGTCAAGAAGTTCTCTGACGGACGCAAAAGACTTAGCAAGTCAGAATCGATGATTATGTATTTTGTAAAAAATCATCAACTAGCTACTCAAAACACGATGCATCTACTTAGAGAAGCGATGGAACTTTACGACTTGAGAATCGGAGATCAACAGACAACGGCTGAAAAATGCGACTTCATATATGGGAAATTTAAAGACTTGAGTCCGATTTTAATCATGTGGAGAAATCGCATATTTGGAGCAACAAAGTTTTCGAGTTGTCTTGATATGAAAATTGAATCCTTAATCAATAAATCAGGGAATTACGGAAACTTTTATGGATAAAGAAATACTAAACAAACTACGGAATTATTACGAGAAAAATATCAGTCAAGTTGACAAAGAAATTGCGGATATTTATCGCTCTCATCGAGGGAAATATGCGAGCCTAAAAAGTCCCGAACTTGTATTTTTAAAGGGCAAAAAACGTGGCTTAGAGTTTGCGATTCTTTATATAGATGCTCAATTAATAAAACTGGGAGAAACAATATGAATATTGGAACTGACATAAGTGGAGCAAAAAACGTAGAGCAAGCGTTGCGACTTGCGGGATTAGACTGGACAGTTGATAAAAATCCGACTTTCTACTCTAAGGACGATCCCGACGGAATGATATTCAAGAAGTCTAAAAAGTTTGTCTCTATCAGTCGACCTGATATCGGTGAGGAATTTGCTCATGTAACAGACAAATATCAAGTCGTACAGAATAGCCAAGCGTTTGCGTTTTTAGACGTACTAAAAAACGAGGGAGCGGAGTTTTGGAGAGCAGGTGAGTTTAGACACGGACGCAAATGCTACGTCATTATGAACTTTGGATCGCCGTTAACTTTATCGACTGGCGACACAATCGTCAGATCAATTATTGTCTCGACTTCTCACGACGCTACTTCAGGAATTCGAGCGAACTGGTTACCAGTCAGAATCGTTTGCAGTAACGTTATCGGAGCAGTTCTCAGAGAAGCTCCCGTTGTGTTCAGACACTCGCAAAGACTAGAGAATGGCATTGAGTATGATGATGTTGAAGAGATGCTTTTTAGAGGGGACAGATACTTTGACCACTTAAAAGAATCAGCAGAATATATGCTCCGTCGCTCTTTTACGGAAGACGATTTAGATCAACTAATCGCACAAGTTTTCGACAGTGTTCAAGCAACAGGATCGGACAGCAGAAGAGCAAGAGTAAACGTCGATTATTTATACGACAGAATCCATGAATCCTTTACACGAGGAATGGGAACAGACGGACGCAACAGATACGACGCATACAACGCAGTGTGCGAGTATTTGGATCATTATCGCCCGATAGGAAATTCGTTCACAACTAACGGAGACAACGTGGAGGGCCAGTTGCGACCAATAGTCCAAGAGAGACACTTTAACTCAGTATTATCAACTAACCGATTTGGAGGGATCAAACTAAGGACAAAAACTTTGGAATTATTAATGAATTAATAGGAGAATAATTTGGAACAGAATATTAGATTGCAAGATATTAGAACACTAAACGACAACGAGTTAATCGAATTGTATGTCGACGAAAAACAACAACTCGACAACATTCGAGAACGCATTAGTTATATTGAATATGTGATCCATCAAAAAATGGAACAGAACAATGCAAAGATAATGCGAAACTCGTCGCATGAAGTCGAGAAAAAAGCAGGGACAGCCACTTTTGACCCCAGTGTTTTGAGACAGTTGTTTGAACACTTCTCAGAGGACGAATTGATTGAGCAGAGGATTTATTATCCGCAACATGAAGAGACAATCACTGTCCCTGAAAAATTCAATATGGGCAAAGGACGAGTCTTGAAGAAACACGGACAACACATAGCAGACATAATCGACTCGGCTCGGATTGAGGGTAAAGAAAAATTTATAACGAGAGAGGTTATCGAATGATGCATTACAAAACCGCTAAAGAAATGGCAGTCATTCTTGGTATTTCAAAAACGAGAGTTAATCAGTTGGCTCGTGATGGACGTTTCGGAGTCGGAGCATATAAGAAATATTCGCCCGAATTAAACTTCAACGGAGTTTGGCTAATTCCGTACCCAAATGATTACATTAAAAAAGCTATAGGAAGACCTAGCAAAGAAAATAAAACTGTAGTAGATTTCTAAACCACACAAAATTTAGTCCAAAATAGGAGGGTATTCATGGACGTACCAAATCAAATCACAGACACGATAGAAGTTAAGCAAGTTGAGGACAAAGGGTGGAAATATGATGTTAACGGAAACGTCAACGCATTATCTCCAAAATATCCGACAGGGAACATCAGCGTCGTAAAATCAGAAACGCCAAACATTGTCCCAAGAGTCGGAGACAAAGTAGTCGCAATCTTTGAGAGAGAGAATCTCAAACAAAATCAAGCAGGCGATTCAACATGGCACTATTACTGGAAAATAACTCAATATGATGTGTCACCTGAAGTAGTCTCCGCTCCTTCAGTTTCTAGCAACGGAAAGAAATCGTTTAACGCTCTTAGCGACGTTAGAACCGAAGCAAGATACTCTCAGCACGCAACAAACGTAAGAACGGCTCTAATGCAAGCCCAAGAGTATGGAAGAGACGAAAACGGAGTGCAGACGTTGACTGATGACGGCATTGCAATTACTGCGGATATATTTCTTGAGTATTTAACCTCTAGGCTAGATCAATTCAACTCACCAGTTGTTGAATCTCCAATGGTTCAGAATCTTCAAGAATCAGGAGCGGAAATTGTTTCGGTACAACCGAAAACAATGCTCGAAGAGTTTGGAATTTCAGAAAACGAACCACTTGAATATAATTCGAGTAGTCCCGCAAATGTTGTGACGTCAGGCGTTGAATTAAAATTAAACTTAGAGTCAAAAGGCATCGACGTTCCGACTGCAATGAAATATTTTACACAAATTGGAATTGCTAAGTCGACTGATTATGTTTCATCAGGACGAGGAACGTATGATGAGTTGTATCGTTTAATTTTGAAAATGCACTCAACAGAACAACCAATCATCGATGAGGGAATTTAATGACTTCTCAACTGTACTGCGGAGAAAATGGTTGCACTCTTCATGATTACAAAGTCTCTCCTGCGTTTTGCGAATATGAATGGTACAAAGTGCGTAAGAGACGTGAAGAGGAAGACCGACAAAAGTCATTGGAAAAACTTATTAAAACGCTCATTCAAGAACTTATCGACTCAAAAGACGTATCGTCACCAAAAACGGCTAATACGTCTTCTGAGCCGTCAAGAATAGATAAATACAAAGGAGGAGGACTATCGATATGACTAGCAACTTTGAATATGCAGTTGAAATGCCCCCACAATCTCCTGAGATGGAAGTGTTTGGAGGTCGATATATTTTGAAATGGCACGACAGGCAAATAAAAATGACTGTTGATAGATTTCTTGCGAGAAACTACAAAGTAGAAGCCGAAGTGACTGTCGAGTTTTTGAATCGACCTGAAGGGCAACGATTAATCACTAAAGGACGTCCCGAACTGCTATCAACATTTAGAACGATGATTGCAGACTGTGAAGACTTTGGCGGAGAAGTCATCGACAAAAAAGACTGGAAGATTATGTTTAAGCAAATGTCTATTCTCGTTCTAGATCGTTACAGACAAGGTGAGCCAGTTGTTAACCTCTCAGAGATTACGGATCAAGGACAAAAGCCGTATCTTTTATCTCCGTTTATATACGAGGATTCGCCTACGATAATTTACGGACGAGGTGGAGTTGGCAAGTCGTTATTCTGTTTATATCTAGCAGTTTTGTTACAAACTGGCAACGCTGAAAATAGAATCAATACTAACGGACAAAAGAACGTGCTTTATCTTGACTGGGAAGCTGATCCCGCAGAGTCAAAACACAGAGCAAGTATGATTGCTAGAGGAATGAGAATCAGCGAGGATATAAACATTCATTACAGATTCTGTACAGTGCCACTAGCACTGGACGTTGAGTCGATACAAAACGCAGTCGCAGACACCAAAGCAGACTTAGTCATCATCGATTCTGCTGTTCCCGCTTGTGGTGGTAATGCGATTGATCCGCTCGGAGTGACAGCTTTTTCAAACGCTCTCAGATCACTATCAACGAGTGAACGTCAAGTTGCATCACTGATAATCGGTCATACAACAAAAGTCGAAGACAAAAGCGGTGGCCCGTTTGGATCAGTAGTTTGGAGAAACTTTGCGAGAACTGTTTGGGAGTTTAGATCACCCGATGTTCCAAATACTGACGAGATAGACGTTGTGTTGATTCATCAGAAAATCAACTTATCGAAACTACTTGCTCCAATAGGTTTCAGAATTACTTGGGGAGCAGGCGAGGTGAAGATAAACGAATTAGACGCTCGACGTCACCCGTCATTCAGTGCAGAAATGCCACTGGGAGAACGTATAAGCGTTTTACTGGAAGACACTGGCGTCATGAGTCCTGAACAGATTGAAACGTCTCTCGGTAATGTTTCGTTGCAAGAGATAACGCAGACGTTAAGCAACGACGCACGATTCAGCGAAAACGGACGAGGTTACGAAATACATTCATTATAAGGAGTACAAATGGCAGACCAAAGATTTATGTTTCACGGGTGGAATATTGCCACAAAAGCTACGCCGACTATCGATTATGACCTTGATGTTACTTGCCCGAATTGTAATTGGATAAGTGAGATGTTGGGCAGGGTCGAATTTGTTGAAAACGACTTTACGGCTGTTGTATTGTTGACAGGAATTAAAGAAGAAATGGAAAAACATCTAGAAAAATACCATTAATGCATAAGGAGTTTAAAATAAACCACTACTGTCAATCCGTCACGTTAAAAGTGGACGTTAGTCAGCTTAATGTTTTTCATTAATTGCATTAAAAATAAAATTGGTTATCTGATCTTTTGTTTATCGATATATTTTTTTCGGATCAGATAAAGACAGTCTAAACGTGATTAGACGGACAGAAATTATTATTCGTTTTGTTTCGGATTTTAAGTTCTGAAGATCACACTCCTTTCCTCCGATACTCCGATGGTTTTATTGGTTGAAACACAATCGGTATGCATTGAGACAAAAATCCTGAGTATGATTCAAAACTGCTCATTTTTCACGTTTTATAGCTAATTTTCGCAAAAAAGCGACCCGTAGGAAGCTCGTAGAGCGTTTTTTTACGGAGTAGGCATACGATAGGTATCGAGAGAGCGGAAACAACAAAAGACTGGAGGGAACTCTTGCTACTTCCGCTCAAAAGGAGTTGAGAAGATAATTGATCGAGGTGGTCGACGATTAAGGTAGGTACACACAAAGCTATTAAGTTGTAGACTCGCTCAACTCCGACAATAGATTACCTGAGTTATTAATAAATTGAAATAAACCTCTATTGCAACAACTGCAAACACCCCTGACAGCGTATCGCTGATATCCTTTCTTTGTTACAACGACTTGGATTTTCCCTTGTATCAATTCGACTCTATCCTCACACCATTTACAAAACGCCATTAATACAGGCTTTTTTGGTGTAAACAAATTCTTAAACCAGTTCATTATCCTGATCCTCCGTCTCCGTTACTGTCGGACTGTAATACGTCCTTCGACAAAGCGATAATACCTGCGATACAGCCGACGGATATTTCCGTGATCCCTTCAGTGATTGCCAGTACAGCAATTACCGACAATGCGATTAACGCCAAGAATATCTGCGGTCTTATTTTCCCAAAATATTTGTCCATCTTATTCTCCTATGGATTTGCTACTTCGATTGTTGGTTCAATCATGTTTAACTCAACATTATCGATCACAGCCCAATTAGCCCCTAATACAGTGTTCTTTATTTGAAACTCTTTAGTGGCGAGGTTGTTATCGTCGCCCGCTTCATTTTCGATAATGTTTAACTGTCCGATGTCTAAATTCTTAAATAAACAAACTCCGCCTTTACTGTAGATATTCGACAAATCAAGTTTGCCAACTTCTCCGTTAACTCCTGACGAGTTTGCTATGATGAGCAGTCTGTCATACGTCCCACCGCTCGTCGTAAGATTTTCCGCCTGATGATGCCCACCCATCGGAGAGCGTCTTGGTGCAGTTCCTGCTTGTTGATAGATACTTATGCCGTCAGCCGAGTTGTACGAGATGTTAATTGAGTGTGCGTCCACGTCCTCGAACGTAATCTCCTTGCATCTACTCCGAGACAATGTCATCTCAGCAATTCGTAATCTCGTGGCGACAATAGCGGGATTCACATCGCCATTTGCGGGAATGCCCGAGACTAGTATTGCAGGGCATTTTGCGTTCCCTGTTTTGGCAGGATTTGTAGCATCACAAGTGCTTGGAATAGCAGAACTATTTCCTGCGTCATTTCCTGCTGATCCTTTGTATATCTCGCCTACAGACACGTTTTCAATCTTAATTTCTCGTACTGGAACAGCTCCAAGTGTGATAGCTAGCGTATTTTGCTCAGTCTTTAATACTTTGTCTATATCTTCAGGAAGATTCTTAGTTGTAAGAGCGAGTGGTACGTTTCGTGGGGCTTGATAGACTCCTGCGTCCCCGTTAAAGAAGTTTTTGTCAGCAAAAACAGTTTGATCCACCGCCACTGTTGTACTAGCCACACCGCCCACCGCAAGAAAGCTGATAGCCATATTTGGGGAGAAGCCCATCGCACGAAGTAACGAATAAGGTGAACGCATTATCTGAAAAATTCGCTTCCATTTGCCCGACTCTGCGTTTAGTGTCTCAACTTTGTTTATTATCCAATCTCTGACAGCAACTGTTCCTTTATAGAATTGAATAGTTTTGCGAGGGAAAGAAAAATAAACTCTGCGGGACTCAGGTTGCATTAGGGCAACAACAATCATTGCGATAGAAGTAACCATCGAATAAAGCATATACGTCTGTAACGTAAACGCTATCGATTCAAGTTGAATCAACGATGTTTCTGCTCCACAAGCCGTAACGCCAACGTATGAATAACAATTATCAACGTACGGAAGTAATAAGCTAAAGGGATTGAGATACGAACTGACTAGTCCGATTGAACCTAGAATCAACAAGGTCACGATTGCAAAGTAACTAAAAAGTTTCAAAGTCTTTTTAGCGATTTTAAAAGGCTTGCGTCCTTCAGGAGGAAACTGGAAGTCTTTTCCGAGTATCCTAAACATTATTTTATCCAGTCTACTCATAAAAACCTCCCTTTTTGTTTAGACTTTTTCCATTATTCGCCATGTAATCACTGCTCCTATGCCGACAGCTAACGCTCCGACTGCTCCAATTATTTTCAATCTTTTCATAATTTTTTCCTCGCTTTTTCTTATGTCTATGACTTGTCCTGTTAAATCTTTTATTAAATTTTTAAGAATCAAAAACTCCTGATTTTCGATTGGCATTTTATTTCCTATAGAGTAAGAACTAACTGCTTGATATTCCAACCCGCTTGCAACTGGTTTATACAATTTGACCAATATGTTGCGGTCGTAGCGTTTCCGCTTCCGTCTGTATCAGTTACTTGCGACGGGCTACTTGTAGCAGTAAATTCCACTGTTACTGTTACTGATTGTGTTGATGTGCTTGCTGTTTTAAACGGATCAAAATTTGCAACTCCTGCTGATGCAGTGCTGACTCCTGTCATCACTTCGTGCGTAGTTCCTGCAACTTTCATGCGGTAAGTAACTGTCGACGATGCGTCTGCAAGTGATAGAGTTCCTGCGTTTGATCCATTGTAATAAGTAATCATTCCTTTCCCGCCTACTGCTACTGATATAAAACAGTTTGTAGCTGTAGTGGGAGTCCATGAATACGTCAAAACAGTATCTTCATCTCCTGACGGAGACACTGTCATTCCAGTTTGACTTGCTGTTAATCCTGATCCTGCAAACGCCCCTCCTATTTCTGATTGGAGCGTAACTGCACTAGCTTGCAAGTCTGTTACTGCAACTGTTGCAGGGTGCGTATGATTGCCCGCCGCCGCCGTTGTTGCAGTAGTGCCGAGACTTCTTAAAGATGCTGTTCCTGCGGATTGATCTGCAAGAGTTAAGTCGATTGCAGACGTTCCGTTGTGGTACTTGAGGGCTGTTCCGTTTCTTTGGACGACTCCTACACTGGCAGGGTCGCCCGACTGATCCGCAAACGTAGTTGAGTTTAGATTACCTAAACTAACTGTCGACAATGATGCCGATCCGTCTCCTGCTGATCCGCTGTGAGCATGAACCGATAGAGCGTTCAAGTTGTCTCGAACTTGCTCGTTTAATGAGCCAGTTCCAGTAGCGATAATTACTTCATCTGTTGCCCATGTTTTAGGTGTTGTCCACGCCATTTATAAACTCCAATCAGCCAAGTTAGCGTCTCCGCCGTTTTTGGCTGTAGTGAACTTACCTTCTAAGTTTAGTCCGCTTTTATTAGTTAGTATTTTTATTTTCCCTGCACTGGTAGCAGACACGACCAGTTGTTGATCGTCACTTAATCCCGCTACTTCTGTTGCGAAGAGCGTGTTGCGAATATAGTCCCCGACTGCTGTCATCTGTGCATCTGTTTTTAGTGCCATATAAGCCCTCTCTTTTTATCATTATAGTCTAATGAGTGTGATTCCCTGCTGAGGCTTGAAGGGCCCCTGTTCCGAGAGTGCGTCGAGAAGGGGTCGAAACATCTACGTCCGCTCCTCCCAAAACCACCACAGCAGAACCATTATTAAAAAATATGTTGTTACCATTTCTTTGTACTTGTCCTGTTGATGCAGGATTACTTGATTGATCCACAAAAGGAAACGAGTTAGCCGTAATCGTTGGAATTGCTAAAGAAGTTCCGCCGTTACCCGCTGTTCCGTCGTGCGAATGTGTTGATAGTTGATTTAAGTTGTCACGCCACTGGGTGTTCAGGTCACTTGCTGTAACCATCTCAGGCTTCCATGTCTTAGGGACTGTCCATGCCATAACTCTCTCCTAAAATGATGGGACTGTTGATGTCCCTAGTTTACCCGTTCCAAGTAGCCAAAACTGCGAATATCCGCCAGTTGCAGGCGATAACCTGTAAGTCACTGTGTGATCTGTTGATCCACGTTTTACAACGTGCCGAATAGACTCGATAAAGAAATCAGCGTTGATCCCGAGTCCTGAGTTATTATTCGCTACGACAGTTATTCTGTCGGAAATGTCTCTCGCTAGAACTTGCGTTTGCACTGCGTCACTTTGATTAGCGTTTATAGACATGGTTAATATTGCTAATGGTGATCCGAACACAGAGTTGTGATAGTCGCACCACAACTGGGCATTTGTACTAGACGGGAAAAAGTCGGACGTTGCAACGTATTTTCGTTCTCCGTAACTTGCTTGAGAAGTTGCGTCAACAGCCGTAACAATTACAGGATCATTTGAAATTACGGCAGTTCCTCTAGCTTGTACCTTTGTTAAATACGCTGTGCTAGTAGTGTGATTATTCGTCAAAGTTATGCTCATTCTAGTAGCTGTCTTAGTTGCTGATATCCCAATACTGGACGTTAAATTTGTGCCTGATCCGTTAGACGCACTGTTTGCAACCACGTCTGTTGTTGCGACAGGTGTTGTCCATGCATCTACTTCAAGAGCATTGTTCGCAGAAGTGCTATTGGGATAATTTGCTTCTACTGTAATTGATTCGTTTGGTTGTAAAGCAGGTGAACTACTGCCCGTCTCAGGGTGAGTCCATAAAACAGCAATACTGTTTACAGTATAAGTCCGAGACGATGCTTCAACGTGATTTGTAATCGTCGATAACGGGTCTTCCTGTCTTACTGTAGTGTAAGAGTTAGTTGCTCCGCTTGCGTCGCTAAATGTAGCTTGAGACGTTGTGTATGGAGCATTTATTCTCGTGTCTCTACTCTCGAATATAACTTTGCCGTCTCTGCCTTCTTTTATAAATCCTGCTTCGACTTCTTCAACCTCTCTCATAGCGTTTAGAGTTTTTACTCCGTCTGTCCAATATCTCGTCAGAGTTGTTTGTCCAGTAGCCAAAGTAGTATCGCTAAAATTAACATCAGCTAAAATAGCCGAGATCGCTTGATCTGTTCGGATATTTGTCTGAGAAGTTAGCGTCGGTATGAAGTCATTTAAGTACCCTAGAACGCCGAATACGACGATTTCTGCTGTGTCTACCCCATGTGGACTAGGCATTGGCGTAATGCGGTCTAAATAGCCAGTCCAAATAACTGTCTCGGTCAAGTTGTTAAACGTAAACGGAAACGTATAAGGGAACGTATTGTATGTTCCTACAACTCCTCGCACTTGAACTTTACGGCCCGGCAACAAGCTCCCAAATAAAGCAGAGGACGAATTGTCAGGGGAATATTTTGCGGTATCGTTTTCGAGTCGGATCGTTAGCTTCCCTGCAACGGATTTTCCGCTAAGTTGTGATGCGTAATCACGCCCTCTCTGAAAAGACATTTCCAATATGTCAGACGTAATAGAGTCGTGCAGATCATCAAAGTCTCCGTCGTTATTCCAATCAACATAGACATTTGTTTGGAGAGTGTTAGTCGCTGACATTTAACTCTTTTTGCTCTACTTCGATTAACAACTCGTCTCGTTGTCTCTCAGCACAAATGCGACGTAGTTGCTCGCCTGCCATTGGATTGATTTCACAAAGTTTTGCGATATCTGCTTCTGTAATATTTGCGTCCATTTCTTCTCCTCTAAGCTAAAGTCCAATTCGTTCCGTCATAGTTGTATTTCCCACCTGCCCAATCGTCAGGAGGTGTAACTCCTACATGAAGAACGGCATTACCATTATTCAAATCGCTAATAATAAATCGTTCAGGGCTTCCGACAATAATTTTGTCAGATTGAATGTCTACAGGCTCATCAAGTTCCAACAAATAAAGGGACAAGTTACTTTTTGTTATTGTTTTCATTAGGAAATTTCTCCTGCTGTTATTAATAATTCAGTAGCAGATACTGCTCGACCTATCTTTTTACCTGATGCAACTGAAGTCGTAATTGTTCCTGAGCCTGTAACGTAATAGTCTGCATCTATTGTTAAACTTGTTTGACTACCATTCACCGAACCAATCATATCAATCGAACCTGATGCTCC
>VTLG01009483.1_pt1 | contig 31096 bp, 33 predicted proteins | sample 4694571 | NCBI WGS metagenome assembly VTLG01 (sample SAMN12604809, study PRJNA352737) | marine metagenome | biome: ENVO:00000447; feature: ENVO:00000209|ENVO:00000569|ENVO:01000036; material: ENVO:00002151; isolation source: viral sequences binned using virsorter ...
AGAGAAAAACCGGCTGATTCCGCCAGAGATTTTCCGGAAGATGGGAAATAGTCCCGAAAAAACATATCATAACCTTAAGAACAGAGCACACGCTTATGCCCAAATCGAAAACGAAAGCGGGATCGGAGAGCCTAAGAGAGTCCTTGACGAGTCCGATTCCGGACAACCTTTATCTGACTTTACCGGGCAGCACGACTTCACCGGATTACTTCGAGATCGAGAGATTACACTCGGTATGGCTCCGGGAAGCACTGGACGAGTTGTCCAAAGAGAGCTCGAAAACTTAGAGATAGCGCCGGAAGACCTGCGCATCCCCATAGACGAGATCACCGTTGATGGTGAAGGCGTCGAACAAGTTTCCCTCCGATATCTGACGCGGTCGGAAGCGTTACAGGAAATCGAGCAAGATACCGTTATGCTCGATCGACTCCGTGGATGCGTACCCGCGTGAGCTTCCTCGAGTGCATTGCGAACGCCGTCGATGAGAAAAAAATCTCTCCGGAACGCGCACAAGCGGCGAAAGAAACGTTCGAGCAGCTCGAGGCTGATTTTAGGGGCGACGGCCATGGCGAGAGGGCCGCTGCAGACCGAGCCGCGAAGGCGACGTTCGAGCAGCTCGAGGCCGACGCTATTCACAAACGCCGTGTGTTGCGTCTTCAAGCGCTGACCAGTCAGAGAGTTTTTAATAATATTGCTCGCTACAGAACCCGGCGTAATGACGGGCGACCTGGGGCGGGGGCGTCTGCCCATATCAACAACGATCACAACAGTCAATTCCCAGACTTACATTATCGGCAACGGGCGATTGCGAACGCCGCATTTTCGCAGATTCACAAAATCCTGCGACGCAACTCGCCAGGCATGTTCGGACAAATTCGAAATAAAGCTGAAATTTTAGATCTTGTCAGGGCTGCGTTTGGAGAAAAAGGGGTGTCAGTCGCCGCCCGTGAGATGGCCGAATCCTGGGGTCGAGCGGCTGAGAGGTTACGGCTGAGGGCAAATGAGGCGGGAATGCGGATTCCCTCACTCGAAGGCTGGGGTCTCCCACAAATTCACGATCACGACAAAATCACCAGTGTCGGATTTGATAAATGGCGGGCAGCGTTGATTCAAAACGATTGGCTCGATTGGGACCAGATGATCGACTATCGGACCGGTCAGCGATTGTCTGTTGCAGAGCGCGAAACTGCCTTGCTGCACGCTTACGAAAATATCCGAATGGATGGTCTCGGTGGTGACCCCACGAGACGGCGCGCATTACACAACCGTCGCAGCGATCATCGATTCTTCAAATTCAGAAACGCCGATGCATGGTTCGAATATCAGCAGGCTTTTGGAAATCCGAACAGCTACGAGGTAATGATCACGCACATCCAGTCGATGTCTAAGGATATTGCTGAGCTCGAAATTTTCGGACCAAATCCTACAGCAACCCGTTCGGCTATGCGTGCTTTCGCCGAGAAACGTGCAAAGGCGCTCGATCAGAAGTTCGGTGGAAACAAATATACCGACGAGGTCGCATCCGATCTGGATACGTTCGATGAGCTCTATTTGAACTGGCGATACGGCGTTCGAATTGGAAGTCGCCGCATGAAAGCATTTTGGGGAACAACCCGGAACCTCATCACCTCTAGCTTTCTTGGTTCCGCACCCATTACAGCGATTTCCGATATTTGGACCGCACGCATGACAGCCAGCCTTTTGGGCATGAGCGCTACAAAAGTCATGATGCGATACGTGCGAGAAATGGCGGGCACTCGGCATCGAACGGAAATGGCAGCACGTGCTTTGATGCCGGCGATGAGTTTACTCGAGGTGAACACGAATGTTCTCAGGCTCTTCGGGGAGTCAAGCGGACCTGAGTGGTCGCGGCGGGTAGCTGACAGCGCATTGAAATTCTACGGTTTGAATCGGGTGACCGAGAAAATGCGCCAGGCTTTCGGCTTTGAATTTTACAGTTTTATCAGTGGTATGTCTGACAAGAAATTTTCGCAACTGCCGAAAGGGCTGCAAGAAGGCTTTGCCCGGTACGGGATTAACAAGGCCGGCTGGGATGCGATTCGTGGCACCGAAAAAGTTGATATCGGCGGTGGCAAATGGATTTTGCCCGATCAAATTAAAGACGAGGAGCTCGCCTCGCAACTAACCGCAATGCTGTTACGTGAGATCGATCAGGCTGTGCCGACAACGAGCGGTCGCGCGAAACATATTCTAACGGGGCGGGTTAGGCAGGGCACCATTGTCGGCGACCTGGTTAATAACGCAGCGCTATTTAAGAGTTGGCCAGTGACGATCGTTGTGGAAAACCTGGCCCGATTCGCATCTCTGCCGGGAAGCAATTCTCGAAGGGCCTGGGTGATCGCGGAATATCTAATAGGCGGCGCGATCATCGGCGGTTTGGTTCTGCAGCTGAAAGCGCTCAAGGATGGCAAGGATCCGCGCGACATGCGAGATCCCAAATTCTGGATGGCGGGAAGCATGCAAGCCGGTGGGCTTGGAATCATTTCCGATTTTTTATTTGCCGATGTCAATCGATTCGGCGGGAGCAAAGGCGAGACACTCACCGGGCCTGTCTATGGGGTTGCTGACGACATCCTCAATCTTAGTTTCGGAAACGCTGCCGATTTAGCGTTTGGTGAAGAACCGAATTTCAAACTCGACGCCTTCAACTTTGCGGTGAGAATGGCGCCAGGCACAAACGCCTGGTATCTGAAACTCGGTCTGGAAAGAATGGTAATCGACCGAATGCGCGAGATGATAGATCCGCGAGCTCATCGGAGGTGGCGCGCAAAAATGAAATTTCATTATCGAAATTACGGACAAAAATTTTTCTGGCGACCCGGCGATCCAACTCCGCATCGTATGCCCAATTTGAAAACAGCAATCGGTGACAAATAAAAGGTAAACATTATGGCTGACTACTCTATAACTGCGGTCGCAAGACGAGTCGTCTACTCTGGGTCGGCGGGCACGGGGCCGTATAATTTTTCATTCCCAGTTCTGACGAGTAGCGATATAGACGTTTACAAGGATGCAGCAAAGCTCACCGAGACGACGCATTACACGGTGACAGTTTCTACAACCGACGGGACTGGATCCGTTACTCTCGCGGATGCTGCGACCTCAGATCACACCATCACGATAGTCGGCGCCCGTACGGTGGAGCGAACAACTGACTTCGTGACCGCCGGAGATCTGTTAGCGTCGTCTCTCAATACCGAATTGGACTCGCTCACTATTTTTAATCAACAAGCGGCTGAGGCTAGCGATCGAGCGTTGCGCGCTCCGGTGACTGATCCAGTCAGTATCAATATGGAGTTACCGGCAAAAACGGCTAGGTTAGGTAAATATCTGGCGTTCAACTCAAGCACGGGTAATCCGGAGGCTGGGCCGGACACGGATGACGTTGCATCAATCGCGTCGGTTACCGACGAGATTACAGCGCTCGCGGCGAAGACGACTGAGCTTGGAAGACTCGGGACAGCGGATGCCGTAGCGGACCTCAATACATTAGGGACGGCAGATGTCGTTACCGACCTCAATACATTGGGGACAGCGGACGCCGTGTCAGACATGAACGCATTAGCAGCGATCGCCGGAAATATCACGACTGCCGCCGGAATCTCAGCGAACATAACGACGGTCGCTACGAACGCGGCGGCGATTAATAACGTTGCGTCTCAGGCCATTGGATATACCTGGTCGAATAGCACAACGATGGCTGATCCGGGCGCCGGGGCAATTCGTTTTAATCACGGAACTGTTGGGAGCGTGAGCGCTATCGCGATTGATGACGCCGACAGTGGCGGCGCCGATGTCTCGCCATACATTATCACCTGGGACGATTCGACGAATACCACGAAAGGGTATTTAACTCTTCGAAAGGGTGGCAGCACGACGGTATTCGCGATTTTCAGAATTACCGGGCTCACCGACAACAGCGGCTGGTCACAGCTCGCCGTTGCGCACGTCGCCTCCGGAGGGAGCTGGACGAATGGTGATGTGGCGCATGTAGAGTTTTCGCGTGCGGGTGATGCCGGGACCGGGGCGATGACATCGTTCACCCTCTCCGATGGATCCACAACTCAGACTGTTGAAAATTCAAATACTGTCACGTTTGCCGCTGGAGAGGGTCTGGATGTAGCTGTTTCAGCTACCGATACCATTACCTACTCGGGGGAAGATGCAAGCACATCGAATAAAGGCGTGGCGAGTTTTTCATCGAGTCATTTTTCGGTGTCGAGCGGAGCTGTTTCGTTAGCGACGGTGCCGGTGGCCAAGGGTGGCACGGGCATAACCGCTGCAGGCACGAGTGGAAACGTGCTGACGAGCAACGGAAGTGTTTGGTCCAGCGCAGCGCCGGCTAATACGATGAAGTTTATATCGAGCGCCACGGCATCGAGCGATTCGACGGTCGAGTTCAACAATTTGTCGAGCGATTATGCAGCCTACCTTGTGGTCATCGTCGGGTTGATTCCCGTTACAGACGCCACGCATCTGTATTTGCGAACTAGCACAGATAACGGCTCGAGCTTTGACTCGGGAGCGAGCGATTATCGATATACCGGCATATCAACTCAGAGTGGTAATACGACTCTGAGCTCTCATCAAGGCGCGAGCGCTGCACAAATCTCGCTCACACGAGAAGCTATGGACAGCGATGTGTCACACGTGAATTTCAATTGCAATCTGTGGATATATGACCCGACCGATGCGCAATCCACCTTCTGTAATTGGAGCCTCGCGCACGAGCGAAGCAGCGCGACTTTGACCTACACGGCTGGAGCCGGTGATCGAGATGCTGCCGGGGCCGTCGATGCTATTCAATTTCTGTGCAGCAGTGGAAATATTGAGAGTGGTCAGTTTTACCTCTACGGGGCCAAAAAAACGTAATGACAACGAAACTAATCAACGGGAAAAGGGTTGACGTTCTAGACACCGAGGAAGCTCGACTGCGGGCCGAGTGGGCCGAGGCGGATAAACGTCGGGCGCGTTATTTAGAACGCGAAGCCGCGATGGCTTATAGGCGCCGGCGAAAATCTCGATACTTGTCTGAGCTAGGAACGGAGCCAGGTGAGTTCGAAAACGTAATCGGCGATCTACTCGATATTGTTATATCACAACTCGCAAGTGTGTCGAGCTCGAAGACCGAGGAATTCGAAACGCTAGTTACAAAAATTCAAAGCATCAAAACAGCAATCCCGAAGTGACTCTTGGGACCAACGAATTCCTCCAGATCACACTCCTCCTCTGCACAATCGGAGCGAGCTGGGGTGTCGTGCGAAGCAATGTTCAGCGTCTTCTCTCCGACCTTTCAGATCAACGGCGAGAGCTGGAAGCGTTAGGCCGGCGCGCCGATGAGCTCGAGCAGCAATCCAAAGTTCTCGAGCATCAAATGTCCGTGCTCGGATCAATCCTCTCGCCATCTTCACTCAAGGAAGCGAACAGGGAAATGGCCGAATTGAAAGCTCGTGTCGACATTAACACGCGTGATGTGATTGCTCTGCAAAAAATGCACAACGGGAATCATCCGAGTGTTGCCCATACTTAATGCTTTAACACCGTTGCTCGGGACCGTGATCGACCGCGTGATTCCCGATAAGGCTGCCGCCGAGCGAGTGAAAGTTGAGCTCGAGTTACAGGCCGCCCAGGTCGAGGCCGACGTGCAACGCGCGCAGCTCAGTCTCGCGAAGGAAGATGCGAAATCGGGAATCGGTGGATTTCGTTGGGGGGCCGGCTGGCTATGCGTGATATCACTGGCCTATGCATGGATCATTCGGGATATTCTGATCTGGATGCTGGCACTCAGCGGAAGCGTTGTGCCGCCGCCACCACCACTCGATGCATCGGCTCAATATGTAATGCTAACCGGGATGCTCGGGCTTAGCGGTGTCCGAGCGTTCGACCTGGCGCGTGGCACGCGAAAGTGAAAATGCACAGGATCATTGATGAGCTTAAACATTTCGAGGGATTCTCATCAACGGCCTATCGCTGCCCAGCCGGGTATTGGACGATCGGATACGGGCGAAACATTGAGAGTAGCGGTCCCGGCATAACGACGGAGGAGGCATCACTGCTGCTGCGCAATGACGTGACCCGATCGATCGATGAGGTCTGCAGAGCTTTTCCGTGGGTGCAAGGACTCGACGAGCGTCGAGCAGAAATTCTCACTCAGCTCTGCTTTCAATTGGGACTTTCCAGGCTCCAGAAATTCAAGAAAATGCTGGCCGCCCTAGAAACAGAGGATTTCGATCGCGCAGCCGATGAGCTTCTCGACTCACGTTTCGCGCAGCAAGTGCCGACACGCGCGAAGCATTTGGCAGATGTTCTCAGGGGGCCAGGAAATGCTTAACGAATTGATTTTATCGGTAATGCTCAATACGACCTATGTCGGCGCTACCGTGATCGAGGCCGAAACGCAAGAAGAAGGAATGAAAATCTGTATGCGAGAGCATGTTCTCGGATTCGAGCAATTTTACGATCGAATGATTGAGCCGGAGCGTTTAATGGCAATCATGAAAGAAACGGAGAGGAGGAAATTTTGTTTCGGCTATGGGGCGGCGGGCGATCGACGAGGGAACCACCGATTCCAATGCTTCGGCGTGATCTGGCCAGGTTCTCCAGCAGTCCAGATCGAGAAGCGCTGTGATTTCATTTTCGAAAAATCTTTCGATGATTATGCGAAATGGCTGGCTCAAGAAGGACTCCTCGAGACTCAGACCGACTCAAAGGTCGACTGAGAAATCACGCGCGCGGCGACATCGCGGAACTTTACGCAGAACTGTACTTCATCGCGCAAGGCTTCTGGGTTGCGAGAACAATGCATTCGACGTGCCCATATGATCTGGTTGTTGCAAATGAAGAAGGACAAATAAACCTGATCGACGTGAAAACCTCCTACATAAGATCGAGAGGAAAATTCGCCGGCTATGCCCGACGCCGGGCGCGCACACCAATACAAAGAAAGCTCAACGTCGCTCTTATTTATGTGGACACTGAAACGGGTGAAGTCACACTCACTCGGAAAACGCGAGATCTGATTTTTGGGATGACGAGAGTTGTATAGGTTGTACAAGTTGTACACCTATGTGAGGGCTGCCGTCACAGCCATACCGCGTGAAAAAAGCAAAATCTCAGCAAAAGAGGTTAGGTGTGGCTACTACTAACATCGGTACATTCTACGAGTTCTTCGCGGGGGGAGGCATGGCTAGAGCTGGCCTCGGCCCCAGATGGGTGTGCCGATTCGCTAACGATATCGACCCGATGAAATCCGCCGTTTATCGTGAAAACTGGGGCGGAAGCGAGTTCGTCGAGTCCGACATTCGGAACGTAAGAATAGCTGACCTTCCGGGCCAGGCTGATTTGGCTTGGGCATCATTTCCGTGTCAAGACCTTTCGCTTGCCGGCTTGGGTCGCGGGCTGAATGGTGAGCGGTCCAGCACATTCTGGCCCTTCTACGAGTTGATAAATGCTTTGTCACGGGAAGGTCGGGGTCCGAGGTGTCTCGTAATCGAGAACGTATGCGGCGCACTCACATCCCATAATGGCAAAGACTTCGGCGAGATTGCGTTAGCTCTCGCATCGATTGGTTATCGGTTCGGGGCGGTCGTGATGGATGCGGCTCAATTTGTTCCCCAGTCCCGCCCTCGGCTCTTCATTCTTGCTGTTCGAGCTGACGCGGACCTCAAAAACTCGCTCACCTCAAGTCAGCCAGACCCGCAATGGCATTCGACAGCTGTTGTTCGGGCTCACTCTGGGCTGCATGACCGCTGCAAAGATCGATGGATTTGGTGGCGAATACCGGCAGCACCTAAGAGCAATGTCCGTCTGGTAGATTTAATCGAAGAGGACCCCGAAGGGGTTGATTGGAATACCAGGGAGCAGACGAGTTATTTGCTTAGCCTTATGAGTGAGGTCAATAGGGAAAAGGTTAGGGCCGCGAGGCGTGCTTGCGAACGCATGGTCGGTACCGTGTATCGTCGCACTAGACCCGATGGAAACGGTGGGCGGGTACAGCGGGCGGAGGTTCGGTTCGACGGCGTGGCGGGTTGCCTGCGAACTCCTGCGGGTGGTTCAAGTCGCCAGACAATCCTGGTTGTTGAAGGACGACGCCTGCGCTCTCGATTGCTTTCGCCACGCGAGGCTGCCCGATTGATGGGACTTGGCGATGAGTACGTCCTGCCTGAACGCTACAATGACGCATATCACGTTGTCGGTGATGGTTTGGTAGTCCCAGTGGTAAAGCATCTCGCAGAGCACATCCTTGAGCCGCTGTTGACCAATTTCGATCACTGGGGGCCTGTGATTACCCTAAGATTCCCCTAAGATTATCTTGAATTATCAAGCATGTTCTGCTAGAGCCCGGCCATATTTCCCCCGACCTGATTTTGGTGACTGGGACCGAGGCGCAGGGTGCGAGCCTCGCAGGGGCGGCCGACCTTGATGAGATCGCCCGCGCGTAACAATCTCTCGACCGTCGCGAAAGCGTGACTCGGATGAGTCGAGCCCATGGCGTGCGCCATCTCCCGATAGCTCGGGGAGAGCCCGTGCTCGTCGACATATTTGCGAATGAAATCGAGTAGGAATTTTTGACGAGGTGTCATTTTTCAATCCTCCAGCATTTTGATCCGGAGTGATTTCGATCGTGCCGCCGGCCGAGCTGGTACGGTGTACTCTTTCCGTGGACTTGTCATGCCCCAGCTGATTGTCGCCACATGAACGCCGGAATCGTGCGCATGAGCCGTCGTGTGGCAGCCCATTTGATCCATGATTGTGGTCGTCGACGCATCGATTAATTTATCCAAACTCGCCCGAGCCTCCCTCGCTTCAATTAAACTGAGTGCAGCCTGATTCGCGAAGCCCTTCAACTTAATCGGCGGCAGATCGTCTTCACCGACTGCATAGGTCAGCGCTCCGTCGTTTTTCGTAAGCGCCGGGTACCAGTCCGTCACGCCGTCCGTCTTGTGCAATCGAACGCGTCGGTCGAAGTCGATCACATCAGCCTCGATTTTCGACACGAGCGCAGGCTCTGGCGAATACAAATAAATTCGCATTTCAGTGCCCCGATAGAGGACGCCGATCGCGGCCCACCGAAATCCGCTGCACATCATTAAGCCCTGGACCTGGAGCGGACCCCTGTACGGAGGCGGCTCGTCGGCGGGCGCAGCGGAGGTCAACTTGGCCTCGGCGACACCGGCGCCCTCCAAACGTATCTGCTTCGCCCCGATCACGTAGATTCCAGTTTCGGGATTCGTTTTAAAGATCCGACCGTCGCCGGCAAGTACTCCATCCATACTGCCCTGCAGCGGAATCGTAGCGTGCTCGAACCTTTCCATGATTCGATGATTGATTCCGAGATTCAAGCGTTCCCCCATCTCAATGAGAATCGAGTCCTCGAAACGATTGCCCCAATCGGCCGCTTCACCGGCACTCGAGCGATCGGGAATTCCAAGAGTAGAATTGATGGATTTTCTAAGCTCATCGCTCGGCGTTGAAAAGCCCGACTCACCCATTAATGCCGGCAGGCGGCTGCAGCTCATAACGCGATCGTCCGTGAGTTTCCCAATGATGTTTGTTGCCATTAGTTATGCCTCTCATGGATCGTTCTTGGATCGTAAAATCCTGTAAACAGTTGATTGTTCGTGTCACCAGATGAGCAAAAATGTGAGTAAGTGGTTGATCTAGTTAGCAAAGAGCAACCTTGCCAAGGTTGGGGTCGCGAGTTCGAGTCTCGTTTCCCGCTCCATGTTTTAGATATATTTATCAACCACTTACCCTCATTTCGGCTATCGTACTAATTTTAATTTAGTCGCACTTGGATCGGATTTTAGTGTTTTTGGATCGTAAATGGATCGCAAAAGGTCGCAAAATTCGGTCGTGTTGCTACTAAAGCACTCACAGATTTCCAGGAAAAAACTGTCCACAGCACTCTTGGCCCGCATCAGCCAAGACGGGTGCGAGTGTATATAGTGCCGGGTCATCTTATAGTCCGTTCCGGAGTGTCCCAGCCACATATCGATGTGCTCAATCTCCACTCCGCGTCGAGCCATAAATGAAGAAACCGTGTGCCTCGCTGTGTAGCGCACGACATCCTCCGACAGATCGGCCCGTTTTCGCGCAGCCGCAAAAGATCCCTTAACGCTTTGGACGGGCTGCCCTCTGAGCTGGACGAACGGGCCGGACATGGGCATGTGCGGGATGAATGCGGAAAGCGTCTCACATATCGGAAGGATCGGTCGAAATTTATTTGCCACCTGTTCGCGTCCCGCCGGGAGTAAGTTGATCGTCGAGCCATCAATCGAAAACCGACTCAGCTCCACAATAGCCCCCGGCCTTCCAGCGGTTGCGATTGCCAGCACCAAAAAATTAAAAAGGTGTGGGCTGTCCACCGATTCGAGAAGTGCAGCAAACTCCATAGCGGACAGCGTTCTCACCCGGCTGTTCAATCGATGTTTAACCCGCAGGATCGGTATGGCCTCTGCAAGCACTTTTTTAGAATAACAGTAGTTAACCGCCGATCGAGCGGTCGTCATTATTCGATCGACCGAGGATTTTTTCTTTCGTTTATTAGTTAACTGATACTGAATAAAGGCTGACTGAGCCGCCTCGGTATACTCGTTAAGAGTTGCGTTTTCACCAAAATACTCAACGAACTGACTGCGATGATGCAGGACATTTCTAGACTGGTCTGAGACCTTCGGCAGCCCCGTATCAATGTAATATCTCTGATTTTCCTTATCTCGTTCCAGACAATAATTTTCCAGATAGTTATCAATCACCTCTGTCATTAATATGTGTTCTGAAGGTTCTTCATCAAAATTCTCTCTCCCCTCGCTTAGAAAGAATTCCGCTAGGATGATTTTTGCTTGCTCAAAATCATTCGTGCGTAGGCTCGTTCGTTTCGTCTTTCCATCGACCTGTTCCGTTCGATGCCAGATTCCGTTTGTTTGATCCGCGCGCCGGGTGAGCGTGTACGGACCGATGCCCCATGCTTCTTTGTCTTTTCGCATTTTTGTTTTCTCCCTAGGTACTTGTTGATGATCTCCTCGGTAAATTTCGGCTTATATCCGACCCGAATCGCCGCGAGCTTGCCGGCCTTGATTTCTCGTCTAACCGTCTGTTCGCTACAACCTAGATACTCCGCGACCTCACGAAGGGTAAATAACTTAGTTAGTCCATTCATATCCACCTCCTTTTTTTATTGTTGAATCAACTCGGTGATTCCAAAATATCCCTCGAAAACTCCTTGCGCGTTCCACCAGGGTTTTCCGGAGATCCGATACCTCTGACCTTCCATGACTAAATAAAGACATTCGAAGGGCTCCATCGCTAAGATCGAAGCTAGATAATTATCCATGCCTTCGTACCGGTAAGAGTAGCTCGAGGTTCCCGAAAAAATATCAGGATCACGTCGATGTATATCCCAGCGCGTTATTCCAATCTCGAATGGGGGATGTCCGGAAATCGCTTCGTATGAATCACTGATGAAAATTAATTTATGAGTGGCGTCAGTGCGCCAGGTCCAAGCGATATCGGTTTGAAGCTCCGACACCACAGCATTCATATCGGTGACGTCGGTGCCGATCCCCTTGTAGCCGATAAACCGGCCGTCTGGATCGAATTCCGGAAAGCCCGATATTGAAAACTCCTTGAGCAATCCATTCGGATGCATCGACACATAGCGGGCATCGACGAAAATCTCGCGCGATTCCACCTGCCGTTCAATCAAATCGAGATCAAAATAATCGCTGTTCGAGCACCGAACCCATTGCGACCGCGTCAACCCGATAATTTCGCGCGCGCTTGCACCCGTCGCGGCCTCGAATTCCTGACTGATCTCCGAGAATCGCCCCTCGGAGTCGGTCCGCCAAGTCCAGTCTGAATTCTTTTCGGCATCCGAGAAGGCAAGCAGCAGAGAATTCTGGAGTTTTGAACTCGATATGTCTCGACCGGTTCCGCGGAATCCCATAAATTGACCGCCATTAAAAATTGGCGACCCGGACACGGACAAATAACGAACCGCGAGAATCGCTCCGCTGCCGTCGCAAAGTTGGTATTCGCACTCAAAATTGGAAAACGCTTTTCTTCGATGCAGGAATGTGGTGCCGACATCTAGATATGTGGATTGGACAGTTAAATGATTTTCATTGAGAAGGACGAGAAGCTCCTCGCGTGTTTTCCCAATAACCTCCTCGGCTTTAATTCCCGTCCACATTGCTACCGTGCGATCGTATGCAGTCGAAAGATGTGTGTAGCGGAAGTGGGAATCCATCTCCCAGAGCCAATCGGCCGTAGCATCGAGAAACTGACTGGGATTTCGGTCGGCGGTCGCGATCAAACGATTCGCGATGGTCGAAATTGATTCTGATTGCTCTTCGGATTCTCGTTCGAGAATTTCGACGATTCCCGGATCCAGCAACAGCTGCTTTCTTATCCTATTTTTTTTCATCTAACAGCCTCCACGACTGAAAATATTGATGCGATTCGAATCTGTCAAGACGCCTGCGTTAATTTTGTTTACTGTGTAATTTTCAGCGCTCGATGTGTAAAACTTCACCGGCGATGTGTAGTCTTCGATTCGATTCGATTGATTATGTTTTTGATTGAGTTGTATGACCATTTCGGCGCGCCAGTCACGTCGGTCCGGTCTGTGAGCGTCTTAATGCCTCTCGCCCGAAGTCCCTCGATGAGCTTTGGAATCGAGTCACATCCGAATTTTTGCAGCTCGAGAATGACCGGGTAGACCGACTCCGCATGTGCATCGGCCTGGGCGCGCCGAGCCTTTGTCCCGGCCTTGCGCAACTTGGATTGATTGGTCGTCCCGAGCTTGCCGCCGCGACGCTTGCGTGCAGCCAGGGCGGCTTTGGTTCGCGCAGAGATCATGGCGGCTTCATGCTCGGCTGCGGCACCCATGATTTGCAGAACGAATTTCGAGCTGGCTGGATCGGCGAGATTCGGAACGTCGAGTGCGACGATCTCAACGCCGGAGTCGAGCAGTCGTGAGAGAAAACTCACATTGCGAATGAGGCGGTCCAGCTTTGCAACGATCAGCGTGGCGTTGTGCGTCTTGCAACACTCGAGCGCGCTGCGCAATTCGGGCCGCCGTCGGTCAATCGTTCTCTTCCCGGACTCGGTTTCGGTGAATTCGCCGACGAGATTCCAATTTCCGCCATCTAGCCATTCTTCGACCATTTTTTTCTGAGCTTCAAGCCCCAGACCGCTAGCCGCCTGCCGTCGCGTTGACACTCGATAGTAGGCAACGAAATTTCCAGTGCGCGGCGTCATTCTGAGTCCTCTTCGTTTCCATGCAACATTGATCTCTCCTCTCTTTTAGCTAGTCTGCGGTAGCGCCCTCCCTCCTCGAAGACGCTACGACTGATTAGCTTTGGTTAAGCGTTATTAAATGCGTAGGTATGTCCGTTGCGCCGAACGAAAATCATGTCGCCGTTCCACTCGGCGTCTCGCGCATATTTGTCATAATCGACGTATCCCACCAAGCTCTTTGGGACCATATCGGTGCTAAGCAGGAATTCTTCAGCCCAATCGGCTTTGTCATCATAAACACCGAGGCAATTCTCGAGAATCCAATCGAAGCGATCTTCACGGTCATAGACATTCTCGCAATAGACCTCGACAACTTCCCTTTCCCGGGGTGAGAGTTCCATCCAATCGAAGAAAGCGTCCGATAGGTATGACTCGGAAATCATGCGCGCTGGAATGTTTTCAGCGTCGGAGAACATAAGCTCCGGGTCCACCTCATCGGAATGCAGCGCTCTGGCTGCGAGATAAAAGTCCTCGGCATTCTCGAAATCGCGCATTTCTAACCACCTTCCATCCAGATTCCCAGCGTTATACTTTGCGAACGTTCCTACATAAATTCTCGGCTCTTTCATCGCTTTCTCCTTCTGTTCACGTTTTGTTCAATTGCAATTATGGTCGCACGAGGCGACTATTGCAAGTCCCAGAAGGGAGTCGGAAATGAAATCAATTGAAAAACACCTATATTTAAGTGAAGAAACGGCGGCGATGCTTTCGGAATTCAGTCGCACCGAGCGACGAAGTTTGAGTTCCCTGGCCGACGAGATTCTCAGTCGGGAACTGAGGCGGCGCGGATTAAAGGTGTACGAAACGCTTCGGGCGGTGCCGAGACAAAATGGCTCGTGACCTTCGCCCGAAAGAAAAATTCAGAATTCCCATCGAAGAGAAGCCACCGATTCGGAAGTATTCAATCGTGCCGGCGCGTGCAGCCCAGGATGATTCGCTCAACTATTCGACCATTCGTCTTCTAATGGCTATGTGTCTCTATGGAAACGCTGCAGGAGTATGCTGGCCGTCGCGCCAGACACTCGGACGGCACATCTCGAGATCGGTCCCTACGGTTGCTAGAAACATGAATCATCTCATTCGACTCGGGTATATACGAAGGCTCGAATTTCGGAATACCTACAAGAGAAAATCCAAGTGGATGACGCGGCGATACCAGATTCTGTACGACGGTGAAGAGACCCGATTGCCGAGTGAGGAGGAGCTTTGGGCGCCTCGAGCGAGGTTGCGCCCCGAATTCGATACGGATGAAATGGGGGAGTTCGAGGGGGTGAGTAAGAGTGTGTCGCAAGCATGTGCTGCGAGCTTCTGCGATGGAATCGAGTCGGCGACCGGCATCAGGCCTCAAATAGAGACCAGCCTGAGCGAGGCTGCACGGCTTGTATCCGAGGGATTCTCGCCGGGTGACATTCGAGCCCAAGCATTTGAGGCCGGCCGGGCCGCTATGGCAGAGAAAAAACCACCTCCAATGGCCTTACATCTGCTCAAATTGCACGACCCAGACGTTCGTCAGGGAAAAGAAACGTGTTGATTCCGGCTCGTGGACCCCACCCCTCGCCCCCCCCCTGGGGCTCGGTGTGTCTATATCCCCCTGGCTCAATTTTTTCCCTATTTTGACCATCCCCGCGGAGTGCATTTCGGACCCAAAAATCAATGAAAATTGAATCACAAAATTCCGGACAAATTCCGGACATTTTGGACACGTTTCGGACAACATAAATTATGAAAAATGGACAAAATTTAGGACAAAGCAAATATCCAAAAAATGGCGCCATTGCTGCCCATTTGAAGATGTTGGACAAAATCTCGGACACAAATCGGACAGGAATTAGACAAAACGGGACAAATCCCGGACATCAGGACAACACTTTAGTGTCCTGTCCGGATGTCCCAAAGTCCAAAATGAGGGATTTAATCAGTAAAATCTGGGGCTCAGAAATGCGGCTAATAGGGTGCGTTTCTCGGTCGTTAAGATCGAGGTTTGAGCGGCAGCTTGAAAAGCTCGAAAACGCAACCGATAAAGAAAAAATCATCTCTGCAATCGACCGAGCGTGGGTTGCGCTCGACGCCGAGGCTCGAGCTCGAGGTCACGCACCGGATATTGAGGTCTGGATCGGAATCAACGAAACCTCTCGGCAACCGGTAGCCTTGTCGCTGCACGCATTCGAGCTCGATGGCGTTGCGGTTTTTCATCCGAGCGAGCTGATTCAATTCGTTCCGCCGCACGTGATGAATCTGAAAGGCTCTTTCGGCGCGCACGTTGCTAGCTGGAAATATTCCAAGCTCGGCGACGACATTCCTTTTGACGATCCGATTCCATTCTGATGTCAGCGAGTAAAGCGAAGGGCAGCGCGTTCGAGCTCGAGGTTGTCCGCGCGCACCACGCTCTAGGCGTTACCGCGCGAAAAATGCCCTTAAGTGGTGCATTGGGCGGGGAACTTTCCGGGGATGTTCAAGTTGCGGGACTGAAGGGCGAGTGTAAGAGGAGGCGAAAAGGGTATACGAGTCTCTACAACGCACTCGATCAGGGCGGTGGAAATGATGTTTTATTTATTAGAGATGATCGGCGCGAGACGCTGGTCGTTTTGCCATGGTCAACGTGGGCCCTATTTTTAGACTGGGCTCGTTTATCAGAGACAAATTTCACAACAGGAGGGGATGAGGGATGAGCGCAAATGCTTTTGATGTTTTCGATGGTGGCGATGTTTCGAGTAGTTTTCTCAATTGGAGCGCGACCGAGCGATCATTTCAAATCGGCAAAGAGTCGTGTGAGTTAAAGAAATTCCTAATTGATCCGACCTCGTTAAGGACGGGTTGGGGGTTGATTTCGGCGGAAGGCGGGAATTTCGTGTGGGCTGATGTTGCGGGCACGAGCGTGGCCAAACCGCCCGCGATTGGAGATCAAGAATACAAGCCGGCCTTCGAGCTACACTGCTATGTGTCCCAGAAGCATGGTGCCCCCATGGATGGTTGGGTCGAGTGGCGGACTAATACGAGGGGCGCCCGGGATGGTCTGCATGCGATTTGGGAAGAGGTTCACGAGCAATCGAAGGAACATCTAGGTGAATCCGTTGTAATCGGCCTGGTTGGAATGGAAACGGTGAAATTCAAGAAAGGCTCGACGGTGGTGCCGACGTTCAAAATTCTTGGCTGGGGAACACCTCCGGAGCCACGGGCGGACGTCGCCGCAGCGCAACCGGAAGGCGACGAGCTGTTTTAGTAGTGGATGAGGAACGCATCATCGGTGAGGTTGCGGCCGATCTACTCGGCGCTCCTACGTTCCGTGTGAGGGATGGAGCGCCGGAGATTAGGTATGGCACTCATGGAAGTTTAAAAATTAACTTGAATGCGGGGACCTGGTACGACCATGAGGAGAAGGCGGGCGGAGGGTTGTTTGATTTTGTAAAACGCTACGGTAATGAAATCGAATCGATCCCTGATTATCTGAAATCCTTTGGATGGATCTCAGCGAATAATGGGGAGGACCGGGCGCCAACGCTCCGAGCTGTGTCGAGAATCGTCGAGAGTTACGCCTATCAGGACGTGAACGGCACAACGATTTTCGTTGTTGACCGGCTCGAGCCCAAATCGTTTCGGCAGCGGCAACCGGACGGGAAGGGCGGCTGGATAAACAACATCCGCGATATCGACTCAAAAATCCCCTACCACCTTCCGCAATTACGCCGAAGCGAGACCGTTTTCATCGTTGAAGGCGAGAAAGATGTGCATGCCCTCGAGACGATTGGGCTCGTTGCAACCACTTGTGCAGGCGGCGCCGGTAAATGGACCGATGAGCATTCACATTATTTGGACGATCAAGATGTGTTTATCATCCCCGACAATGACAACGCTGGCCGGCGGCATGCCGAAATTATCCAGAACAGCATTCCAGGGGCCCATATTCTCCATCTGCCGGACGTTCCCCCCAAGGGTGATGTCTCGGACTGGTTGTCCCTGGGCGGCAGCGCAGAGGCGCTCCTGGAGCTTGCCAGAGTTGGCACTGAGCCACCGTTGCATGGAACCTATTACGGTTTGGGCGCTCTCGACCGGGAACCGTCTCCGGATTGGTTGATAAAGGGGCTCATTCCGGAAAATTCGTTCGTTGTGACATACGGCGCGAGCATGTCAGGGAAGACATTTATCGCCCTCGACATGGCGTTGTCGATTGCGCATGGGGTCGACTATCAGGATATGGCAACCGGCGAGGGGTATGTGATTTACGTTGCAGCGGAGGGTAGTGCAAATTTGAAGAAGCGGAGTGGATCTTGGCATGAGGCCAAAGGGCTGACGCCGAGCGACTCGACGAGAATGATGATTCGCCCGGTGGGCATCTCTCTCGATGATCCGGAGGCCATTGATCATTTCATCAGCGATGTTCGCCAGATCACTAAGGGGGCGCCAGTTCAATTGATTGTGCTCGATACGTTGGCGCGCATGTTCAATATGGACGAGAACAGTTCGCGGGACATGAGTGTGGCGATTAACGCCTGCGATCGAATAAAGCGAGCGTTTCAGTGTGCGGTGATGCCGGTCCACCATACCGGGAAGGACACGTCGCGCGGTGCGCGCGGGAGCAATGCTTTAATTTGCGCTGCCGATGTCATGCTGAGAGTAGAACAGATCGCCGGTTACGTGACGATGACTACTGAGAAACAAAAGGATGAAGACCCGCTCGAGGATATTTTCTTTAAGAAACGAAAGGTGTCGCGACTACGAACACCCTTTGGTGAGCCGGAAGTCAGTTTGGTTTTCGAGCGACAGACATCAGGCGGCGGTCCGAGGGCTTATCGATTATCGAATGCGCAGCGAATCGCATTCGAGACGCTGCAGGCCGCGTTGTCAAAATACAGTGAAAAGATTTCGGGAGTTCGCGAGCTCGCGGTAAAAAGAAATTTGTGGAGAGATGAGGCGGTAGCGAGGGACATCTCGAGTGGTACGGCCGATGCTGCACGAAAGGCGTTCGATCGCGCGGCGGGAGAACTGCAGAAAAAGAATCTTGTTGATATCAAAGATGGGTATTGCTTTTACATTAAAAAGAGAAATGACCAAGCCGATTAATGTCCGCGCCGCGCGCCGCGCGCTGGCCTCCGCCGATGAAGATCTGCGCAATGGCGTTCTGAATGAGCTCGAAGCGTTAGCCGCATCCGAGATCACTGACATTCTCTCATGGGACGACGCCGGCAATGTTGTTGTGAAATCCTCCGATAGTTTGCCCCTACGAGCTAAAAAGGCGATAAAAAAGATTCGAGTCACAGGGAAAAGTGTGGAAGTTGAAATGCACGACAAAATAGCCACATTGCGGCTGTTGGCGAAACACGCAGGATTGTTGGAGGCGGATCAGAACATGAACCGGCCAACGCTAATCGGAATTAACATCACAGGAGCGCACGATGCGACATTGGATAAACCGGATGATTCGGGATATTCGGAAGGAGGCGGGCATGACGGTGGTGGATCTGGCTCTGGCGAGCAATGTTCATCGAAATTCAATACGGACAATCGAGAACGGCGCGCCTCAGACGCCCTTTCAGACGATTGAGAAATTACTTGATGCATTGGGATATGAGCTCGAGGTGATGAGTCAGGATGGCAAAACGCGGAGATGATCGGAGCGCCCGTGGCCCACGGCGAGTAAAAAGTGAAGCACTGGGCGGATTAGATCTGGATTTTTCCAACAATCGAACCGTTTGGAAAATGCTGAACGATAATTCGTTCTTCCGAGGACTCATGGGACCGGTCGGTAGTGGAAAGTCCTACGCCTCCGCAGCGGAAATAATGCTGCGCGCTGTGCGCCAGGACCCGAGCCAGAAGGATAATATTCGGTATAGCCGTTGGGTGGTGATTCGCAATTCATATCCCGAACTTCGTTCGACCACTATCAAGACGTGGCTGGAAATCTTCCCGGAAAATCAGTGGGGAGCGATGAGATGGTCACCCCCGCTGACACATCACATCAAACTGCCGGCGCGCGATGAGCATCCGGGTCTTGACTGTGAGGTTATTTTCCTCGCACTAGACCAGCCGAAAGATGTGCGAAAACTTCTATCGCTCGAGGTGACGGGTGGATGGGTCAATGAGGCGCGAGAAATTCCGCTGGTGGTTCTGCAACATCTTTCAAGTCGGTGCGGGCGGTTTCCTTCGAAGGCGAACGGTGGTCCGACGTGGCGTGGTATCTGGGCTGACACGAATCCGATGGATAGTGATCATTGGTGGTATCGATTAGCGGAGAAAGAAAAGGTGCGTGGAAAATTTCCGTGGAAGTTTTTCAGACAACCTCCAGGGATGCTCGAGTGTGCCCCGCACGAGGATGCAAGTTTTGGTGCGGACCGGCATTGGCGCTTAAATGAAAAAGCCGAAAATTTGAAAAATTTGCCGCCAGGGTATTACGAGCAACAGCTTGGCGGAAAAGATTTGGATTGGATCCGCTGCTACGTCGGCGCCGAGTATGTTTTCGTGTCCGACGGGAAGAGTGTCTGGGGCGAATACATTGATTCGCAGATGGCGACGGATGGAATAGAGCTCGATCACTCTCTGCCGATAATCATTGGGCTCGATTTCGGATTAACGCCCGCAGCGGTTTTCGCTCAACGGACTCGATCGGGAACCTGGCATATTCTGCACGAGCTCGTGACTCAGGACATGGGCCTCGAGAGATTCGGTCAAATGCTGCTGTACGAGCTCAACACTCGGTTCAAGGCGTGTTCCCCGGAGGTCTGGGGGGATCCATCCGGTGGCGCTCGGGATCAAATATTCGAGGTCACGTCGTTTGACCATTTACGATCCATTGGGATCAATGCGCGCCCGACGGCCAGCAATGATTTTATGGTCCGGCGCGAGGCTGGCGCAGCGCCAATGACCAGACTGATAAACGGGCGGCCAGGTCTTTTGGTGCACAGTAAATGCAATCAGCTTCGGAAGAGCCTGGCCGGGGGATATCACTTCAAGCGAATGCCGATGATTCAAGGTCAGGAAAGATTTCGAGACGTTCCAGTGAAAAATATGCACAGTCACATCGGTGATGCGTTCGGGTACTGCTTATTGGGCGGCGGCGAGCATAGAAGATTGGTAAGCGGTAATTTTGCGCAGCAATTATCCCAGGTGCAGGCGCCCGTCGATTTCAACGTCTTCGGTTAAAAAGAACCGCCCCGGAGGGCGGCTCGAGCTTTACACTTTGGAGGAGACTGTCAAATGAAGAAGCACTTCCACTTTGACTGATTGCATTCGGGTCGTCAATTAAGACTATGTGCATTCGGGTCGTTCCATTTTCATCGATGCATCTGGGCTTGATGAAGCCAGATCAATTTCAAGTTCGACTGATCAGGGACTACCCGGATTTACGTGAACGAGTGATCATGCAGTCCGACCTTGGCCCGAGCGGCACGTTACTCGATAGCGGCCTAGTTATTGCAAGTTTTGGTCTTTGCCCTCTTCACTCGGGCGTTGCTGAAGCGTGGTTGTGGCGCGACAGCGACCGTGCGCGAACCAAACCGATCACCTATGCGCGCCTCGCGAGACGTGTTTTATGCGAGATGGCGACCGCCATGCGACTGCACCGCGCCCAAACGCATGTAAATGCACAGAACCTTAGCGGCATTCGGTTCATGATTTATTTAGACTTCAATCGGGAGGGCCTATTGCACAATTATGGTCCTGATCGAAGTGACTATCTGATCTTTTCGAGGATATTCTAATGGCTGCCGTAGCACCGATTGCGATGCCGCTCATCAAAAGCGTGGGGATGAGTCTTCTAACGGGCGTTCTCATGAAAAAGCTGACGGGGGAAAAAAAAGAAAAAACACCTGTGGCCACGCCGGCCGTACCGGATAAAGCTGTTGCAGATCAGGCAGCGGCAACGGCGGCGCAACACGAGGCCGAGGCCGCGAGAAAGTCGGCGATTTTTCGAAAAGCGCAAACTGGCGGACAGCAACTATTGTTGTCGCCAAGAAGAAATGCGTATCTAGGACTCCCTGGGGCTGGTCCACAGAAGACCAAGTTGGGCGGTTCTCAGTGAGATTGTTACCCGAAACGGTGATCAAGCGTGCGTCCAAGGCGCAGGCGAGAAAGGATGAGTGGCGGGACGTTTTCGAGCAATGCTACAAGTATGCACTTCCGCAACGAAATCTACATAATTCGTGGGAGGGTGGTGCGCGCGGTCAATCAAAAATGTCTGACGTTTTCGATTCCACCGCAATTAACTCGACGCAGCGCTTCGCGAATCGATTGCAATCGGTTCTTTTTCCTCCTTATCAAAATTGGTGCCGATTGGTGGCCGGCGATGAGGTGCCGCCGGAGCATCGTGACGATGTCCAAAGAGCACTGGATTTTTATGGTGAGCGTTTTTTTTCAGTCCTACGCCAATCCTCTTTTGATTTAGCTATCTCTGAATTTTTACTAGACCTGGCTGTTGGCACCGGAGCGATGTTGATTCAGCCGGGAGAGCCAGTCAGCTTTGAGTCTGTCCCATTGTTTTTGATTGCGGTCGAGGAGGGCCCCAGCGGACGAATTGATACCGTCTATCGCAAACTCAGAATTAAATGCGAGGCGATTTCGCAACAATGGCCAGACGCCGAACTTTGCGAGGACCTGCGCGAAAAACTTCGAGAGCATCCGACTGATGATGTCGACCTTCTCGAAGCCACGATTTATATCCCCGACGGAAACTACTGGTGCTATCACGTAATCCACGAGCCCGACAAGCATGACGTCGTTTATCGAGAGATGACGAGCTCGCCTTGGGTGATCGCGCGATGGTGTAAGGCCGCCGGTGAGGCTCTCGGTCGAGGTCCACTGTTAAGTGCGCTGCCGGATATCGCAACATTGAATCAGACGAAAAAATTATTGCTGCAAAATGCATCGCTCGGGATCTCCGGCATGTACACCGCTGCCGATGATGGGGTCTTGAATCCACAAACGATCAGGATTCAGCCGGGCGCGATCATTCCCGTGGCTAGAAATGGCGGTCCACAAGGCGCCAGCTTGCAGCCGTTACAGCGCTCCGGCGATGTGAATCTAAGTCAGCTCATCATTAATGATTTGACCGTGTCGATTAAGAAAATAATGCTTGATGACACACTGCCACCGGACACCATGAGTGCGCGCAGTGCCACCGAGGTCAATGCAAGGATGCAGGAACTTGCCTCGAACATGGGTAGCGCTTTCGGCCGCCTGATAACCGAGGCCATGATTCCGATCGTGTCGCGAACGCTGGACGTGATGGACCAAGAAAATATTATCGATCTCCCATTAAAGGTCGACGGCCGCCAAATCAAGGTTGTTCCGATAAGTCCGTTAGCGAAAGCTCAGGCTAACGATGAGCTTGGATCCGTTTTGCAATTTGCACAGCTTGCAGCTCAGTCTGGACCTGCAGGACAGGTGGCGTTGAATCAGACCGAATTAATCAATTTCGTTGCGGACAGGTTGGGGGTGCCAGCGCGTCTCATGAACACCGAAGAGCAACGTGCCGAATTGATGGCAGTGCAGCAGCAACAAATTCAAATGGCGCAAATGGAGGAGGCTTTACAGGGTGGCAGAGAAATGGGATGACCTGAGCTCCAATGTGATAAGCATGGAGCCGATCGGCGAGCTCGATCGAATGTTTTTGCGAACATTCAGCACTGAGGCCGGTCAAAGAGTTCTCGATTACCTGCGGCGTGCGACATATTTGCAGCCGACCTGGTATCCAGGCGAGGAAGCCTCGCACGGCTACGCACGAGAAGGGCAAAATTCAATAGTTCGAGAGATTGAGAAGCGCATCGACAGAGCGAGGTCAAAAAATGAATGAAACGGACGAGACGCTTCTTGATGTTACGCCTCCCGAAGAACCTTCGCCGGAGGTGGAAACGCCGACGCATTTAGCTAAAGACCCAGAGGATGAAAATGTACGGACACCCGAGCCGACAAAGACCGCCGTGGAGCGTCCCTCTCATATTCCGGCTACGTTCTGGAATGAGGAGACAGGCGAGACAGATATCGATGGCCTGGCTAAGGCATATGACGAAATTCGAAACTTGGTGGCTAAGGGCAAACATAAAGTGCCTGACGACGGTCGTTACGATCTCAGTGATATATCAGGCATTGATCACGAAGATGAGACGCTTACATCGTTTCTTGAAATCGCTAAGGATGAATCGTTAAGTCAGGCTGCTGTTGAGAGAATTACGAAATTTTATCTTGAAACGAATCAAGCTGCCGACGAGGAGATGCAGCTGAGCAAGCAGGCCGAAATTGAGAAGCTCGGCCGAAATGCGGAGAGAATCATTGCATCGACCGGAAGTTGGTTGAATCGACTAAGCGAGTCGGGCGTTCTGTCGGCACCGGAGCTCGAGGCGTTGGTAGGCGCCAGCCGCCATGCGGTTTTTGTTTCGGCGCTCGACAAAATCCGAAAATCATACAACGAGCCAGGCATTCCCACAGTCAATCAGTCGATTGAGCCGTCGTCGATTACGTTGGATGACATTCAATCGATGATGGCGGACCCAAGGTATGGCGTTGATATGGGCTACACAAAAGGTGTCGAGAGAAAGGTCCATGAAATGCACGGCGAAGAGTATGCACATGGTTCGAGCTGATTAATTTTTTTATTGTTGCTAGGGTTTTATTTGCCGCCAACCCGTTTCGGGCCGGCAAAAGAACTTAAAGGCGAATATCGCAAGTCGGTGGCCCTTGACCGGATAACCTCGGCGTAAAATTCTTAAAGATTTTTGAGGAATTTTGAATGGCATTATCAATTTCGAATGCCTTCGTTACGCTGTTTGATTCCGAGGTCCGCCAGGCTTATCAGGCCAAACGTTCGCTGGCGGGATTGACCAGGGAAAAACAGGTCGAAGGCTCAACAGTCAAATTCAACATCCTGGGTGAGGGGGTCGCAACAATTCGATCGCCGATGGCCGATGTCACGCCGCTCAATGCAACATTTTCGCAAAAGACGGCCAGCATCGTCGATTACGTCGCGAGTGAATATTCGGACGTTTTCCAGCAAAGCCATGTAAATTTCGATGAGCGAAACGAGCTCGTGCAATTGGTTGGCAACGCGATCGGACGCCGAATGGATCAAACCACGATCGATGCGTTGGTGGCCGAGGGCTCGCCCGGCACCGTTGCAAACACGATTCAGGAAGATGGTTCTGCGGGCAGTGCCGCCGATTTGAACACCGGCAAGATTAGGGCGGCGAAGAAAACAATGGATGCTGCGAATGTCCCGCCGGATAACCGAGTTCTCCTGATCCACGCAAACAATCTCTCTTCCCTGTTGGGGCAGACGTCAGCCACATCGGCGGATTTTTCTTCCGTTCGGGCGCTTGTTGACGGTTCTATCGACACCTGGTTGGGCTACAAGGTTGTCGTCGTCGGCGATCGCACGGAGGGTGGTTTGCCGAAAGACGGATCGAATGATCGAAGTTGTTTCGCGTTTCATAAAGAGTCGGTCGGTATGGGCATCTCGATGAACCAAAAGACCGAGATCAATTACGTTGCTGAAAAAACATCCTGGCTTATCACCAGTATGTTCGGGGCCGGCGCCGTCAGTATTCAGGCGTCCGGAATTGTCAAAATTACGTGTCGGGAGGCTTAAACAATGGCTTTTAGCAGAGATGGTTGGGGGCCGCTGGGCGGTCAAAGCCGACGTGGCACAACTCCACAACTCTTCGTTTACACAACGACAGACGCGCATACCGCCGTTGACGCAGCGGGTTATGCAAATGCTGTCGCAGACGAAGTTGAAGTCGGTGATATGGTTATCGTTCATGGGGCCACCGGTGGCACTCGGACCGTTACAATGCACATTGTTGTTTCAAACGCATCGGGGGTGGTTGACCTGGGTGACGGTACTGTCATCGGCGTAGTGACTGATTCTGACTAAAACCGGGGTGGGGCGCGGGGGGCTTCGGCTCCCCGCACTCCCTGGAGGCAGCTCTGGCAACGGGCGACACTAAACTTTCGATTTGCAGCGACGCACTGATAATGCTCGGCGCTTCCCCGCTTTCGTCGTTTAGCGACGGTTCGGACGCTGCGCAGATTTGCGACCGCATTTACGACGACCTCCGGGATAGTGTAATGCTCACCTACCCTTGGAGTTTCACTCTCAAAAAATCCCAACTGGCGCGTTCTGTCGATACCCCGATCTCAGAGTGGAGTTACCAATATCCGTTGCCGGCCGATCTAATCGGTTCTGGGCCGCGCGCCCTTTTTACTGATTCATCGGCGGGGTCGAGACCGGTAAATCACGGATGGGAGATATACGAGAGAAATGTCTTAACCGATTACTCTACCGTTTATATCGATTATCAATTCCGGCCGTCGGAAGATGTCATCCCGACGTATTTCGTTCAGCTATTGAAGTATTTCCTGGCTTGGCATATTGCCGAACCGGTTACCGATCAGACAACGAAATCGCAATACTGGCAAGCCCTCGCTACAGGCATGCCAAGCGAAAATGGCAGAGGCGGGGCGCTACGGCAGTGTATGAATATTGACGGAGCATCGCGGCCGTCGGAAGTGATTGAAGATTTTTCCCTGATCGCCATCAGGCATTGAAATGTCACGCATCACGCGCGTGCAGACAAATTTTAGCGCCGGCGAACTGGACCCACTGCTTCGCGGGAGAATTGACCTCGAGCAGTATTATCAGGGTCTGACCACTGCAACGAATGTATATGTTTTGCCGCAAGGCGGTTGCAAACGGCGGGATGGACTAAAGTTTTTGAGCGAAATTCCTGCGGCTGGGGCACCGCAAAACGGCGTCAGGCTGATCCCATTTGAATTTTCCACGGCGGATTCCTATATGTTTGCGCTGTGCAATCAGCGAATTTACATATTCAGAAATCAAGCGCTCGTAACCAATATTAACGGAAGTGGAAATGATTATTTAGCCGTCACGTCCATTACGAGCGCGATGCTTTCGTCGATCCGATATGCGCAATCGGCTGATACGATCATCCTGGTTCACGACGATTTACCGCCATTGAAAATTGTTAGAGGTGGATCGCACGCCACATGGACTGCGAGCGCAATTACGTTCACGAATAACCCTCGCCATGCCTACACCCTAGCGACTTCGAATCCGGCCGGAACTGTCACGTCCGACAAGGTCGAGGGAAACGTCGTTTTAACGGCGAGCAGCTCAGTCTTCACAGCCGATCATGTTGGTCAATTCGTAAATAACACCATTACGTTTGGCCGAGCTCGAATAGTGAAATTCGTTTCGGCCACGGTTGTGCACGCAGTAACCGAGGTTGCATTCTTCGACACGAATGCAATTGCGAACAATGATTGGAGTCTCGAAACCGGCTATGAGGCGAGCTGGTCAGGTTCGCGAGGCTATCCGACGAGTGTAACGTTTCACGAGAATCGGCTCTGGTTCGGCGGCTCGAAGGGTCAGCCGACAACGATTTGGGCGAGCACCGTCGGACACTATTTCGATTTCGAGCTCGGAGAGGGGCTCGATTCACAGTCGATTGAAGCAACGATTGTGTCGGACTCCTTGAATAAGGTGGTCGATATTTATTCGGGCCGTGACCTGCAGGTCTTCACAATCGGTGGAGAATTTTTCATTCCACAATCGAGCTCGACACCGATCACACCGAGCAATATGCAGGTTCGTGTTGCAACTCGACACGGAATCAAACAAGGGGTTCCGGTTTCCAGCTTGGATTCGGGCACCATTTTTGTGCAACGAAAAGGTAAGAGTCTTAACGAGCTCAGATTTACCGATCTGGAATTAACCTATAACACAACGACCGTGAGCTTGTTGTCGAGCCACATGCTCCAGACGCCTATTGATTTGGCGATCCGGCGCGCTACATCGACCGAAGAGGCAGACCGTTTATACCTCGTTAACGAGGGTGACGGCACAATGGCTTGTTACAGTCTTTTGCGCGCGCAAGAAGTCATCGCGCCGAGTAGACTGCAAACGTTCTCTGGTAATTTTTTAGCCGTGGGCGTCGACGTTGATACGGTTTATACAATCGTAAAGCGAGCAATTCCATTGAACGCGACGTGCACGATAACCGTAACCGACGCTGCTAACATCGCTGCCGGAACTACGCTGACCATTACGACGAACGACGGCGTATCAACCACATTCACTGCAACGACCTCCGATCCACCCGCTGATGATTTGGGATTTTCTGTCGGCGGCGGTCGAACGAATAATGGTGTCGCCGACAACATCGCGGTCGGGCATGGCGGTATCAAAGGGATTAATGCGCTGTCTGCTTTCAGTGCGCCCAACCCTGCAGCAAACGTGATTACGGTCACGAGAGCGTTGGCCGGCGGTGAAAATTTAACGGTCACATCATCCGATCCAACTCGCATTGCTGTGACCAATTTTGTTAACGGGACCACTGATAAGTATTACGTTGAAACTTTCGATGAAACTTTGCGCACAGACAGTGCGGTGTTCAGCGAGTCGGCGGCGTCAACGGGGAGCGCTGCGCATCTAGAAAAAGAAATTCTCGACGTAATTGTCGATGATGTTGTGCAAGCGCAGAAGACGGTCGCGAGCGGCAATGTAACCTTTGATCGAGCTTCGGCAACCAATTTCGAAATTGGCATCCCGATCACTGTGACATTGAAGACGATGCCGGTCGAGCCCAGGTTGCAAAGCGGATCATCCAGAGCTTTCAGAAAGCGAATTTTGTCGATTAGTGCCGAGCTCTTTGAAACTCAGAGCTTGACCATCCAGGGCTATATTGTGCCGTTTCGACGTTTCGGTTCTGCAGTCCTCGACGTGCCGGTTCCAGAATTCACCGGACAAAAATCCATCGGGCCGTTACTGGGGTTTTCGACTGAGGGCACTATCGAGATTTCCCAATCAGCTCCTCTAAAAATGAGCCTTTTGGGCCTCGACTTTCAACTTTCGGTGGGCAATTAACGATGGAAGCTCTTAGCAACCCCAGCATGCAAAAGGCGGTGATGGGCACACAGGTTGCTCTCCAAACCCTCGGGCCGATTTTGTCCGGCGCGGAAAGCAAACGCGCTTATGGATCGCAAGTCCAAACCGAGCTCGAAAAAGGTCGAGCACTGAGTTTGAATTATCTGCAACGCCAAAACGAGCATCGACGGCAGGCGCTTTTTGTGTTGCGGAATATTAGGGAAACGATGAGCTCTCAGTTGGCCAACTTATCGTCTCGCCATATTGATTCATCGTCCGGTTCAGCGCGTGCAGTGATGTTTCGAAATATGAATTTGGCGAGCCGGGATTTCTCAACCAGCATTAATAATCTAAGAGTCAGTAAGTCGAATGCGGCTCTCGCTCTGCTTGACGCGCAACGCCGCGCCGATGATTTGCGACGAGCCGGCACCAGTGCAAGCAAGCGAGGATTGATGTCCGGCGCCGGCGCCTTGGCGGGGGGGTTAATGGATCTCCAGCAATCCGGGTTTTTTGATACACCACCGTTCCAGCCACTTTACAATTTCACGGCATCCACAGATCCATACACGTCGGCGCATAGAGGTGGGCTTCGTTAATGGCTGACGAGCGATATAAATCTCTGGCTCCAACATTCGAGCAGGTTGCTATTCCGAAGGGGCCTGGCACAGCCAGCGAACAAGAATCGGTTAGGTTATTTTCATCACTACCGGATGCCTTTTCAAAAGTTGCTGCTGTCGGTAAACAGCTCTTTGAAGAGGGTGTAGTTGCGTCAGCTCGAGAAAAAGCGGCACGCGACCCGAGCCAGACAATTAAAGATTATAAATCTGCATCTTTGCCTCATATTGGCCAAAGAGCCGGTTACGAATTAGCTGTAAAGATCTCTGCTGCAAATCTCGAAGTCGAGGCAATGAAGCGAATTCAAGAAACATTGCAAACGGCCGAAGAAGAGAAGTGGGAACAAGCGCAATTAAACGAAGAATTTTCGGCAATTCAAGAAGGATTTATCGATCCGATAAACGATCTTGATCCGGAGGTCGCTGCAAATCTTCGGATAAAATTAAAAAAACAAGCGGACGTCGCAAGTTTAAAATTCAGTGAAATAATTTTCCGCCGGCAAGCCGCTGAGTCGGAGGCTCGAGGCATTGAGCTCGTAAATCAGATTAACGAGAATGTTGTCGAAGCTGCGAAAACCTTCGATACCGACGCCGACGCCGACGAATATATTTTCACAACAATTAGAGATCTAGAAGAAACGCTTGAGACGCTCGGCATTGATCCGCGCGTTATAGCAAAGAGCAAGGAAAACGTTCAACGTTCATTTGACGCCGCTCGTAGCGAGGAAACGGCAGCCCAGGGATATTCTCACGTCGAGACCACAGCTCGAAAAGTCGAGGTCGAGGCGCGCACCTTCGATAACGCAGCCGACGCAGATGCGTATTTAGAAAAAACGCTCAAAGCTCTCGAAGAATCATTACAGAGCTTAGGCAACAAACCGCACATGATTCATCAGAGTTTGTCTGCAATCTCCCAGCGTTTTCACACTGCGCGAATTCGCGGGGAATTTCGAAGCGCAGTCGAGTCGGGCCAGGGGCACGAATACTTTAAAACTTTTGATGAAGATAGTAAGTCTCAAACAGGGAGTGCGAGAGGTCTCGAAGACCAGTATCTACGCATGTTGTCGCGCGAGATGGCGGGGGAACTAAAAGCCTCTGCGGCTGCTTCCAGCAATCAGATTAAGAAGGATCTTAAAGAGGTAAAAAGTATTTTAGGCGATGGAATGTTACCAGAAAATTTTGACTCTATTATTGACGAGGCATTGAAATCTGGTGATTCAGAATTAATTTCCGAGGCCAGGAATCTTTTAAGGCTTCAGTATATAGAAAAGACCTTTGCAACGTTTTCCGCCAGGGAAATTCAAGTAGCCTACGATGCTTTTTCAGAGTCTTTTCGGGAGAGCAATGGTGGCATCTCCTCAGAGGAGATAGATCAACTTAATTTATTAGATAAACTAAAAAACCGAAACACCGTTAAAGCGGGTGAAAACCTGGCCGAACACGCGTTGAGTATGGGTGTTGATATAGAGCCGATAGAGCTAAGTATCACGACTGAGAACGGCGTTGCGGTTTTCGACATGTCGAAACTCGTTGTTGATGTACAAAACCGAGCCGAGACGATGAGGAATCATGCCAGGGAACATGGTGCGGCTCTATCGATTTTCACAGACGACGAACGCCGGCGCCTCGGGGTATATTTGGATGACGCCGATAATGATGCGGTTTCGCGCGCGAGTTTGCTGGTTTCAATCTTTCAGGCAATCGAAGGCGATGATGCGCTTCACGCAATTCAAGAAATTAAGACTGAAGATCCGAAATCCCTCTCCGGTGTTGCGCAAATGGTGTTTTTGCATGCGAAAGGCGGGTCATTGGAGGTTAAGGAACTTGTCGAGCTGGCCTTTCGCGGAGCTGATTTAAAGAACCAAGGCATAAAGGGACATTCGGATCTTCGTGAGATCGATACATTACAAGATATTTTTTACGGAATCATCGGTTCGAACGGCGGTCAAACTGCAGTCGATCCAGCTTCTGCGGGTGCCGCTTATGCCGTCGCATTGAACATCTATCGCGCACAAACTGACGACGAGCCGGACACATTTAAAGAGATTGTTCAAAAAGTTTTTGGGTTGAATCATCAACTTCGCGGTAACACGGTGGAAGAGCAGGGCGGACTCGTAGAAATAGATGACGTGACATTATGGATTCCACCAAATATGACTGCGAAGGAAACAAGAGAGTGGTATCAAGTTAATAGAAGTCTCGGGGGAGACCTATACCAAACTGATACGGATCTGTTTGCGAAGCTATGGCGTCGAACCTATGGGTTAGAGGAAGAACATCCGTTCCCCGG